>Ga0255388_1001_pt1 | contig 21736 bp, 21 predicted proteins | sample ANMaggSeSYBR01E3_FD_182118 | JGI IMG/M metagenome (GOLD analysis project Ga0255388, IMG submission 182118) | Sediment cell enrichment communities from methane seep in Santa Monica Basin, California, United Staets - ANME aggregate JGI... | ecosystem: Environmental > Aquatic > Marine > Cold seeps >...
AAAAAGTAAAATATACAGCATGAGATTTGATCTGAATCTCAAAAATTTCAAAATTTTAAAAAATTTCAAAAACATTCCAAAAAATATTTATTGACATAGAATAAATTATATTGTAGAGTATCATATGATATATAGTTGCTCATATGAGCATAATTAAGGTAAAATTTGTAAAATATAAATCATAATTGAAATATGTATACTTATGAGTAATAAATCGATAACTCTTAAAAGACAATCAAATATAGCCCGCCAGAAGATTATAGAAGTAACTACAGAGGCTGAAAGTGGTCATCTTGCAGGTTCATTATCCTGTATAGACATTTTGGTTGTACTTTATTTTAAGGTACTAAAGCATAATCCTAAAAAACCTAATTGGGAGAAACGAGATAGGTTTATTTTAAGTAAAGGCCATGCTGCTCCTGCTTTTTATACAGTTTTAGCTATGAGCGGGTATTTCCCTGAAGAAGAACTTTCTACCCTGCGTAAAATAGATTCCAGGCTTCAGGGTCATCCTGACTGCAAGAAATTGCCAGGAGTTGAAATCTCCACAGGCTCTCTTGGTCAGGGCTTATCGTCTGCTACAGGAATGGCACTTGGCTATAAGTATGATAATAAAGAGGGACAGATTTATTGTTTGGTTGGTGATGGTGAATGTGACGAAGGGCAAATATGGGAAGCAGCAATGTTTGCATCAAGTAATGGCTTAGAAAATATTACTGTAATAATTGATAGGAATGGGTATCAGATTGATGGTAGAACAGAAGAAGTACTAAAGTTAGAGCCTTTTGAAAGTAAATGGAATAGTTTTGGATGGGAAACAAAAGAAATAGATGGTCATAATTTAGAAGAGATTCAAAAAAGCCTTCAGAACAGCAGGGGAAGGAGAGTAGCAATTATTGCAAATACTGTCAAAGGCAAAGGCGTTTCTTTCCTGGAGAATAATAATAAGTATCATTCAAAACCATGCTGCAGGGAAGATTGCAAAGAAGCAGTGGACGAATTATGCAAAAAATTAGAGCTAATGGAATAAAAGTATGAACTTAAAATCAACAAGAGATGCATATGGAGAAGTTTTAGTTGAGATTGGAGATAAAAAGAAGGATTTATTTGTAATGGATGCGGATCTTTCTATGTCTACTAAAACTTGCTTCTTTGCAAAAAAATATCCTGAAAGATTCTTTAATGCGGGAATTGCTGAACAAAATATGATTGGCATAGCTTCAGGACTTTCAAAAACAAATAAAACTGTAATTATTTCCACGCTGGCTATTTTTGCTCCGGGAAGATCTTATGACCAGATAAGAAATACACTGGTTCATTCAAATTGTAATGTAAAGATAGTGGTTACACATGCTGGATTATCCATAGGGAAAGATGGGTCATCACATCAATCATTTGAAGATATAGCATTGGCCAGAGTAATCCCAAACCTTAATGTCATTGTTCCGTGTGATGCTATTGAAACTAAAACCGCTATAAAAGCAGCCATAGAAACACCAGGTCCTTACTATATCAGGCTTGGGAGGCCCGAAGTTTCATATATAAACAATAAGGATTATAAGTTTAGCCTGGGAAAAGGTCATATTTTAAGAAAGGGCAATGATATCACCATGATAGGTTGTGGCATTATGGTTTTTGAAATGTTAGAGGCTGCAAAGATTTTAGAGAGAATAAATATTAGCGCGGAAGTCATTAATATGCCTTCGATTAAACCTATAGACAAAGATTTAATAAAGAAATGTGCAAAAAAGACAGGATCAGTGTTTACCTGTGAAGAGCATAGTGTAATCGGTGGTCTGGGTAGTGCAGTTTTAGAAGTACTTGAAGAAGAAAAAAACATATTTTTAAAAAGGATTGGGATAGAAGATACATTTGGAGAATCTGGATCACCAAAAGAACTTTTTGAAAAATATGGGTTGTCTGCAGCTAAAATGGCTGAAAATATAAAAAAATATGTAAATTAATAAATATCAGTGGTCCTAAAGAGTATTGCTAAATATTTTTAAATTTAATCGATAGATAAGTCAGAAGGGATTACATGCAAGAGAATAGGAAGAAAATTATTGATGTAGCTATAATAGGCAGTCTTGGAACTGATACAGGGCAAAGAACATCAACTCTAGTTGAGCAACTGGAAACTTTAAATAATATAAATATTAAGGTTGTTTATAATAAAGATATAGAAGAGGCAGAATTAATTTTAGAGAAGGCTGATTTACAGGCAAAATATAAGTATATTGATAGTAAGAAAGGTTTAAAAAATTCTAGATATAAAAATATTATTACTAATAACTTGGAAGTTTTTTTAGACATAGTAAATATTGATGTTGTGATAGTTACAGAAATAGATACAGAGATAGCTGTTGATATAATATATAAGAGTTTGAAGAGGAAAATAAATGTAATCAATATGAATGCGGTATCAGAAGTAACCCTGGGTCGCTTCTTTAAAAATCTAGCTTATTCAAATAATGTTATATATAGTGTAGGCGCAGGGGATGAACCGGCCGCAACACTTGATCTTATTAATTTCTGTGAAAAATTGGGCCTGGATATAATTTGTGCAGGAAAGGGAAAGAATAATCCACTGAATGCATACTGCACACCCGATAATTTTATTAAAAAGGGAAGAGAAATAAATGTAAATCCACAAAGTATTGCATCTTTTGTTGATGGAACAAAAACAATGCTAGAAATGGCTATCTTGTCCAATTCGACTGGATTCCCAATAGATAGGCCCGGGATGCATGGGCCGAAGGTAGATGTATCAGATTTAGTAAGAACTTTTAATTTAGAAAAAGATGGCGGAATTTTAAATAGAGTTCCAGTGATAGATTATGCTATTGGTGATGTTGCTCCGGGTGTTTTTGTGGTATTTACATCAAGACAAAAATCAATAATAAATGAATTAAATTATTTAAAAATGGGAGACGGCCCTAATTTTCTCTTATATAAACCTTATCATCTTGGAAATATTGAAGCCCCTCTTTCAATATATGATGTAACATTAGAAAAGAGGCCAACATTGACAGTAAAAGATAATTTTATAACGATGGTTGCTGCAAGAACAAAAAAAGATTTAGAAGCAGGACATATTATTGACACAGCAGGAGGTTATGATTTTTCAGGGCTTGCTGTTGATTATGAAGAAATGACAAATAATAATTATGCTCCCATAGGATTAGTTGAGAAAAGTAAATTAAAAAGAAGTATAAAGAAAGATAAAATAATATCTTTTGAAGATATAGAATGCAATGTGAATAGCATTATTTTTGATCTCTGGAATCTTCAGAAGAAAAACTAAACAAGGAGAAAAAAATATGAAATTGAGTCTTGATACTATTGGCTACGGAGGTTATTTCACAAATAATTATGAAAATCTGTCATTGGAAGATGCAGTACGAAGAACAGCAAAGTATGGATATGATGCTGCATGCATTTTTGCTCATCGTCCCATAGGCTTTCCTATGGATTTTGATGCTGATAGGAGAAAGAAGTTAGTAGAGTTATACGAGGAACTTGATTTGGAAGTGGGTGCAATTGTTTGTTGCAATAATTTTGTAGATAGCAATCATGTACTCGTTTTCAATACCGAAAAGGAGATTATGTTTACAAAGCAATGTATTGATTTTGCTACTGATATAGGAAGTAATATTGTTCGAGTAATGGCTTCTCTTTGGGGATATTTTCAAAATCCAAGAGCTGGACAAGGTTATGGCCTACCAAGTCTTGAAGCACGTTCACGTCGAGTTTCTAGAGGAGAAGATTTTCTGGATGCCTGGCATCAAGTTAGAATGGCTTTGAGTGAAGTAGCAAAGTATGCAGAGGATAAAGGAATTACTTTAGCTTTACAGACTCATCCAGAAATTACTGGCAATAATGATGAAACTCTTCAAATGTTAAATGAAGTAGGTATTAACAGCTTAAAGGTGGGCGTAGATCTTCCCTTGATGGAGTCTTATGAACCAGAGGATGTAAAAGCAACTATTAAAAAGATGGGTGACAAAATGATTTACTCACATACGATCTCTTTAGCCAGTTATGCAACTATCGGTGGTGCACCATATTCATGGGAAGAAGTTACTCCAGGTTCAGAAGAGGATAAGCTACCATGGGAGATATTTATTTCTACCCTTAAGGAGATTGGATATAAAGGTCTTCTTTCGCATGAACAATGTTCCCCTATTGTTGTTAAAGAACATAAACTGGGTACTTTAAAAGATGTTGATGAGAGATACGTTGATTCAAGAAATTATTTCAGAAAAGTATTAAAAAAATACGATTGCTACTCTGGTAATAAACCTGAATATATAAAATATGAGTAAAATGATTGATTGATTTAAGATTAGTATGATAATTTTATTATATATTTAATACTTTTAAAATATTATTTAAATACTTTAAATAAAGGTTATTGAATGTCTAAAGAAGGTAAAATCTTATTAGAAGTAAAAAAATGTAGTAAAAGTTTTCCTGGTGTTAAAGCTTTTAATAAAATTGATTTTAATCTCTATGAAGGGGAAATACATTGTGTAGTGGGTGAAAATGGTGCAGGAAAAACAACATTTATCAAAATGCTTTCCGGTGCCTTGCAACCCGATGAGGGGACGATAGAGATTACCGGAAAAGAATATTTGCATCTAAATCCCGCACTTGCACATCAACTGGGCATTCAAACAATCTACCAGGAAATTTCATTTGCTCCAGATCTGACCGTTGCAGAAAATATTTTTATTGGCAATTGGCCAATTAATAGATTTGGGTTTATCAATTACGCAAAACTGTTTAGCGAAGCTAAAAAACTCTTAGATAATCTTAAGATCGATTTGGACGTAGAAGCTCTAGTAAGCATATTAAATATCCCACAAAAGCAATCTGTTCAAATTGCCAGAGCAATGGCTATTGAAGCAAAGATATTTATTCTTGATGAGCCAACTGCTTCTTATGGTAAGAATGAGATTGACAATTTACTGGGGTTGGTTAAACAATGTGCTGAAAATGGTGTGGGAGTAATTTATATTTCTCACCACTTAGAAGAAGTATTCGATATCCATGATAGGATTACTGTTTTAAGAGATGGAAATAAAATAGCTACTCATGGAAAGAATGAAGTATCTGATGAAAAGATTATAAGTGAAATGGTGGGACGGGATGTAAGCAAGTTTTATACACGGGAAAGAGTAAAAATTGACTATTCAAAAGAAATTGAATTTATGAATTTTTCGAATGGTGATACTGTTAAGGATGTTTCCTTTAAAGCTTACAAAGGGGAGATTCTTGGTTTTGGTGGGATGGTTGGATCTGGTAGGACAGAACTGTTCAGGTTAATCTTTGGAGCTGATAATAGAGTTAGTGGAGACATTGTCATGGAAGGTAAAAAAGTCAATATAAATAATCCAAAACAGGCAATTAACAAAGGCCTTTCTTTACTTACAGAAGACAGGCAAAAAACAGGTCTAATACTTGAACATAGCATAGAATGGAACACTATACTTGTTCATCTCATCAAAAGTGGTGGACCATTTATTAATGAAAGAAAAGAAAGTAAAAACGTCCGTCATTATATCAAAATACTTGATATTAAAACTACAAACATCAAACAAATTATAAGAAATCTTTCAGGCGGCAATCAGCAGAAAGTTATTTTGGCCAAGTGGCTCTATGCAAATGCAAATATAGTTATTTTTGATGAACCCACACGGGGAATTGACATAGGCTCCAAAGAAGAAATCTATAAGTCTATGGTTCAACTGGCAAAGCAGGGAAAATATATTCTGATGATTTCTTCTGATATGCCAGAACTTATTGCAATGTGTGATCGAGTAATAATCATGAGGCGGGGGGAAATTACTGTTGAACTAAACCAAAAACAAATTAGCGAAGAGAATATTTTAAATCACTCTATTGGAGGTACTATATGAAAAATATTTTCAAACAGAATAAAACAATCACCAGGTGGATGAATAGTGGCAATAGATCAGTATTTTATCTGCTGGTTATAATACTACTTGCCATGCTAGCCATGTCGTTTCTTGATCCCAATTTTTTTACAGCCAGGAATCTTTTTAATGTTCTAAATCAGCAAGCAACACTGGGTATTGCCACTATGGGTGTAGCTATTGCAATGATTGCTGGATGTATTGATCTTACTATAGGTAATGTCCTGGCTTCTACTGCTGCGATTGCTGCAATATTGCTTAATGCAGGAGTTAGTGATATCTGGGTTATTATACTTACCTGTCTTTCCGGGTTGGTAGCTGGGGTTCTTAATGGGATAATAGTAGTAAAAACTAGAGTTGATACCTTTATTGTTACATTAGGCCTGATGAGTGTATATCAGGGTATTGCATTGATCATTCCTAATGGAAACAATATTTATCTTCAGGGTAGATTTGTAATTTTTGGCACTTATCGTATAGCGGGTCTTGTCCCCATACCAGTAATATATTTTATTATAATAACTATTATAGCCTACCTGGTTATGCGTTTTACAAAATTTGGTAGACAATTATATTCAATAGGTGGAAATCCTGAAACTGCATATTTAGCGGGTATTAATCTTGATCGAAATAAGATTATGGCATATGCTATCAGTGGTTTATTTGCATCATTTACTTCACTTATTGTTATTTCCAGAATCGGACAGTCACAGCCAGCTATGGGAGCAGCATATCCGCTGGAGGCTATTGCTGCAGTAGTTATTGGCGGTGTTGTTCTTTCAGGCGGCAGAGGGACTATTCCAGGAGTTTTTCTTGGAGTTATTCTGCTAGGACTAATCCGAAATTCATTGAATATTCTTCGAGTGCCATCTTTTTATCAGTACGTAATGCTTGGCGTGGTAATCATTATTGCTGTAGCTCTAAGTAATATCGGCTCTAATAAAAAATTATAGCTAGAAAATCAATATTATTAAAAGTAATGGGGGAGTAATCAGGTAAGAGGAGGTGAAAAAGAAAAAACATTGATCGGTGTATTAATTATCAATGTGAATTGCGTAAAAGGAAGTGATTATTATGGAAAGATAAAATGAGATTTGTTAAAGTGCTGCTGAGTTTTAAGCAAGCTGCACCTCAAACAAATCTCATGACAATTCTAGAAAAAAAAGTAGTATTTGTAAATAATTTAAATGGAGGTTGGAACAATGAAAAAGATTTTATTATGGTTAATAGTAGTACTTCTAATAGGATGTATGAGTTCTGTTTTTGTACTATCCGGTTGTAAAGAAGCAGTTGAAGAAGTGGTCGAGGAAGTTATTGAGGAAGAAGCAGTTGAGGAAGAAACAGAAGAACCGGCTGAAAAAGTAGTATATGAGATTGGCTATATACAGTGTTCCTCTGATGCTTATTATCAGATGCAGGCAGATGCTGCAGTATTGGTAGCTGATTATATAAATGAAAATGTGGACGACTTTGATGTTGAGATGATTTTCGTAATATCTGAGTCAAAGCCTGAAAGAGAACTTTCTCATATCGAAGACTTCATAGCTCAAGATGTTGATGCAATAATTGATTTTACTTTTGCTGCAGAAACAGCTCAGCGTGGTGCTCAGCTTTGCAATGATGCAGATATTCCATTTTTCGTAGTCGGTTCAACTGCGGCAGATGGACCCGGTAAGGTTACCTCTACCATTAAAGGTGATTTTGTTATAATGGGTGGAATGATTGGCAAATATATTGCTGATAATTATCCAGATGCAAAAATAGCAATTGTAGAAGGTGCTCTTGGACAGGGTATTGTAGAACTTTTTGAAGAAGGTTTTGAAGAAAATCTTGGAGCTGATAATGAAATAGTTCTTAAAACGCCTGCCGACTGGAATGCTGAAAAAGCACAAAACATTATGACCGACTGGTTAGCTAATTGGGAGCCTGGTGATTTTGATATGGTTTATGCTATGAATGCAGATATCTATCTGGGTGTTGTGCGTGCCTTAGAAGATTCTGGCAAACTTAATGATCCAATAAAGATAATCACCCATAATGGACGCCCTGAAGACTTTGAAGGTGTAATGGAAGGCAAGGCTGTGGCCACTAATTCGAACTCTCCTACCTATGAAGCTGGTGTTCTAATGAAGGTTGTTGTTAAAGTTCTGCAAGGTGAAACGGTTCCTGGATTAGTTATTACTCCCTCTACTATGGTCGATAAGGATACTCCCGAGAACCTTTTAGGCTGGGAGACAGACAAGGGTGTAACTGCTTATAAGGAATATGTAATTGAATAATAAAAATATAATATAGTATTTGAGAGGTGTGCATCCTCAACGCACCTCTCAAATTATTATGCAAGCATTCTAAATATGTCTTAAAAATTTTTAATAGTTTTTTAATTTTTCTAATATAAGTTAGTAGAGAATTTAGTCTTGTATGCTAATTTCATAATTCTCTATAGTAAGGAACAAAAATGCTTTCAAATGCTGAGTCAAAATATAAACAGCGGCTAAATCGATATGTAACTGCTATGTTCAATGAAAAACCGGACCGGATACCAATAAGAGTATTTTCTGAAGAATTTTCTGCAAAATATTGTGGTTATAACAATTATGATGTTGCAGTAGATCTTGATTTGCAGTTTGATGTCAATCGTAAATTTGCTGTTGAGACGGGAATAGATGCTGTTCCTACAAACTCGATTGTAAATTGGTTTGGTATGCAAAAAGCACTTGATTGGAACGGAATAACATTTCCCGGTATTGGTATACCACCGGATGCTGTCAACCAGTGGAGTGAACCAAATACTGAAGAAGGTGCATTTTTAAAAGCTAACGAATATGATGAATTTATTGAGGACCCAACAGCATTTCTTGTAAATTTCTGGCTTCCGCGTTTTACCCGACACATTAAACTATTGGGTGATCCAGTAACATTTAAACATAATATGTCTTTAATAAATGGCATAATGGCTTATAATAAATTTTTTAATACCTGGGTAGCTAAAACTGATGAATTAATTCAAGCTGGAGTAGTTCCTGCAGCAGGATCAGTTTTAAAAGCACCCCTTGATATTCTGGGAGACAAGCTAAGGGGTTATGTAAACCTTTGTTTTGACCTCAATGAGCGCCGTGAAAAAGTGATAAAAGCATGTGAAGCTCTTATGCCCCACTTACTAAACCTGGCTCTAGGGGCAGCAGATCCGGCTGGAAACACCCCATCAATCATCTGGATGCATCGTGGGTGCATACCATTTATTTCACAAAAAGACTTTACTGAGATCTACTGGTTTACTTTAAAACCAATTGTCGAAGAGCTTTGGGCACACGGACACCAGACTATATTTTATGCAGAAGGTAACTGGGATTTCCATTTAGAATCTTTTGCAGAACTGCCAGAAAAGAGCATAATATTTCATTGCGACAAAACAGATATCCATAAAGCACATAAAATATTAGGTAAGAAATTCTGCTTAAGTGGTGGAATACCAAACGAATTATTGGCTACAGGTAATCAGAAAGAGGTTGAGGATAGATGTAAGTTAGTGATTGATTCTATTGCTCAGGATGGCGGATATATAATGGATTCGAGTGCTTTACTTTTAAATGACGCTAAAATTGAAAATGTTGAAGCAATGATCAAATTTACACTAAATTATGGAACATATAGCCGGCCAGCAAAATCGAATACGAACATAGATGATCTAAAAAAAGTCACTATGCCTGAATCAAAAGGGCTTATTTATAATAAACAAAAACGAAAACCCGGGGTCTGCATACCCTGGGAGGAAAAAAAGAAAGAACTTCCCAAAATTACTGAAAGAGAAGAAATTACCCAAAGGGTATGGGAAGATGTTGATAGCCTCGGATACAGTTTTTGTTGGACAAATTTAACCTGGTAATCAATATATGGGAAATATTAATTTTACAATTTTTTCCTTTTTTATGATTAGATTTTTTTAGTCTGATTTTTAAGAATATGCGAAGGCCAAGGAAACAAAGGAGGAAATTATGAAAATTGGAATAATGGGAGCTATCTATGGAGATAAATCATGGGAAGAGGCATGCGCCTTAGCAAAAGATGATGGGCTGAAAGCGATAGAGCCCGGTGCTGGTGGATTTGTTGGAAAAGACCTTTGCAACCCCGGCAAGCTTTTAGCAGATAAAAATAAATTAGATAAATTCAAAAAAACGGTACAGGATACCGATCTTGAGATAAGTGGGTTGGCATGCCATGGAAATCCCTTGCATCCTAATGAGGCCATAGCAAAACAGCACACAAAAGACCTGGAAGAAGCAGCAGAGCTTTGCCAGAAATTGAGAGTTGGAGTTATTACTTGTTTTGCAGGCTGCCCGGGCAGCTCGGATAATGATAAAAACCCTAATTGGGTTACATGTCCATGGCCTCCCTATTTTGAGGAAACAGTAAAGTGGCAATGGGAAAAAAAGGTTATACCATTCTGGAAAAAGATGTCAAAAAAAGGAAAGCAATTTGGAGTAAAGTTTGCATTTGAGATGCATCCTGGAGATGTAGTATATAACCCTGAAACACTTCTAAAATTAAGTAAAGAAGTAGGATCAAAAGAGATTGCATGCAACTTTGATCCAAGCCACCTTTTCTGGCAGGGGATAGACCCAATAATAGCAATTAACCGTATAGGAGATTTAATTGTCCACGTTCACGCAAAAGATAGTAAAGTAAACAAGTCGGTAGTAGAGTATAGGGGAGTTAATGACTGGAAACATTATGACAATATAGATAATAGGGCATGGACATTTAGGACGGTTGGTTATGGGCATGGAGAAGATTTCTGGAAAGATTTTGTATCCGCACTAAGGTTAAATGGGTACGATGGTGTTATAAGTATTGAACATGAGGATCCCTTGATGTCAGGTTGTGAGGGGTTAAAGAAAGCGATTGATTTTCTAAATAAGATAATACTATTAGAAAAACCTGGCGAGATGTGGTGGGCTTAAAAAGCTACTTGCTGAAATGTTTAAATTTGAAGTAAAAGGATTTGTGAATATGAAAAAAATCGATATTATTTGCCTTGGGGAAGCATTAATCGATTTTGTTGCTGTGGAGTCTGGTAAAAAATTAATTGAAGTAGAATCGTTTAAAAAAATTGCAGGCGGGGCTCCTGCCAATGTAGCTGTAGGTGTATCAAAACTTGGAAAGAAATCTGCATTTTTAGGCAGGCTTGGAGATGATGAATTCGGATATTTCCTAAAGAATAAAATAAAAGAGGCTGGAGTTGATTGCAGTCAGCTACAGTTTGACAAGCAGGCCAGAACAGGACTGGCTTTTATATCTCTTCCTACTCCAAACACAAGAGAATTTCTATTCTATAGAAACCCCAGTGCTGATATGAGATTGGATTCAAAAGAATTTGACAGTGACTTTATAGAAAAAACAAAGGTTTTTCATTTTGGTTCCATTACCTTAATAAATGAACCAGGTAGATCATCTACCCTGAAAGCTGTAAAGATTGCAAAAGATTCTGGGGCTATTATATCTTATGACCCTAATTTAAGATTAAAGCTATGGGCGGATCCCAAAACCGCTAAAAAGGAAATTAACGAAACTCTGCTGCTGGCTGATATAGTAAAGGTAAATGACGAAGAACTTTTCTTTTTAACCGGCAAAGATGATATTAAAAAAGCAATGGATGATATTTTATCCAAAGGTCCCAGACTTTGCCTGGTTACTCAAGGTGAGAAAGGATGCTGCTATAAAACTAATAATTATTTTGGTAAATTTAATGCATATAAAGTAGATGCAGTTGACTCTAGTGGATGTGGTGATAGTTTTGTCTCAAGCATACTGGTTAAAATAATAGACAATGATTTTAAAAAAGTTATATCAAATGAGGATATTATGCTTTCTATAGTAAAATTTGCAAGTGGAGCAGCTGCTATAACTTCAACAAAGAAGGGTGTAATCTCTTCTCTTCCAACTAAAAATGAAGTATTAAAGTTTTTATCTAATAAATAGGAGTAAATAAAAATTGGAAAATTATCTGTTAAAAGTAAAGATAAGTAAGCTTTATTACCAGCAAAATTTATCTAAAGTAGATATTAGTAAAAAATTAAGAACCTCTAGATTTAAAATAGCAAGACTATTAGAAGATGCAGTAAAAGAGGGTATTGTAACTATAAATATAAAGGAACCTAAAAATACTTATCTAGATTTAGAAAATAATTTGGAAGAAAAATTCAGAATCTTTAGGGCCTATGTTGTTGATTCATCTTCAGATTATAATCTAACTAAAAGAAACCTTGGAAGAGCAGCGGCAAACTGTTTAGACAATATAGTGTATGATGGAGATATAATAGGAATTGCATGGGGAACTACGATTTATGAGATGATAAATGCTTTACCTGCTAAAATAGATAAAAAAAATATTTCGGTAGTGCAGCTAACAGGCGGTCTTGACCAGATAGAGACAAAATATAATGCAATCGAGCTTAGCAGCAGATTATCTAAAACCTTTAATTCAAGCTGCTATCAACTATATGCACCTGCAATTGTAGATAGCATACAAATAAAAAAATTGCTTCTTAGTGACAGCAGCATAAAGAGAACTCTGGATATGTTTAGCAAAGTCAATATTGCAATAGTCGGTATTGGAAGTGTAAGTCCAAAACCATCAACACTTCTATATAAGGAAGGATTTCTAAAAGAAAAAGATATAAAGAAAATATTTTTAAGTCATGCAGCCGGAGATATAAATACTTACTTTTATGATGTTAATGGAAACAATTGCAAGTCAGAATTAGAAGATAGAGCAGTTGGCATGAATATAGAGCAACTTAAAAGGGTAAGGCATGTTATTGGAGTTGCTGGAGGAGAGTTTAAGGCTAAGGCTATACTTGCTGCTCTTAAAGGCAAAATTATTAATATATTGGTAACTGATTATAAAACTGCAAAAATACTTCTAGAAAAATAAGGGAGGACAAATGAATTTAAAAATATCAGTAGGCGTATGGTATATGGGTAGCGTCTATGATCGATTTGTAAAAGATGGATATAGGCCACAGCAGAATATGGTAAACAGAATTAGATCTATTTCAGAAATCGAAGGAGTTGATGGTATTGAGATCCACTATCCTACCGAGATAAATGAGGACAATATTGATGCTATCAGGGAAATACTTGCAAAAACAGGGTTAAAGATAGTTCAATTCTGCCCACATCTATGGGTCAATCCTGAGTGGAAATATGGTGCATTTTCAAATCCGGACCCCGGGATCAGAAAAGATGCTCTGGATCTGGCCAAAAGAGCTGTAGATATCTCCAGAGAATTTAAACCCGAGGTGATGGTCTACTGGCCTGCCCAGGACGGATATGATTACTTCTTTCAAGTTGATTACAACAGAAGACTGAACTGGATGGTAGAATGCCTGACTGAGCTTTGTGATTACTGTCCTGAACAGAAATTTGCAATCGAATATAAACAGTTTGAGCCAAGAACCCATATATTTCTGGGAAGGGTTGGGGAAGTTATGACCATTATTAATGAGATAGACAGGGATAACCTTGGAGTAAATTTAGATATAGGGCATGCCATGATAGTCAAGGAAAATCTGTCAGAGTCTCTGGCACTGATCAACAGATATGATAAATTATATCATACCCATTGGAATGACAACCATACCATATTTGATGATGATATTATTGTAGGTAGTGTAAATTTCTGGCAGACCCTGGAGTTTACTTACTGGCTGTACAAAAATAATTATAATAAGTGGCATGGATTGGACCTGTTTCCATACAGGGAGGACCCTTCCCATATTGTAAGGGAAAGTATTGATAATATAAGATTCTTTTACAAAATGTCTGAAAAAATTGATAAATTCGATATGGAAGAGATATTTTACAGCTCTGATCCAGTCAAAATGAATCGATTTCTAAGGGATTTGCTTCAAAGAAATATATAAAAGTAGCTAATAAAACAGTCAAATAAACGTTATTGTCAGTTTGCCTCTTCAGCACTACTTCAAATGTAATTTGACCCCGATATTATACATTTTGAACCAACCCGGCTCGTTTATTACTGCAGTTTATTGTATCTTTTAAGAAAAAATTCAAATGTTTTTTTTCTTTCCTTTATTTCTTCTACCCAGCTGGACAATAGATCCAACCCTTTATCAGTTACTGAATAGATCTTTTTTGCCGGACCGGGCTCAGCAGTTTTCCATTTTGATTTTATAAATCCATCAGAATTTAAAAGCTTCAGGGTCCTGTATACTGCACCTGGGTCAGAGCCGGCTTCTGTAAAACCAAACTCAGTATATTTTTCAGTAAGTTCATATCCATGGGAAGGCTTTTCAGAAAGAAGCAGAAGAATAGTGGGTATTAAAAACCTGCTTATTCTTGCACTTTTACAGGAACATCTACTGATATTTTTAATCTCATTATCGCGCATAATAAATCCTATATGATATTTATACCATTTCTTTATTTTATGATTTTACTGTTTTTTACTCCAGGTCTTTTAATCATTTTTTAAACTCGCTACATTCTTCTTCAAGCATTTATTTGTATTTTTTTAATTGCTCTCTTTGTTCTTATTGATCTGTATACCCATGATCTTTACGCCATTTTTAGTTTTTAGTGATAGTACAGCCGGTTCGCTGATAAGACACTTTCCCGCGCCTATAACTGAATCTTTGGAATCAACTGTTACAATAGCTTCTCCCTGAAGCACCAAAAAGATGACATAGGAAGCCATCACACATTCTGGTATCTCTTCACCTGCAGAGAGGTCTATTATCCTGGTCTTAAATTCCTTTGAATGATAAAAGACATTTTTATCCCTTTCTTCATATGGAAAAGATTTCATTTTATATAAATCAAATATCTTCATTCCAGACTCCTTTTTATCAGGCATTCTTATCCACTCCGATCTTTTTTCTATCAGTAAAGACTATTATCTTTTCAATTATTATACCCATTAGCACTACAAATATAACTGTCAGTGCCAGTCTGAGCAATGTAAATCCTATACCCAGAAACTGGATCTCCACTAATTCCTGGGGTAGTTTTATGCATGCCCATGCTGAAATAAATATGATTATGTTTGATATTTTTGCACCTTTCTTAAGCAAAGCAGCAGCCATGGGAAATGCTATATATAATGGCCCGGTGGGAAGCACTCCAAGTATTATGGCAAAGATTATGCCCTTTACTCCAGATGATTTGCCTATGTATTTTACTACTGTCTCTTTTGATACCCATACAGAAAAAAGTCCGATTATTACTATGATTGCAGGAAAGATTATGGCAAGCTCTATAAGATAGTCCTTTGATATGTTCAACACGGGCCCGGATTTATCCGGAAAAACCAGGAGTGCAGCTGCGGCTGCAATCATAACTGCAGCCATAATAATATAGTCTCTTGCTATAGTTTTTTTCTGTTTCTGCTTTTTATTTGCCATATCGTTTAAATCTTTCATAGTATCGCCCCCATTATAAGTGCAATTATTACTGCAAATATAAAACTGAATATATTTCTAAGTATGGTTATCTTTTTCCCCATCTCCCTTAACTCCAGCGGAAGTGTCACAACTCCGACCATGGTCAGGGTAGTGATAAAAGCAGCAACCGACATTATCGATGCCCCGCCTTTTAAAAGTGAAGCTGCAAGCGGAAATGATATCAGTGCAGGGATAAATAAAACAGATCCCAGAACTGCAGCAGTCAGCACCCCTAAAAAACCAGCTTGATCCCCAACAACTGCCGAAATTATCTCAGGAGGTAAAAATCCCAGTAAAAATCCAATAAATACTACTATTATAATTATAGTTGGAAATATCCTGAAAAAAGTTTTAAGTGCGATTTTTAAAGATTTTATTGTTTTGCTTTTACTTCTCACTGCAGAGAAGAGAAGCAAGATCAAAGCAATCAAATTTATAATTATTACTGTTAAGTAGCTTTTTATAAAATCTAGCATTTTATAACCTCATTATCCATAATTAATTTACTGCACTAATAAGGCAGCAAATAGAGATACCAATAAATATAAGTGTTTTAACCATAGTAGATGTTTATAACATATAGATGTGATAAATACAATAGTATGTTATTTGATTTTTCTTAAATAAAAGAATTGGGAATATAAAGTAAAAATTATAAAATCATCTGAAGGAGTCGAAAATCAGAATGGTCAGTGCCGGAACAAAGTGCAAGAAATGGGAACAAAGGATTCTGTAGCCGGTACTGGAAAATGAAGCAGAAGAATATGTACAATATTATTTCAATATTAAATAATTTATATAAACAATATTATTTGATTAATATAATTATTTAAATATTTCTTTATATTTGATATAAAACTTTATATAATTTAGAACACATTATTTTATGCGGGGTGGCTTGGGTGAATAAAAGTAAATTATATTATTTAATAGCGGTGCTTGTAATTATTTCATTATTCAGCATTGCTGCTCTCTGTAATCAATGCGACAGGCCTATTGAAATAAAAATTGGTGCTGAAGAAGACAGCATTGAAGATGAAGAAAAATTAGATGAAGAACCCGGAGAAGAGATCAAAGAAGAAATACAGGATGAAGATGATGCAGAAGAAGACGAGAGAGAAGATACCGGGGAAGATGAAGTTGAGCAGATGCTATATGATACAGAGAAGGAAATCGAACAGCTTATAAATGAGACCGAAGATGAGATACTGGTAATGGTCGATGAAATGGATCAAGCTATAGATGAAACGGATGATCCGCAGGAACTGGAAGCGGAGATAGAGAAATTAGCCGGGGAAGCAGAAGCATTAGTTGACGGGACAGAGGCAGAAATTAAAAATATGCTTGATGATCTGGAGGAACTTTTTGGAGAAGCAAGCCAGAAAGAGTTAGAAGAATTGGAAGGAGATGTTGAAAAAATGATAGAAGAGGCAGAAAAAGAGATCGAAGAAGCAGTAGATGATCTTCTAATTAAAGCCTTAAAGAAGTATTTATAATATAGTTCCAGGGGAAAAGATGATCTTCAGGCAAATAGAATCCGGAGGCGACAGGAACTATGCATATCTTATTGCCAGCAGCGAGACAAAAGAAGGTACCCTGGCCGATCCTTCTCCTGATCCCTTGAAGGTCATGAAAGCGGTAAAAGAAGAAGGAGTGGAAATAAAATATATAATAAATACTCACTCTCATTCCGACCATTCCGGAGGAAATGATTATTTTAGTAAAGCCCACAATAATGGACCAGCGACTTTTATCAATTGCGGATGGAATACGGAAGTAAAAGACGGAGAAGTCTTGAATCTGGGAGAACTTTGTCTTGAATTTATCCACACTCCCGGGCATACTGCAGATTCGATCTGTATAAGAGTAGAGAATAAGCTGATAACCGGAGACACTCTTTTTGTGGGAAAAGTTGGAGGCACTTATAGTGAAATGGATGCAAGAGAAGAATTTGAAAGCTTAAAAAAGATCATGACTCTTCCTCCTGGTACCGGAGTGTGGCCCGGCCATGATTATGGAGTGGAGCCATACTCAACGATAGGATTTGAACTTAAGAGTAATCCCTTTATTAAAAGGCTGGACGATTTTGAAAAATTTTTATGGCTCAAACAAAACTGGGCCCTGTATAAAAAGAAGCATAAGATAAAATAAATTAATTTGCTGAAGTATTAATAGAAAAAGAATTATGCTATTATATACAAAATTTGGAAACAGATAATACAAATATTTTATGAGCAAAGAAGCCAACAATAGACCATCCAAGAAGCTCATCAGCCGTATATTATGGCTGAAAGATAATTCCTGCTGGCAAAGCTAATAAACCGGCGTGCCAGATACCTCTTTTATACCAGACATTTTTTAAAGTTTTTAAGTATAATTATAATAATAAGCCAATATTTTAAACCAGAAGAGAGTATTTTTATTGACCGGCAAGGGCAAAGGAAAATACTCTCTTTCTATTTCTATTGAAAGAAGGATAAATGACTTATCCAGATAAAAATAAATATTTAGAACTTGCATCTGAATATAATCTTGTCCCCGTATACAAGGAATATATGGCAGATACCGAGACTCCCACTTCTATATTTCTAAAAGGCTGCGGATTAAACGGAGAGGGATTCCTGCTTGAAAGTATAGAAGGAGCTAAGAACCTGTCAAGGTATTCCTTTATCGGGATAGGATGCTCCGGGAAGGCAGTGCTTGAAGATGGGATATTCAGATATGAAAAGGATGGAAAGAAGATAAAAGAAAGAAAAACCGGCACTCCTCTTGCAGAAATTGAGGAAGTAATGAACGGATTTAAATTATACAGGGATCCCGCTCTTAACCACTTTATCGGCGGAGCTGCGGGTTATCTTAGCTATGACCTTGTAAGGTATTTCGATAATATTGACCTGCCCGGGGACCGGATGGAGCTTCCGGAGATGTACTTTTATCTTACAGATCTTGTGGTGGTATTCGATCATCTGATGAACCGCTTAAAGATAATATCCACAATAAAGACCGGCGGGGAAGTAACACCAGAAAGGGCCTATCAGCAATCTGTGGAGAGAATAGAAACTCTTGAGAAAAAGATCGCATCGAGTATAATAGCATCCCTCAGCACGGGACTCAAGCCGCCGGCAGACCCCGGGAAGGCAGAGGAGGCATTTGTATTTGAGTCCAATATTATGCCGGAGGCATTTAAGGCGGCAGTAGAAAGGGCCAGAACCCTAATTACAGAAGGCGAAGCATTTCAAATAGTGCTTTCACAGCGTTTCAGTATGGAAGACAGGCGGGACCCTATTAATATCTACCGCGGACTCAGATCTATAAATCCATCACCATATATGTACTTCTTTAATTTTGGGGATTTTAATATTATTGGAGCATCTCCCGAGCCCCTAATAAAGATAAATAGAAATAAAGTACTTACATGTCCGATAGCAGGCACCCGCAAAAGGGGCAAAAGTGAAGCTGAAGAAGAAAAGATAATGGAAGATCTCTTAAACGATATGAAAGAGGTAGCAGAACATAATATGCTGGTCGACCTTGCAAGAAACGATCTTGGAAGAGTATGCAGATATGGAAGTGTGAAGGTCAAAGAATATATGAAGATCGAAAAATATTCGCATGTGATGCATCTGGTCTCCAGGGTAGAAGGGATATTAAATAGCGGTTCTACAATATATGATGCCTTTAGAAGCGTATTTCCGGCAGGGACACTTTCAGGCGCGCCAAAAATAAGGGCGATGCAGATAATAAGCAGCCTTGAACCAGACTGCAGGGGCCCCTATGGAGGAGCGGTCGGATATTTCGGCTATGATGGTAATCTTGACAGCTGTATAACTATAAGGACCGCTATTGTAAAGGATGGAAAGGTCTATGTGCAGGCAGGAGCCGGCATAGTCTATGATTCAATACCGGAAAATGAGTATCAGGAGACTATAAATAAAGCAGCAGCTCTTTTAAAAGCTGTCAATATAATTGAATGAGATTATTTAATGGGCCAATATTTATTAAACGGGGAAAAGATGAAAGAATATATTGAGAAATTAATAAGTTCCACCGGCCTCAGCAGGGAAGAAGCATACGAAGCTATGATCCATATAATGGAAGGCGGCGTGGCAGACAGCCTGGTTGCAGCATTTTTAATAGCTTTAAAGATGAAAGGCGAATCAATTGATGAGATATCGGGTTTCTCAGAAGCAATGCTTGAAAAGGCCCGGAAAGTGATTACAGGAGAAAAGAACCTGGTAGATACATGCGGGACCGGAGGGGACGGACTTAATACTTTCAATATATCCACAACTGCTGCCTTTATAGCTGCGGGAGCAGGAGTAAAGATCGCCAAACACGGCAATAGGAGCGTATCGAGCAGGAGCGGAAGTGCAGATGTACTGGAAAGTTATGGAGTAAATATAGACCTTGATGCTGAAGGGGTGGCAGAATGTATAAAGGAAGCCGGGATAGGTTTTATCTTTGCCCGAGTGGCCCACAGTGCGATGAAGCATGTAGCAGGAGTAAGGGAAGAGCTCGGGATGAGGACGGTATTTAATATTCTGGGCCCTATTACCAATCCGGCCGATGCAAGCGGAAGGGTGCTTGGAGTATATGACAGGAATTTATTAAAGATAATGGCCGGGACGCTGAAGAACCTTGGTGTCGACAGGGCCTTTATTGTAAATAGTGAAAATGGGATGGATGAGTTTTCGACTGCTTCAAAGAGCAGTATAGCATATCTGGAGAATGGAAATATTATAGAATATGTGCTGGATCCAGTGGAGCTCGGATTTGCACCTGCAGATATATCGGCCCTCAGGGGAGGAGATGCGGCCCATAATGCAAGGATTATGGAAGGAATACTGTCAGGCAGGATAGAGGGCCCGATGAGGGATACGGCAGTACTTAATGGGGCTGCTGCAATTGTAGCGGGAAAGCTTTCTGACCACCTCGAAGATGCAATTGTGATGGCAGCCAGATCAATAGATAATGGAGAGGCTCTGGAAAAATTAAATAAACTGGCAGATATCTCAAGAAGAGCTACCGGAAACAGGCGGCAGTAATATGGTATCAAAATTTTTAAAAGATATCCTGATTGCGAAAAAGAAGGGACTTAAAGATATAAAAATATCAGGGCCCATGGATAATCCTGATTCAAATGGAAAAGGGTTTATAAATAATATATGTCCTGCCAGGGTAAATATAATAGCAGAGATAAAAAAGGCGTCTCCGTCAAGAGGGATCATAAAAGGGGACCTGGATGTGGCAGAGGCAGCTAAGGCATATAATAAGTATAGAAGTTTTATATCAGGATTATCGGTGCTTACCGAAGAACTGTACTTTAAAGGGAAAAAAACAGATATAGCGCTGGCAAAAGCAGGTGCAGATGTTCCAGTGCTGAGGAAAGACTTCATGTTCAGCGAAAGGCAGGTTTATGAAAGTGCCGGACTGGGAGCCGACTGCATACTTCTTATAAGTTCTCTTCTAAGTTATAAAAAATTAAAAAAGCTGTATGAATGCGCAGGTAAAGCTGGACTTGATGTACTTGTTGAGACCTATGATAGGCAAGAGCTTATGCGGGCCCTTGATATGGGTGCAGAGATGATCGGAATAAATAACCGTGATCTTAAAAAGATGCATGTAGACAGCAATCATATCATAAAGCTTCTGAAGGACATCCCTTCAGATATCCTGGAAGGGATGGTAATAATCTGTGAGAGCGGAGTGGATGATGTCGCCTATATTGAAAAACTATATAAAATGGGGGTAAATACTTTTTTAATAGGGACCCATTTTATGAAAAGCAGGGAACTCGACGACACCCTTTTGGAATTTGAAAATGAATTAAAGAAGAGAAATCTTATTTAGAGGAGCCTTTTAAAGAGGGGCAAGAAAATAATAAGGTAAGGCAAAATATGGTATGGATAAAAATATGCGGAATAACCAGGATCAGTGATGCGGAAGCTGTTTCAGGGATGGGAGCTGACTGCCTCGGCTTTATTTTTTCTACTGACAGCCCAAGGAAGATAAGCCTGGAGAAGGCAAGAAGCATTACCGGCGGCTCAGGAAAAGCATCGAAGACGGGAGTCTTTGTAAATGAAAAGACTGCTATGGTAAGAAAATATATAGAACAGCTGGGCCTGGATAATGTACAGCTTTCAGGGGATGAGGGTATTGTTTATATAAAAGAGTTAAAAAGAGCTGTGCCGGGGGTGAAGATAATAAAGGCTATAAGAATCAGGGAGGATACCGGAAGCAGGCCACTGCAGCTTAAAGAAGCCATAAAAAGCTTTAACGGAGCGGCCGACTATATTTTGCTGGACAGCTACGATAAAGACAAATACGGCGGAA
>Ga0255388_1003_pt1 | contig 17012 bp, 21 predicted proteins | sample ANMaggSeSYBR01E3_FD_182118 | JGI IMG/M metagenome (GOLD analysis project Ga0255388, IMG submission 182118) | Sediment cell enrichment communities from methane seep in Santa Monica Basin, California, United Staets - ANME aggregate JGI... | ecosystem: Environmental > Aquatic > Marine > Cold seeps >...
TTAATTTTTTTGAGGAACTGGCGGAATATACCAGAAAAGGACAGGTAACTGATGAGAATATCGAAAAGATGCGTGGGAACTTTGATAAAGTAAAGGAGTTAGCACCATTCGATCACTGTCCCAACTGTATTCAACGGGCTAGAGGATATTTCGACCAGCAGGTGGGGATGTTACAGACAATAGGAGTCTACCGAAATGAGAGTGACATGTATTTGCAGGTTCAGGACCTCCATGAAGAGCAGGTATCCAACTTGATAGGGGATCCGTTAAGCAGCTCAGTACGCATCCAGATCTTAAAAGCATTGTACGATGAAGGAAGATCGTTCACCGAACTTTCAAAGCTCACAAAACTTCGGGGAGGAAATCTTCTTTTCCATCTGGAAAAACTGCAGAACAGAGGAATGATCCGACAGCGTGGCGAGCGAGGTGAATACCAGATCAGTGTGCAGGGGTATGAGATACTCAATTCCATAGCTGAACTTGTGGGAAAAATAGGGGTGAATTGTAGCGAAATATGATTCGTTGGTCATCTACCAGAGAGATGATCTGGAGTCAGGGTAATATCACAGCTAAAAAAAGAAAAAGGAAGAGAATTTGATCATCATACCCCATTTTCAACAGTGATCTATCACTGACCAGACAAATTTCCCATTTTGAGTTACTTTTTAGAGATAGAACAAATGTTGTATCTTTTAAAAAACGAGTTTATGAAATGCAATTAATATTATGTGATTTGAATATTCGAATTGATCCCTATGATGAGCATGCTCACGAAATAATTGACTCGATAATATATAAGTAGTAGTATTACTGATTGTTAATTAGGAATGGAAAGAAAAGGTGGTACTTACTATGAGGACATCGAACTTCAGACTGGAACTTGTGGATTCCACATGGGGAACCATTAAACTCTCTTTTGTGGAAGTTGAGGATAAGGCCGAAAAGCCACCTTAACGCAGACTTGCCCTGAGGCAAGTGCATAACAAAAGCATGATATGATTGTGAAATAAAAAATATCCATTCAGGAAACTTCCCGAACGGATGGTCTCACAGGATGAGTTGTAACAAAGTATCGATCACGGCATATCCTGCATCTTATCTATTCTAAAAAGATTACTGCGATCAATTTTACCATCTGCACTTACATTTATGGAAAACGCCAGTGAAGAATCACTATTCTCGACCGGCTGTAAATATAGCAAGGTCATATCTTCCATGTTATCACCATCTTTTCAAACCTCCTCATTTTACAGTACGCCCATTAATTGGGCCTATTGTACCCATGCCCGGAATAAATGCGGTACAAACGATTTCTTTTTACGGTGCCATCCTCTTTCACTATAGACGAGAAGACAACCGCAGGATCACTTCCCTTTTGTGGACTGTACAGCAACACATTGTTCAAAAGATTCTCACATTTCTCAACCATATTATTACCCTCCAAATACTGATTTTTTATCCCAACTACTTTTAAAAGCAGTACAGGAAAATCTAAAAGGCAGGGAATGTATGGATTTACGCTTTGTAAGTTTCCACATACCCCCAGACTAACCTTAAAACTAACTTAGCTATCTAAGTATAAATAGTATTGTAAATGGATAATTAGTATTACCTAGAAGGATAACATGCCCTGCAATATATTCAGACATTTACAAAGAGATAAAGACGATCGCCACCAGAGCCAGAACCACACCCATCCATTGCTTCAGAGCAAGTCTTTCCTTCAGGAAGATCCATGCGAGCAACACAGTGCTTCCGGGATAAAGAGATGCAATGACCGTGGCGATATCGACCCTTCCTACCTGAGAAGCAAGTGCAAAGAAAAGATTTCCCCCTGCATCGAATATTCCTGCAAGGATGATCAGCGGAAGGGCTCCACGAGTGGGAATACCCCGGGATCTTGTGAGAATTGAGATCAGCAGGATAGTTATGACCGAAGATAACTTTGCAACTGTAAGAGGCCAGAATACAGCATCCTCACTGAACATATCAACTGAAATAAAGAAGATACCAAAACCTACCCCTGCCAACAGAGGCAGCACAATGTCCTGCCTTCTTATGTCACCGTTGTCATCACTGCTGCTTATCAGCCACATTGCTACAAGGGCCACCATGAAGCCCGCCATCTGATAGGCCGAAGGCAACCCTTCCTTAACAGCACCATATATCACAGGCAAAGCTACCGTGATGATCGCAGAGACAGGAGCAACCACTCCCATCTTTCCCTGCGAAAGGGCACGGTATAAAAAGACAAGACCAAGGCTTCCTGCCACACCTGCAATAAAGCCCCAGAAGATTCCACCACCATGTGGGAGCTGTTCAGAGAAACCTATAGCCAGTATTGGAAGCAGTATCAGACCTACAGCCTGCATTAGAATTACAACAGAGTACTCACTGGTACGCTTTGAAGCAAAACCTCCTCCGAAATCAGCCGCACCCCATGCTGCAGCGGAAGCAAGACCTAAGAGAATGACAAGGAATTCAGCGGGGATCATTTTAGTAACTCCTGATAAAGCATCGGGCCTTTCAGGCTAAATTCCCTCATTTCTATAAATAGATTCTCACAAGAGAAAATTAAGAATCGATGCCAGGCCATTGTTCACTGATATCAGGTATCAACCAGGAAACTGGCCTTTTATATAGTAGTATCATTAATGTAGTTAATATCCTAATGATACTTAACTGATGCAGTAAAAAGGAGAGAAAAAAATGTATTGCTATCAATGTGAAGAAACTATTAACGGACAATCCTGTACCAAAGGCGGAGCATGTGGAAAGACAGCGGACGTCGCAGATCTTCAGGACCAACTTACATACATCCTTAAGGGGATCGCATATTATAATCAGAAAGCAAGGGAGAATGGGATAAAGGACAAAAATGTCGATAGCTTCCTCATGAAAGCACTATTCTCAACGGTCACTAACACTAATTTCAGTTCAAGTGACTTTAATAAGTTCATCAATGAAGGCATCTCACTGAGAGAGAGCATCAAAAAGAACCTCACAACAAGGAACATCGACCTTGGAGAAACAAAGGATATGTCCTTCGGTGAAAAAGTAAAAGCAACTCTTGGAGTAAGCCATCCTGAGACAAGGTTCAACATCCCGGAAGCTGCGATCATCAATACTGAAGAATTGAAGACAGCAAGCGTAGGAGTCCTTAATACCCAGAACGAGGACATCAGGTCCCTCAGGGAGCTGCTGGTATACGGTCTGAAAGGTCTGGCTGCATACGCACATCACGCAGAAGTTCTTGGATACACCGAGGAAGCACTATCCGAATTCGCCGAAAAGGCACTCGCTTCAACCCTGGATGAAAGCCTGAGTGTTGACGATCTCGTAGGACTTGTCCTCGAATGTGGAAAATATGGTGTCAATGTAATGGCACTTCTTGACAAAGCGAACACATCCACCTACGGCAATCCCGAACCAACGGAAGTTTTCCTCGGCACAAGGGACAATCCAGGCATCCTCATCAGTGGACATGACCTTAAGGACATGGAACAGTTGCTCAAACAGACCGAAGGCACAGGTGTCGATGTTTATACCCACGGTGAGATGCTTCCTGCAAACTACTATCCCGCATTCAAGAAATATGACCACTTTGTCGGAAACTATGGAGGTTCATGGTGGAACCAGAAGAACGAATTCGAAACGTTCAATGGCCCTGTACTCATGACGACCAACTGTCTCGTCCCTCCAAAGGACAGCTACAAAGACAGAGTTTACACCACAAGCGTAGTCGGTTTCGACGGGCTCAAACATATCGATGCTAAAGAGGATGGTACAAAAGACTTCTCTGCCATCGTAGAGAAGGCAATTGCATGCCAGCCCCCAAAACAACTTGAAGACGGTACCATTGTCGGAGGATTTGCACACGCTGCTGCCCTCTCTGTGGCAGATAAGATCGTTGAGGCTGTAAAGAGCGGAAAGATCACACGCTTTATCGTCATGGCTGGCTGTGACGGAAGGCATAAGGAAAGGGACTACTACACCAAATTTGCAGAAGCCCTTCCTGAGAGTGCGGTCATACTGACAGCAGGTTGTGCAAAATACCGTTACAATAAACTGAACCTTGGTGACATCGATGGGATCCCAAGGGTACTGGACGCAGGACAGTGTAATGACTCATATTCCCTTGTGGTCATTGCACAGAAGCTTGCCGAAGCTTTCGGTCTTGAGGACATAAACGACCTGCCGGTATCCTACAACATCGCATGGTACGAACAAAAAGCAGTACTTGTATTGCTTGCACTGCTCCACCTCGGTGTCAAGAACATAACACTTGGACCTACACTGCCGGCATTTGTGTCTCCGAATGTACTCAACGTCCTCGTTGAGAACTTTAACATCGCACCCAACACAACCGTTGAAGAGGATCTGAAGAGGCTACTCTAAGCCTTTTCTTTTCTTTCTTTTCACAACCAATTCAGTTCATCCACCATTACTCCTTTTTTTATTTTCAGATACTATCAAAAAGTGTCACTTATTCTTTTATACTAACATCAACCACATTATTAAAGTGGGAAAATGTTCAACTTGAACAATTACAACAGAAACTGGATGGTACTCCTTCTTATTACAGCCACACTGTTCACGATGATCGGAGCTGCAATGGTGCTGTCAGACTATAATTACTACAATGGTCTGCAATTCCTGGCAACAGCAATAGCGTTCTTTACAACAGCATATCTGATCAAGGTCGAGAAAGTTGATCTAGATAGTGCTACGGACAGCAAACGCACCACATTCATGGCAGGCTATATGATCACAGTTGTTGCCCTGAGCATCAAAGGTCTTTTCTGGGCGGTAGGAATTGCCGTATTCATAATAAGTATATATAATATCTACAAAAAGTGAAATGATTCAATTGATGATAACTTTCGAAAAACTGATATATCCCGGTGGCAATAGCCAGCGAAACATAAAAACAAAAGAACATGGCGATAAACGATGAAACCTGAAATAAAAGCTGAACTCCTTGCTATTGGAAGCCTTGACATAGAACAATCCCTTCTGGGTAAGATAACAGTACCTACTGCCGGTCCCGGAGCAGGGAAGACCGCTTTTTTCTTCCGTTCGGGCAACCAGAGGGTCAGACTTGCTTTGAACAAGGAGTCACCACTCAAAGCAGTTGAAGAAGGAAATGAGATAGTCATATTAAAAGATGGAAAAGAACTTGCAAGAGGGGCGATAGAGGATGAGCTTATTCACTGCCCTGACCAGGCATATATCAATATGACAGAGAAGTGCATCTACGATTGTAAGTTCTGTCCGGTCCCTAAGCTCAATGGCAAAGTAAAGACAATAGAAGAGATGACAGAGCTTATCGGGAAAGCAAATGCCAGCGGTAAGATGAAAGCTATTTCGATAACTTCCGGCGTGGACGAATCTGCGGAAAAGGAACTCGAAAGAGCACTGGAAGTCATTGATGCTGTTAAGAAGTACAACGTACCCATAGGTGTTTGCATCTATGCGACCCCGGATTCCAACAAAAGATTGAAAGACGCTGGCGTGGACGAAATAAAATATAATGTCGAAACAATGGACAGACCGATCTACAAGGAGGTCTGCGGGGACCAGGACCTTGAGCCCATACTGGATGCACTAAAAGAAGCTGTGGAAATGTTCGGCAAGAACAAGGTCTGTGCAAATTTCATAATTGGCCTTGGAGAAACCGATGAAAGTGTTGAGAGAGGAATACGTGAGCTGGCTGCAATCGGAGTTGTGCCCATATTGAGACCTGCGAGCAAACATCCATTGCGCGAGGGAGAAGTGTTCATTGAAAGACCTTCAAAGGAAAGGTTGCTCAAGCTTACAAAGCTGCTTCGTGAGGTACTGGATGAATACGGACTCCGTGCTGACACTTTCAAAACAATGTGCCTTCCATGTACAGGCTGTGACCTGAATCCACACAGTGACCTCGTAGAAGAATAACTTAAAGAATGCCATGACAAATGAACAAAATGGTGCCACATTCGAGGCATCCATAGAAATGACCGAGAAGGACCTTGAATTTGCAAAACCTCCAATATCAGTGGAGAGCATAGTTAGCACATTTAAGAAGTATGACCTTCGATACATTGTCATTTTTGCGGATAACATGTTCTATGTTGCACAACAGGACCTGCAGCCATATCATCCCATGTATGTAGATAACTCATATCCTGAGGACATTGAGCGGATATTCGACCTTATGACCGTTGAGAGAATACGAAAAATAGAATATATCAACGGAGTGCTCAAGAGAAGTCCCATAGAAGAACATCCTGATGCTTGAGTATACGATAAGATATAATACCGATCAGTTACAAACATTAGGAGCAACATGATGGATAAATTATACAAGAGGCCAACTACATACGTTATTATAATCGGATTGATCCTAACAGTGTATCTTTTCATCGCCTTAATGAATTTTGCGGATGAAGGTAACCTTGTAATGGTACTATTGACAAGTGTTTCCATAGGAATTGTAGCATTCTTCATTACAAGGACCTTGAGCCACCAGAAACAGATCGATATTTACAAAAAATGATCATTTTATCTTGATCAGGTGGACAAAGGCCCTACAGTGAATCTTTCCACGGGTTGGCTCGATGTCCACAGCTATCTTTTATTTTGAAACCCCTTTGCTGCACACATCATCTTGAAAAAGTGTTCTTTATACTTGCTTTTTTACCACAGTAAGCCTTCATGTATTCACCCTTCTGGATTCTGGTTCAACACCTTTGGAAGAACCTAAATGCATGACAATGACCGGTTGTGCAGATTTTGTGGAAAACCATCCAAAACTTTAAATGTTTTAGTAACATTAATCAGTACCAACACAAGAGTACACATTATTTAATGTGATCACTTTAGTAACAATACGATCATAAAATTGAAATTATGTCCTCACGAAAAAATACAGGTGAGCATTATGGATGATTTAGAGAAGATCAGACAACAACGATTGGAACAGATCAAAAAGGGCCTTGAGGCTAAAGCGTTCCCGGATGCACCCATACATGTTACGGATGCAGATTTCAATGAGTTCATATCAAAGTACCCCATCACTGTAATTGACTGCTGGGCAGAATGGTGTGGACCTTGCAGAAAACTTATCCCCATTATTGATGCCCTTGCAAGAGAATATCAGGGAAAGATCGTTTTCGGGAAATTGAACACTGATGAGAACCAGATGGTCGCAAGGAATTTTAATATAACAGCCATTCCAACACTTTTGGTCTTTAAAAACGGAAAAGATGCTACCCAGATAGTAGGAGCACTCCAGAAAGAACAACTCATTGAACGCCTTAACAGATTCATACAGTGAGCGGAAGAGAAATAATGTCCCACAAACCAAGAATTGCAGAAAATCCAGGTGTACGACTCCTTGACCTCAAATCAAGCTCAAAACCATTTTTCATAGTTGCTTCTGTGGAAGTTGGTAACACCACTACGAAGTGTATACTTACAGCCACCAATATGGATGAAGGTAAGACATATCTTGTCACCAAGACAGTGAAGATGACAAGGGATGTTAGGCCTCCAAAGGAAGGAGAGACCATTTTTGGCAGAACTCTCAATGGAATAGAGCTTACACGCGAATCGGTATCAGAACTTGTCAAGAACACATTGATAGAGGCAGTTAAAAAGGCAAACCTTGACATAAAGACCGATATAAATTTCGTTGTTCGTTCAACCGGGGTTGTTGCCGGGTTCGATACTCCCGAAGAAGTGGGAGAGTTCATAAAAGCACTTGCAGAAGGCTGCCTTCTTGCAGGTGTACCTCCTAAGAACATGACACCACCAATGGGAATAGACAACATACCCGATAAATTCCGAAAGCACAGCAAACTTGACAAAGTGTTCTTTGACGGTGCTGTTGCCAGTGTACTCCCACCAACCGGAGCTACTGGCGTGGAGATAGTTGCAAACGAAATGGAGGGCGAACTTGCGACCGCCGGTATCAAGGAAGGTGCCAAGTGGGTGGATGTGGATTTCCGTAACCCCTGTATGTCAATGGACTTTGGTACGACCCTTGATGGCAGGATAATCAGCCCTGATGAACCCTATGCAAAGACCATTGGTAATTTCTGTGGATTTGCAGGTGCCATCCCGGATGCCATGATAAAAGGAACCGGTTCAGTAGATAAGAAAGTCGGAACCGCCCTTGATGTTTTCAAGGACGTACATGCGGATAAGCTCACATTGCTTCTGAAAGGCAAAAATATACATGAATACGCAAAGAAAGCCCTTGAGTACATCATAATCGAGAAGGTACCTGAAGATAGGGACCGTTACGGAAGTGTGCCGGTAAACCCTACCGCTGCAAAAGAGATCGGTGTCTTGCTTATCGGATGTGATGTGGGTGTTAACGGCTCAGACTTCGATAAATTGTCAGAGATTGGCGGAGAGATATACGATAAATTCGGCATGAAAGTGCTTTTTGCTGTCATTGATGAGGTAATGGCACAGGTTATCTACCGACTTGTCAGTGTTGCAAAGGAAGAAGGACTCGTATTCCCGGAAACCACAATCGGGATCACCGGAAGGGCAGGTATCAGTGGCGACAAGGCAAAGCTTGCACTGAAATATCTTGACAAACTCGACCTTCATGAAAGAATCGAAGAGAACGTTGTTTTCGTTGATGACGGTCTTGCAAGAGGCGCAGCGGTCATGGCAAGATGCATGAACTCCCTTGGAACAACGTTCAATCCACTCGGAGGACATCGCGGTGGAAGATGTATTCTCGGAAATAGGATCAAACTTCAGAACAAATAATAGAAACGGCAGACATGTAAATGTTTGCCTGCACCCTTTTTACTAATTTAAAGGTCTGTATTGACCAACTTTTTAATTGAATCATCTATTGCTTTTTTATGCATCTCGGATGATTCATGTATTCCACCCATGTTCCCACGAACCGCACGACAGGGGTATTGTGATATCAAGAGACCTGCCTTTGCACCGGCTTCTTCGACTGCGACCCCTACAAGAGTATCAGCCATACGCCAGGTACTACCGCAGGGAGCTCCCCGGATGACATTCACTTTCGAAATCCTGCCGTCCTTTACCTCTACATCGAGGACAGGGTTTCCAAAAAAGGAAGTAAATGCGTCTGTACTGGGATCGGATGCAATGTTGCAGCAAATATCATCGACCTCAATGAAGATACCGTACTTTGAGGAGATGTCTTCCAGTTCCCGGATCGGTGCCTTTGCCGCACCCCCGGGAACTATCAAAGCACCCACGCCGGCCTCTCCGGCCATTTTAGCTATCTGTGGCGTGATGTCAGGGTGCAGCGAGTAAGTGATGATTATATCAGCATCGAAAACCTTTTCGTTAAAATCAAGTTCTGAAAAGAACTCATCAGGCTCATCGATCAGCTCCGGCAGGTGTTCAGGGACCTCTGCGACGATCACTTCCAGATCCGACCTGGACCTAACGGTCTCAATAAGCCGTCTACCATATTTTCCACGTACTATAACTCCCAGTTTTGTCATGTTCAATACCTTGAACAATGTTATTGGATAGCGGTATATTAATATTGTTTGCTTTACAATCAATTAACTGTATAAATATTCAGGTGATCAAATGGATGATATTGACCAGTCAAAGGTATATTTCAGATGTAATGTGTGCGACTTCGTCTTTCAGGCAGATCCTAATTTTTTCCCTATAAAATGTCCGCAGTGTGGAAGTGAAAGCACCTCGAGGACATAAATTTAAAATTGTAAGGATACATGTAATCCCCATGAAAGGAAAGCTCATAACACTGGAAGGAATAGATGGGTCCGGAAAATCTACCATTACAAGCTTTCTTAACTCCCATCCGAGCTTTGCTAATGCGGTGTTCACAAGAGAGCCCACCACAAGCTGGATAGGGGATGCTGTTTACAAGGCCATCCAGTCGGACACCGATGAACTTGCCGAGCTTATGCTTTTCACTGCAGACCATGCAGACCACATTGCAACCCTGATAAGACCTGCAATCGAGGAAGGGAAGATAGTTATTTCGGACAGGTATTCGGACAGTCGTTACGCCTATCAGGGTGTGACCCTGAAAGAGAGAATGGAAGAGCCCATGGAGTGGATACAGATGATCCACAGAGGCTGGACGATCGTTCCTGATCTCACGTTGCTTTTTGACATCGATCCTTCTGTTGCGGTACAGCGATGCGGCAAAAGAGGGGAACAGACAAAGTTCGAGAAGATAGACCTCCTCAAAGGGGTCAGAGAGAACTACCTTAAGCTTGCAGAAAAAGAACCAGAAAGATTTATTGTTATCGATACGGACAGGGAATTAAAAGAAATAGAGAAAGATGTGTTGCAAGCAATCACATCGATCATTGAAAGTTAAAGGTCGTTAGAGTCTGCGAACTTTACAAGAAGTTCACCGAACTCCCGGACGTGTTTTGGATTCAGGTTAAAGCGGCTTCTTTTCTGGCCGCTCCTTTCCTTTGCAACCTCTACATACTCATTTTCATACTTTTCGCTTGTTGCAAGAGATATTGTAAGGTACCATCCGCCACCCATTTTTATTTCCATATACTCTTCGCTGTCACGGACTTCTTTATTTTCTTCAGATTCATTTACAACTTTATTTTCTTCTACCATATTGATCACCCATATTCAATATAAATTGAAAATCCATTCATTACCTGACCATCTCAATAGGAATGGAACCATTATGCAATCCGGTTGCAACCAATGCACCTTTGATACCAATAGCTTCCAGTTGCCTAATATCTTCCACGTCCCTTACGCCTCCGCCAAGGAGAACATTGTGGTCAGAAACATCTGCTATAAGACTTAAAAATTGTGCATCGAACCCTGCGGAGGTTCCCACCATATCCATGTCAAGGAATATTATGTCATTTATCTCCAGACCGTTCAGTACCTTTACGATCTCAAAGGGATCTTTCGGCATCAAAGGGTCAGACGAGAGGATGTTGCCGTTCTTTTTATCAATGCTCACATTGATCTGTGAAGGGTATGCAGCAGCTATCTTAGTAATGGAATCCAAAGATGCGGTCTCTGTGCCCAGTACAAGGTGCTCTGCAAGCCCTAAAACCCCGGCAACATCTTCAAAGGAGCTGATCCCAGGATCCAGCATCGTTCTGGAAAGCTCTGAAACTCCCTTTATCACATCAAAATTTATGTTTGGCTCACCCTGCCCCTGAAGTCTGTTAAGGTCTGCGATATAGACCTCGGCAGGGCGCAGTTCCCGAACAATACCAACCGGGTCCGATGTTGTGCAGATATTACTGATCTCGTGTACCGGACGATATTTTTGCCGGTCCCCTCCCTGCGCATGAACAGCATTACGGTTATATACATCAAATACAAAGACGGTTCGAAACATATTAAATTGATATTTTATCTCATCTTATAAAAAAGAGGCTAATACATGAAATTACTCGTAAGTCCGATAAACACTGAAGAAGCAGTAGCTGCACTCAACGGAGGAGCAGACATAATCGATGTAAAGAATCCAAAGGAAGGTTCACTGGGTGCTAACTATCCATGGGTCATCAAGGGAGTAAAGGACGCTGTTCAAGGTAAAAAGCCGATCAGTGCCGCACTTGGGGACTTCAGCTACAAGCCAGGTACCGCAGCCCTTGCAGCATACGGAGCTGCTGCTGCCGGTGCAGATTATGTTAAGATAGGACTTTATGACATCAACACCGAAGAACAGGCATACGAAATGCTTACCGGTATCGTTGAATCCGTAAAAGACCTGGACGTCACTGTCGTAGCTTGCGGATATTCCGATCACGAGCGCATTAACTCCATCAACCCAAAACTTCTCCCTGCAATTGGTGAAAAAGCAGGCGTTGATCTTGTTATGGTCGATACTGGCCTCAAGGACGGACGATCTACATTTGAGTTCATGACCGAGGAAGACCTTATCGAATTCGTCAACGATGCACACTCCCGCGGACTTGAGACCGCTATTGCAGGAACCATAAAGTTCGATGATATTCCGGCATTGAAGCGTATCCAGCCAACCATCATTGGCGTGCGCGGAATAGTCTGTGGCGGAGACCGCAGCACTTCAATTAAGCAGGAACTCGTTGAGAAAGTTAAAAGTGAGATCTGAAAGGATCTCTTTATTTTATTTCCAAAAACACTTTTTTAAAACATTTCTTTTTTATACTATTACTGTGAATTTTACTCTAGTGGACCTTAGCGCCACTACTTAGATCAATACTACTTTTTAATTGAGCAAGGTGATCAGTATGTCCGAAGATATCACAGTACGTGTTGCAGAAGCAAACCACCGTGATGCGGGAAGAGGGATAGCCCGACTTCCAAATGCCCTTATGCAGATTATCGATGCAAGAAGCGGAGATGTCATCGAGATCAAGAACAAGAACAATACCTACGCAAGGGTATATCCGGCAGGTACGGATGATGAAAAAAAGAGCATTATCCGTATCGACGGAAATCTTCGCAGCAATGCGAAGGTCGGTATTGATGATCAGGTGACTATAAAAAAGATACTTGAGAAAGATGCTGAAAAGATAACTCTTGCTCCAACCCAACCTGTTTTGAGCGAAAGGCTGTCACGTTCCGTACACCTTAGTTTAGAAGGAAGACCTGTTGATAAAGGACAGCGCATTCGTGTGGAGAACATAAATAACCCGCTTATTTTTTTGGTAAAGGCTACCAAGCCCCGTGGACCGGTAGTGGTCACAAGAACTACCAAGATAGAGATAGTTGAGCCTGTAAATGAAGCCGATGCAGGGGAAGAAGTGTCTTATGAGGATATTGGCGGGCTGAAGCGAGAACTCGGCTTGATGCGCGAGATGATTGAACTGCCACTAAGGCATCCTGAACTTTTCGATAAGCTTGGAGTGGATCCTCCCAAAGGAGTTTTGCTTTACGGACCTCCTGGCACAGGAAAGACAATGATAGCCAAGGCCGTGGCGAACGAAAGTGAGGCAAATTTCATACCCATAAGCGGACCGGAGATCATCTCGAAATATTATGGAGAGAGTGAACAAAAGCTTCGAGAGATCTTTGAAGAAGCTGAAAAGGAAGGACCTTCAGTGATCTTCATTGATGAATTAGATTCCATTGCACCGAAAAGAGATGATGTTGTAGGTGAAGTGGAAAGAAGGGTCGTGGCCCAGTTGCTTACGTTGATGGATGGGTTAACGAGCAGAGGGAAGGTTATAGTCATCGCTGCAACCAATAGGCCAAATTCCATTGACCAAGCACTGCGCCGTGGAGGGCGTTTTGACAGGGAGATAGAGATAGGGATCCCTGACAGGGGTGGAAGGTTACAGGTATTATATGTTCACACCCGAGGTATGCCGGTCGAAGAGGAACTGGACCTTGAAGGCATTGCGGACATCACCCATGGATTTGTCGGAGCTGACCTTGCATCTCTTTGTAAGGAAGCCGCAATGCATGCCCTGCGCAGGATGCTTCCGATGATCAGTTTCGAAGAGGAGATCCCACCTGAAATAATGGAAACGCTTGAGGTGACCGAGAGTGATTTCATAGAGGCACACCGCAATATCGAGCCTTCGGCCTTAAGGGAGGTCTTTGTGGAGATACCACACGTGAGGTGGGAAGATATTGGTGGACTTAATGAAGTGAAACAGGAACTGATTGAAGCAGTTGAATGGCCTCTTAAATATCCCGAGATCTTCACTGCCCTGAACACCACACCACCAAGGGGGATACTGCTGTTCGGACCTCCAGGTACAGGCAAGACCCTTTTGGCAAAGGCAGTTGCAAATGAAAGTGAGGCAAATTTCATCAGTATCAAAGGACCGGAACTGCTAAGTAAATATGTGGGTGAATCTGAAAAAGCGGTAAGGGAAACGTTCAGGAAGGCAAAGCAAGCAGCTCCGACAGTTGTTTTCTTCGATGAGCTTGATTCAATGGTGCCAAAGCGCGGGATGGGATCCGACCAGCAGGCAACAGAACGCGTTGTCAGCCAGATACTGACCGAAATAGACGGCATTGAGGAACTGAAGGATATAGTCATAGTGGCTGCCACAAACAGGCCGGATATGATCGACCCCGCTCTCTTAAGACCGGGGCGTTTTGACAGACTTATCTATGTAAGGCCCCCTGATAAAGAGGAGCGTACCAAGATACTTGATATCCATCTTTCAGGTAAGCCTATTGCAGAAGATGTCAGACTGGAAGAACTTGCTGAACTTACCGAAGGGTATGTAGGAGCGGATATTGAAGCCGTCTGCAGAGAAGCTGCAATGATGACACTTCGAGAGATCATAAGGCCAAGAATGACAAAGGATGAGGCCTATGAAACTGCAAAGAACGTTGTCATTCAAAGATCACACTTTAGCACAGCGATAAAAAGAGTGAGAGCTTCGACATCCCCGGATGGAATGAAGATATATGACGAGATGGCACGAATGTTCTCGAATTCGGATGCAGATGAAAAGGACTTAAGGGAAAAGGCATAAGTCGTTGGCCTAATAGTAATTAATAGGGGGAGTAAATTACGTTGAAACAAAGATTTGTTTTAGATACGACCGCTTTGACCGATCTTCAGACACGGGAGATGCTGGAGATAGAGGACCTTTGCCAGGGAATGAGGGCAATACTTGAGCTTATTGCTGAATCAAGGCTTCATTTACAGATCAGTTGTTATGTTCCATTCCCATCTGTCTACAAAGAGCTCCATGAGTTTGCAAAAAATAATGGCTGCGATGATGAGATCATTGCGATGATAGATACATGGCTTGTCAAAAAGACGCCGGACAGGCATGAGGTGAAGATACCATCACATATTTTCCATGAATACGTATCATATATGCGAGAACGTATCAACAAAGGTATGACCGTGGCCGAGGAAGCCATCAGAGAAGCTTCGATGCAATGCCTGTCCCTTGATTCGGAGATAGAGGATACACACAAGGTAGAGGACAATACCGATCGTGAGGTCATTGGACCCATTGTAGGTAAATTCAGGAACAAGTACCGTTCAGCACTTCGTTATGGGATCCTTGACAGTGCCCCTGACATCGATGTACTGCTTCTTGCAAAGGAACTGGACGCAGCGGTCGTTGCAAGCGACTACGGTATTCAGAAATGGGCAGAACAGCTCGGAGTAAGGTTCGTGCCTGCTAATACGTTCCCGATGATGTTGAAAGAATATCTGAGACATACGCCTTCGGACGGAACTCATCAGAAGTGAGTTTTTCAGGCACCCACGATGAAAGAAATGAGGGCAAAGAGCATTGCAAACTTAAACAGTTTTGATGAGCGTGCAGCATCCTTTTTCCCTAGTATCTGGTAAACCGCGATAAGGAAGAAGATGTCTGCAATGGCCACGACGAAAAGATATTTTTCATTTAATATGGATTGCAGGTAAGGTACCGGACTTGCAAGCATGGCCGTAAAGCCGAATGCTGCTGCGACATATGATGCTTTTTTGGCTCCGATCAGGATCGGGAGTGTCCTTGCACCATCTTTTTTATCACCCTCGATGTCCTCAACATCCTTTACGATCTCACGTGCTATTGTCGCAAGGGTTGCCAGAAGGAAAAGGACTACCAGTGCCTGAAGTCCCAACATGCCGAAGACCGCACCGCCAAAAAGGAAGGTCGAGCCGGTGAGATAACCGACCGAGGCATTTCCAAAGAAGGGAGTGCGTTTCAGGCTTTGTGCATACAATATCAGTACTATAGAATTGAATAGAGCTATGATGCCACAAAGGGGGTTCATCAGAAATGCCAGTACTATCGCTGTTATGAACAGAAGCAGCGAAAAATAAAGGGCGCTTTTCAAGGAGATCTTACCGGAAGGTATCGGCCTTGAGGGTTTGTTCACTTTATCGATTTCAATGTCGAAATAATCGTTCAAACCGTTGCCAGCTCCTGTAACGAGGAAGACTACGGCAAAGATAAGTGAAGTATCGAACAATGACAGCGATACGTAAGGGGAAGCAGAGGAGAGAATATTATAAGCTATCAGAACACCAATGAGGCCTGCAAAGGCAGCCATTGCACAATTTCCGGCACGCATAAGTTCAAGATAGGTTTTCATTCGTTCTCCTGTAATAATTATCGGCTGCGTTTTACTTCCAGCATACGGTCAAGGGTGCGCTTTGCACGTACCTGAATATCTTTTGGCACGGTCACAACGGTCTCCATGTTCTCAAGACAACGAAGGACAGAACTTAGATCTATCATTTTCATGTCCGGACAGAATGTGAATTTTGAGACGGGATAGAATTTCTTATTGGGATTCTCAGTCTCAAGTTGGTGCAATATACCCTGCTCCGTGGAAATTATGAATTCATTGTTATCGGAGCTTTTCACATGACCTATCATCCCAGTAGTACTGAACACATGGTCTACTTTTTCCAGAACCTCTGAGCGACATTCCGGGTGGGCCATCATCTCTGCCTCTGGATGCTCGTTCTTTGCAAGGTCCACATCTTCTGCAAGGATCTGATTATGTGTAGGACAATAGCCATTCCAAGGAATGATGGTCTTATCGGTGTGTTTTGCAACATATGCTGCAAGGTTCTTGTCAGGAACGAAAATAACTTTGTCTGAATCGAGCGAATTTACAACTTCCACTGCATTTGCCGAGGTGCAGCAGATATCACTTTCTGCTTTGATGTCGGCTCGTGTATTGACATAACAGACGACCATGGAATCCGGATGTTGCGCCTTTAGTTCACGCAGTGATGCGACATCCACCATTGCTGCCATGGGGCAATCGGCATCAGCATCAGGTATAAGAACTGTTTTTTCAGGAGAGAGAATGAATGCACTCTCTGCCATGAAGCTCACACCACAAAAAACTATAACTTCTGCATCCTGGTCTACCGCTTCCTGACTCAGCCCCAGCGAATCGCCTACGAAGTCTGCGATATCCTGCACTTCATCCCGTGCATAGCAATGGGCCAAAATAATAGCATTATTTCTTAGTTCCTCACTTTTTAATGCTTCAACTACCTCTATTACCTGTCCGGGTGACATGTTGTCGAGCATTATGATGTCAACGCCCATTTTTGCAGCGAGAAT
>Ga0255388_1006_pt1 | contig 16052 bp, 15 predicted proteins | sample ANMaggSeSYBR01E3_FD_182118 | JGI IMG/M metagenome (GOLD analysis project Ga0255388, IMG submission 182118) | Sediment cell enrichment communities from methane seep in Santa Monica Basin, California, United Staets - ANME aggregate JGI... | ecosystem: Environmental > Aquatic > Marine > Cold seeps >...
TTTAATTTTGCAATTACAGGCTCAATATCCGGATCATTCTCCCTTGTTTCAATACATAGAGCGCCTTGCCTCAGTAATGAGATCCTCCATGCCAAGGCGTTTAATCCCTGCAGCAGCAAGGATTATTGCATCAAATTCACCAGCATTAAGTTTTTTAATTCTTGTCTCAAGGTTTCCTCTTATGGAAGATATATCAAGATCAGGCCGGAAGTGTTGAAGCTGAGAAGATCGTCTCAGACTGCTTGTCCCGATTTTTGCTTTTAAGGGAAGATCAGATAATTTAATGTTTTGTCTTGAGACAATAACATCATAAGGATTTTCTCTTTCAGGGACAGCGCCAATAATAAGGCCTTTTGGGAGTGTGCCCGGCATATCTTTCATACTGTGCACAGCAATATCTATTTCTTTTTCTAAGAGAGCTTTTTCAATCTCTTTGACAAAGAGTCCTTTTCCACCAACTAATGCCAGAGGACGGTCGAGAATTTTATCTCCTGTTGTTGTTATTTTAACAATCTGAGTTTCAGCCTCAGGAAAAAATTTGTTTAATTGCGATTGGACCCAGTTTGCCTGCCATAAAGCAAGCTTGCTTGCCCGGGTTCCTATTTTAAATAGTTTTTTCATAGAATTATCCGCTGCTGCAAGATGCACAGCTTGTTGCGCTGCAACCACTACAGGCTGATGAAGAAGCTGAGGTTTTCGGGGCTTCTCCGGGATTAGAAGAGTTTGATTTAAAAGAGCAGGCAGACATTAGTTTTTTTATGTTGCCACTCTTACACTCAGGGCATTCAGGCATGTCGCTTCCAAACACCAGAAGTTCAAATTGATTATTGCAATCATCGCATATATATTCATATATAGGCATTTATTTTATTCTCCATAATACAAGTCTTTAACCTATATATTCTAATGGCTATTTTGATATTTGCAAGTATCAATTTAAAGTTGTTTTGGATATTTGCTATAAGGTTGGAGATAGACTACCTGCAATATTGTTAAAAAACAGGTGGGGAACCATTTTTTAAGCATAGCACTTAGTGATAGATTGGTCATTGCAAAAAATAGAAACTTAAGCGAAAAAAGTCCTTTGAAGCTCTATCTTGAAAATAAATAGCACAAATTGCCAATATGATCAGTCCTATAACAAATATTTTGAATTTTGTTTATTCTTGCATAAATGCATTGTTATATGGTAGTTTACATGGCTATGAAACAATATGTAATTGATGGCTTAAGACCAAATGACTATAATGAACTTAAAAAATATTCAGATGAACACTTTGAAGTTTCATCCTTAGGTGGAATTTATTGGGTCGTACTGCCTGAGGATATTCTAACTCCTATGCAGAAAGTGCATAAAGATTGCAGACCCCATATTTTTGCACTGATGCTGGAAAATGACAGTTTGTCGGTTGAGTTGCTGGTAAGAATTAAAACAAGTATTAAATGTGATTGTATGGGCTATGCTAATGCTGAACAGCGTGAATGGCTCCTTAGAAAGATAGACCTGATACTTGAGGAGCTTGAAATTCTGGTTTAGGTGAGAAATCAGATCGAATATTATTAAAAGGTTGAATAATGCTTAAAATAATACCATTGGGCGGATTGGGAGAAATCGGTCTTAATATGATGGTTATAGAATATGAGGACACTATTTTTGTCATTGATGCAGGCTTAATGTTCCCGGAAGATTATATGTTGGGTATAGATATTGTAATACCTGATATGGGTTACCTGCGTGAGAACATATCTAAAGTTAAAGGATTGATAATTACCCATGCCCATGAAGATCATATAGGTGCAGTTCCTTATTTTTTAAAAGAGATTCCGGTTCCTGTTTATGGATCAGAATTTACATTACGTATGGTCAAGAATAAACTTGATTTTTTTGATTTTTTTCCAGATGTTACTTTTAACCAGGTAAAATGTGGCGAGACTATTTTTATTTCCCCGTTTGAGATTGACTTTATATGTGTGAGCCATAGTATAGTTGGCGGATTTGGCCTGGAGATAAAAACTCCTGTTGGCAGGATTGTCCATACAGGAGATTTCAGGATGAGCCATGGTATTGCAGAAGAAAACCCCACCGATGTCTCAAAATTTGCAAAATGCGGAGAAAAGGGTGTTTTAGCATTGCTTTCTGATTCCACAAATGTGGAAAAAGAAGGTTATACCATGTCAAATCAAGCTCTTGGTAGGAATCTTGACTCTTTTGTGGCAGCAAGTGATGGCAGAGTAATTATAGCTCTTTTTGCATCCAATGTTGCAAGAATCCAGCAGCTTGTTGATATTGCCTTTAAAACAGGGCGGTTAGTTGTTTTCGATGGCAGAAGTATTTTACAAACTGTAGCAGTCGCAAGAGAGCTTGGATATGTAAAATGCCCTGAAGATAAGATACTGGATATCAAAGAGATAAAAAATATTCCAAGCAATCAAGTGCTTATTATAACTACAGGCAGCCAGGGAGAGCCCATGTCTGCGCTTGCGCGGATGGCTAAAGGTGTGCACAGACAGGTTAAGATAAAACGTGGAGATAGTGTTATCCTCTCATCTAAGGATATTCCGGGCAATGAAAAAGCAATAGCAAGTATTATTAATAATTTATATAAACGTGGCGCAGATGTTGTTTATAATAAGGTTGCTGATGTGCATACTTCAGGTCATGCCCAGCAGGAAGAGTTAAAATTGATGATCAGTCTTACCAAACCTGAATATTTTATTCCTATTCATGGTGAGTATCGTCATCTGGTAGTACATGCAAGGCTTGCTGAAGGGCTTGGTGTCCCAAAGGAAAAATCTTTTGTGGTTGAAGATGGCGGCATTATTGTCTTTGATGAAAATGGCGGAAAAATATCCGGGAGAGTTAATGTCGGAAAAATTCTTGTGGATGGCAAAGGAATTGGAGATGTCGGCAGAAGTGTTTTAAAAGAAAGACATCAGCTTTCTGAGCATGGGCTTGTCATCGTTTCAATGGTATTGGATGAAGAAACTGGTGATATTATTTCAGGCCCTGATCTTGTTTCCAAAGGTTTTGTTTTTAATGCGGCAACAGGGTATCTTGTTGATGATGCACAATGTGTGATTCTTGAGGTTGTTGAAGAATTAAGGCAGGGGCTGTTGGGTGGAATGGATATGGAAATTTTACGAAATAGATTAACTAAGGCACTAAAGGAATATTTTAATTTTGCAATAAAACGTAAACCAATGATACTACCGGTGATTATTCAAGTATGAAAAAAGAACTCATTGGAATATTATTTTTATTTTCTTTTATTTTGCTTCTGTTGAGTTTGTTTTCATACAGCGCAACAGATCCTTCGTGCTGCAATAATCCTTTTTTTAAGCCTGAAAATATTGAAAATCTTTTTGGACTCTTGGGTGCTCATATTGCAGGATTGTTTGTATTCCTGTTTGGACTTGGCGCTTTCTGGCTTCCATGCCTGCTTTTACTTTGTGCTCTTTGGTATTTTAGGGGGAAATCCAACAAGGTAATTGTTTGTACGTTTATTGGCGGATTCTTCCTGATCATTGCAACAGGCGGGTTTTTCAGCTTGTATAAAGAACAATACGCCATTTTAGGCACAACGTTTTCATCAGGCGGAGTAGTTTCAATTGCATTTGCTGATTTCCTTTTTCAATTTACCAATAGAGCAGGGACCATCATTATTCTGCTATTTTTTTTAGTTGTTGGTTTTACTCTTACAACAGGAGTCTCTTTTTTTACTCTTTTGTTATTTTTTAAAGATAGATTGTCAAAGTTTTTTCAAATTTTGAAAAATGATTTTAATGAAGCCTCACTTTTGGTAAAAGAGTATTTTGAAAAATGGCGTGAAAGACGAGAAGAAAGAATAGAAGAAAAAGAAGAAGCAATTAAAACTCTGCCTTTTATACAGACAGAGGATAAGTATAATGGTGAATATGAATATTTGTCTGACCCAAAGATCGAGTATGAACCGCAGGATCAGAAACACAGAAAATCAGAGCCTATAATAACTGAGATTAATACAGAGGAATCAGTTTCAGGATCTTCTTTTTCAAGTATTGATGGTATTAGAGATGATATACGGGAGGGTAGGAATTTTTCACTTCCTACTCTTTCATTTTTGCAGGATAAAAAACAAAGAATCAAAAAAATTGATACTGAAAAACTCAAAGAAAAAAGCAGGCTGCTTGAAGAAAAGTTTAAAGACTTTAACATTGCAGGCGAGGTTGTTGAAATTCTTCCTGGACCTGTACTTACAACATTTGAATACAGACCTGCACCAGGTGTAAAAATAAGTAAAATTGTTACTTTGACAGATGATTTAGCTCTTGCGTTAAGTGCAATGAGCATTCGAATTGTGGCGCCGATTCCCGGTAAAGATGTCATAGGAATTGAGATTCCAAATGATGTAAAAGAGCCTGTTTTTTTAAAAGAACTTGTAGGTTCTAAAGAGTTTCTAACTTCTGAGTCAAATCTTACATTGGGTCTTGGTAAAGATATTCTTGGGAATATTGTAGTTACTCATTTGGATAGAATGCCCCATCTCCTGATTGCAGGTGCTACAGGTACAGGTAAGAGTGTCGGGTTAAATTCAATGATTGCAAGTCTTCTTTATAAAGCATCTCCGGATGAGGTTAAATTTATAATGATTGACCCTAAACGGATTGAATTGTCAGTTTATGATGATATCCCTCATCTTATTTCCCCTGTGGTTACGGACATGAAAAAGGCTACAAATGCTTTGCACTGGGCAGTCAAGGAAATGGAAAGAAGGTACGAGGTCTTAGCTGAGACCGGAACAAGAAATATTGACCAGTATAATGAATATGTTGACCGTGAAAACAAAAAAAGCAAACATGCAAAAAATTCTGAAGGAGAGGAGCAGGACACAGGATTTTTGGAGCGGTTACCTTTTATTGTAATTATTGTTGATGAATTTGCTGACCTTATGATGGTTGCTTCAAAAGATGTAGAAATCCTTTTAACCAGGCTTGCCCAGATGGCAAGAGCTGCCGGGATGCATTTGATCCTGGCTACCCAGAGACCTTCTGTAAATGTTTTAACAGGTATAATAAAAGCAAATTTTCCAACAAGAATTTCATTCCAGGTGTCTTCAAGAGTAGATTCCAGGACCATACTTGATTCCAATGGTTCTGAAAATCTTCTGGGTAACGGTGATATGTTGTTTGCTCCTCCCGGAACAGGCAGGCTCATAAGAATTCAGGGGACATTTGTCTCAGAGCAGGAAATTAAGAATATAACTGATTTTTTAAAGGCGCAAAGAAAGCCTGAATATGTTGAAGAGATTACAAAAACGCAGGATGACGAAGAGCCTACACTTTTTACCAAGGTTGATTATGACGAAAAATATGATGAAGCTTTGGCTTTTGTAACAAAAACAAAACAGGCATCAATTTCCGGAGTACAGCGTCGTTTCCGTATAGGCTATAACAGGGCTGCAAGAATAATTGAGATGATGGAGAAAGAAGGTGTAGTGGGTCCTTCAGACGGCTCAAGACCAAGAGAAGTTTTAGTCAGAAGTTATGATGATTGATTTTAAATTTGCATCCAGCATCAAAGGTTTTATGCATGATGATGAAGCCCTGCTTCTTTATCAAACTTCATTAAAAGCAGCTGAATCAGGGGCTTTACTTGAGATCGGCAGCTATTGTGGAAAATCAGCATATTTTATTGGCATTGCAGTTAAAAAGAAAGATGGGGTTCTCTTTTCTATTGACCACCATAAAGGTTCAGAAGAGCAACAGCCCGGGCAAGAGTACTTTGATTCTGATCTGTTTGATGAAAAAACAAATCGTATAAATACCCTTCCTTTATTTGAAAGTACAATAAAAAGCGCCTCATTGGAAGAGTTCGTTGTACCGATAGTTGCTGAGTCTACAGTCGCGGGTAAAATGTGGTCAACTCCTCTTTCAATGCTGTTTATTGATGGTGGTCACAGCTTTGAAGATGCATTGAAAGATTATAATACATGGGAAAAGCATATTATTCACAATGGCTTTCTTGTGATTCATGATATCTTTTCAGATCCTGCAAAGGGTGGACAGGCGCCACGAATTGTTTATGAGAAAGCCCTTGAATCAGGTAAGTATCAAAAATTTGCATTTGAGAAAACACTTGGGGTACTTAAGCGTCTTTAATAAAATAAAGAACCAGACTCTTGCCGATTAATGGGTCTAACAGTTTTTCAATAACTCTGGTTACCTTTGGTTTTTTCATAAGATCCCATACAAGCAGTTTGTGATATAAGTTTATTATAAAAGAATTTTTACGGTTGCACCCGATAAGGCATTTTAACCACCAGAATGGTGAATGCAGGCTGTGGGCATAATGGGTTTTAAAATGTCTAACCCCACATTTTTCAACCATGGCAATAATATTTTTTTTTTGATAGATTCTAATATGTCCCTGATTCACATCTAAATATTCATCTGAGAGCATCCAGCATATTTTTTCCGGGAGAAATCTTGGAACGCTTATGGCAAGTATGCCTTTATTCTTTAAGACTCTTAAAAGCTCTTTTACAGCTTTTTGATCATCAGGAATATGTTCTAAGACTTCTGAGCAGATAACTATATCAAAGGCTTTATTTTTAAAAGAGAGCCTGGTAATATCAGTACAGTTGAGACCCCATGAAGAATCTTTAAAATCATCTAATTTTTCATGAAATTTAAGTTTTTTTTTTGTTTTTAAAAGATCTGAAAAACTTAAATCAGCTCCCTGGCAGAAAATATTTTTTTCCTGACAGGCTCTTGCAACATGCCTTCCTTCACCACATCCCATATCAAGGATTTTCTGGCCTGGCTTTATTCCAAGATTTTTAAAATTTATAGTAAGCATAAAATACTCATGGGTTTTATTATTTATGCCCCGCCATTATGGCCGGCAATTACATCTCTGTATGCCTGAACAGTTTTTTTGGCTGTACTCTCCCATGTAAATTCTTTTAAAATTCTTTTGTATCCGGCAGCCGCAAGTCTTTCTCTCTGGGCAGGATCATCTAAAAGTTCTAAAAGAGCATCTTCTAAAGCTTTGGCATCACCGGGTGGAACAAGTTTTGCTGCATCACCTGTGACTTCAGGCAAAGCTCCGCCTGTGGTGCATATTAAGGGGATTCTGCATGCCATAGCTTCCCCGGCAGGAAGACCAAAGCCTTCATAAAGAGAAGGAACTACAGCTATGCTTGCTTTTGCATATTCTTTTATAAATCTTGCATGGTCAATACGTCCGGTAAAAGTAACATAATCGTTTAAATTTAGTTTTTTTATCAGTTTTTCAATACCACCATTCTTTTTTGGCTTACCAATAACAATAAGTTTGATTTTACGCTTTTTTGTGATTTCTTTTACTGCCTGGAGGAGCTGATAAAGTCCTTTTAAAGGGGTGTCTGCACTATTTGTTACAATTATTCTTTCAGGGTCTTTTTGAACATTGTCCATGGGATAAAATAAACTTGTATCTATTCCAATGGGGATAGAAGTAATTTTTTTTTTTGGAATTTTAAATTCTTTTGAAATATCTTGTTTTGAAAATTCAGATACAGTTATTATTTTGTTAACCCTTTTAGCAACATACTTTTGCATTGTAATGAATGAATACCATCTTAGATATTTTATTTTTTTCAAATATGATTTTGTGCTCCTGATGGTAATTTTTCTGTCAACAGTTATTGGATGATGTATGGTCGCAACAAGAGGAATATTTTTTGATATTGAGAGCATTGAAAAAGCAAGGCATTGATTGTCATGTATGATGTCATATTTACCATAATTGCCTTTAAGATAACGGTTTGCACGCATGCCAAAAGTGAAAGGCTCAGGGTAGCCCATAGTTGAGACTCCAAACCATTCCATAAAATTGATAGGATCTTTTAGTTCAGCTAAGCGCGGTGTTCTGAAAAGGTCATCAGGATTATACAGATCAAGGGTTGGAATCATTGTAAGTTTTGAACCTGGGAAAAGTTCAGGATTGCCAGGTCCTGATATGACTTCTACACTATGTCCCAAGTCTGAAAGTGCCCGGGATAAATTTCTGATATAAACGCCTTGCCCGCCGCAATGGGGGTTGCTTCTGTAACTTACGATGCCGATTCTAAGTTTGGTATTATTAAGATCTGAATTCATTATCAATTTTTTCTTTTGCTTCGCCTGCAACATATAAAGAGCCTGCAATGCAGACAGCATCTGATTCTTTTGAAGTGTTGATGGCAAATGCACAAGCCTTGCCAACATCTTCCATTATTATTATCTCAGCATTACTGAATTTTGCAGTGGCTTTTTTCAAAATTAAAGGATCAATACTTCTGCCGGTTTTAGCTTTTGTGAATATAATTCTGCTGCTTGAATATACAAGGTTTTTAAGCATTGACTCATAGGGCTTGTCATCAAGAATACCAATCACTGAAGTAAGCTTTACACCTTCAAAGTTTTTCCTAAGGTAATCAGAAAGAATTTTCGAGGCATGTTGATTGTGTGCCCCGTCAATAATCACGCAAGGCTTATCTAATACATAATCAAGACGACCCGGCCACTTTGTTTTTTTAAGTCCTTTTCTGACATTAGATTCAGTAAATATTTGCTTATCATTATCCTTCCTTTTTACTGATAATAATTCTAATGCAGCAAGAGCTAATGCAGTGTTATCTCTTTGGTGGTCACCCTTTAAAGGGGTTTCAATATTTTTTAATTCTTGAAAGATGCCCTTATAAGAGAATCGGTTATGATTAGGGGCTTTCCTGGTTGAAAAGTTTTTTTTGTAAATATATAAGGGCGCTGATTTTTCTTTAGCCTTTGTTTTAATGAACTCAATGCCGGAAGGTTGTATGACCCCGGTTACAACAGGCTTGTTAAGTTTAATAATGCCGGCTTTTTCCCTTGCAAGAGCCTTTATAGTATTTCCAAGATAGTCAGTATGCTCAATCGAAAGATTGGATATTACGCTGATTTCAGGTGTCAGAATATTGGTTGCATCAAATCTGCCGCCCATGCCGGTTTCAATAACAGCAAATTCAACTCTGTTTTTATTGAATATATAAAAGGCCATGGCAGTAGCTATTTCAAAAAAAGTTGCTTTCCTTTTTCCGATATCAACTTTATTTACAGCCTGGTATGCCTGAACAATTTCTGCATCAGAAACATCAATGCCGTTAATGGAAAATCTTTCATTAAATTTTATAAGATGCGGGGATGTATAAAATCCTGTTCTGTAACCTGCCTGTATAAGTATGGAAGATATATATGTCCCAATGGAACCTTTACCATTGGTGCCGGCAATGTGTATGGTTTTATAATTTTTCTGAGGAGAGTTAAGGAGTTTTAAAATATTGGATATTGTGTCAAGCTCAAGTTTGATACCAAAACGCCCAAGCTTGAAAAGTTTATCTAAACAGTTTTTATATGAATCAGCATTCATTTTTTATATAAAACAAAACCCGGTAACAAAATAGAATTTTCTTGCTACCGGGTATTAGTTGTTTAATCGGTTTATCTTCTTTTACTGCGGGATTGTGCAATTCGCTGCCGTCTTAATGCTTCTCTGTTTTTACGTCGTCGGTGTTGACATGGTTTTTCATGATACTTTTTCAATTTTAATCTTTTAAAAAGTCCATCGTTCTGGATTTTTTTCTTTAAGATTTTCATTGCTCTTTCAACATCGTTATCAATAACGTGAACATTAATACTTTTCAAAAACATCGCCCCTTTCGTATTTATTTTTTTATATCTTACTTAACCAGTATCTAATATCAAATTTTTTTTTTAAAATCAAGCAAAACTTTACGATTGTAAAATTATTCTTGACAGTATAAGGGTTGCTATATTAGCATAACATTATACACTTTTTAACAAATGAGGTATATTATGATTCACGAAATCGTTGAAAACCCAAATGATTTTTCGTTTTTTATTGAACTTGGCAAACCACTGTCTAAGGCAAAATCTATTAAAGAGACATTCGATGTTATCATGTATCAGATAGGTGATATTTTCCAACCTGAAAACTGGTCTTTGCTCTTAAATGATTCTAAAACCGATGAGATGATTTTTACAATAGTTGTTGGGAATAACAAGCAGGATCTACAGGGGATGCGAATACCAAAAGGGAAGGGCATTGTAGGGCACATAGTCTCGACTGGAAAGTCTTTGATTGTAGGTGATGTCGAGCATGATCGTCGTTTTGATGTGAATATTGATAAACAGACTGGTTTTAAAACTCAATCAATTATCGGTGTACCATTAATCACTGGCAAGAAAATATTTGGTGTTATTGAACTTATAAATAAAATCAGTGGTGAGAATTTTACTGCAATGGACTTAAAAGTTTTATCGTCCATAGCAGAATATGCTGCCATAGCAATTGAAAGATCATACTATAATCAGGCATTACAGAAAATTGCATGGGTAGATCTGTTGACAGGAGTGAATAACCGCAATGGTTTTGAGCGCGCTATCAACACCAGAATGGAAACTCTTAAACGTTATAAAACTCCTTTTTCTATCCTTATGCTGGATATTGACGGGTTTAAGCTGATAAGCAACAAATATGGTCACTCAATCGGGGATGAAATTCTTAAAAAAATGGCATCAGTTCTTAAAAAAACAGTAAGAAAGACAGATAAGATTTTCAGGTACGAAGGAGATGAGTTTATTATCCTCATGCCAACTATTGATAAGCAAAAAGCTGGCCAGGCAAAGCAGCGTCTTTTGACACAGTTTAAGGATTTCGACAAACAATTTGAAGATGATATTAAGTGTCATGTTAGAATCTTAGACTATACTTTAGATACTTATGATTTGGCAAAATTGTCATCTATTCTTGACAAGAAGTTATTAAATCAAACAATAGTAGAGTATGAAGATAACATTGAAAATTTAGGAGAAAACATTCAACCTCTGCTTGAACAAGAAGCAAAAGAGGCACAGAATATCCAGGCAGAAAAAAAGAAAAAATATGGTAAAAAAGTTTCTCTCCAGGGGGAGTTCACTTTTTTCAAGATACATGGGCATGGATCTATTACTGTAACAGAATTATCCATGCAGAGAATTGGATTTCAGGCTTCTGACCGTCATGAAATCAGACCTGAAGATATACTTGATGTTAAGTTTACCTTAAAGGATAAAGGCAGATCAGTGATTAAAAGGCGGGTGATTGTTGATTTGGTTAAGGATGGTTTTGTTCAGGGAGAGTTTTATAATCCTCCTCCCTATGATAAAGATCTGGGTTTTTATATTTTTGGTTAAAATAAAATTTAAGCCGGTTCCGCAATTAAGATCAGAAAATAAAAACAGGAACCAGATTTGTTAACTGTTTGATAAAGAACTTGATTAATCCATCAAATAGTGTGTTAGATTTTCTGCTTTCTATACAGGGGATCTATTGTGAAATTCAATAGTCAATTTATTTTTATTAAAACATCCATGGGCGTTATGATAATAGGTTTTCATGTTTTGTTATGCTCGCTATTAAAGTTGCTAATATCGCTAAATACAAGGGGTTATTGACTGCAAAGAAAGCTGGATTCTATTGATAATGAACCCGTTTTTCCACCACGGCAAACTGGATGATGGTGATAATAGCAAGAATAAAAACCAGAATAACTGTCAGTGTGGCTGCGTAACTGGTATCCCAGAAACTGAACGCATTTTCATAAATATAATATAATAAGAGGGAGCTGGCATTGTCTGGTCCTCCCTTGGTCATGATAATCAGATGATCCACCAGTTTAAAAGAATTGACAACAGCGTTGACCGTAACAAACAGTGTGGTGGGCATCAATAGAGGAAAGGTTACCCGGCGGAAGTAATACCATTTTCCAGAGCCTTCCACGAGTCCGGCTTCCTTGAGTTCAGGAGACAGTTGCTGGAGGGCAGCCAGATAAAACACCATGAAAAAACCAGACTCTTTCCAGATTACCATGACAATGAGGCAGAACAGGGACGTTTTTGGATTACCAAGCCAGTTATGGCTGTCCCCGCCAAAAACGGCAAATACCTGATCAAAGAGTCCGTATTCCGGTGTGTAAAAGAAAAGCCAGATATTGGCAACAGCGATCATGGGCAAGACTGTGGGGGTGAAAAATGACATGCGTACAAGAGAACGGCCTTTGATATTACGATTGATCAGCAGAGCCATGCCAAGGGCAATAGCAATGCTAATGGGAACCGTGCACATGGAATAGATGAGGTTATTGGAGAGAACCTTCCAGAATATGTCATCGTCCATGAGGTATATATAATTTTCCAGCCCAATGAACGTTGTTGGTCGGGTTGCAGTTCCCATGGAAAACAAGCTGTGAAACATGTTGGAGACGATGGGGTAATGGGTAAACAGGCTGATCATAAAAACTGCCGGGAGCACAAGCAGCCATCCGTTGACATGATTCCAATAACGCAGTTGAAATTTTGGTTTCATGATGTTATGTCCTTTGGCAAAGCCTCCATCCGTCTGCCATCTTTGGCATCAAACAGGTGGATATGTTCCGGTTTCCAGTTGAGTCTGAGATGATCACCCGTTGAAACGCCTGCCTTGCCTTTGACGGTCAGTGTAATTATCTGTTTTGCCGACCGGCATACAATCAGGGTGTCTGCACCCAAATACTCGATGGCCTCTACCATGACCTTGATTCCTGAGTCCTCCGATATCCTTATGTTCTCCGGTCTGACCCCTAAGAGATACGGTGTGGTTGCCTCCTTTATAGACAGCAGGGATGAACATGCTGCCATGACCGGGGAATCAGGGGTCAGGATATTCATGGGCGGATTACCGATAAAACTTCCGGTAAAAGCGGTGGCCGGCTGGTTATAAAGATCTTCCGGAGTTCCGTGCTGTTCGATAACTCCGTTTTTTATCAGGATAATTCTGTCTGCAATGGTCATTGCTTCGACCTGATCATGGGTTACGTAAATCATGGTCATTTTGAGGCGCTGCTGAAGGGAACGGATCTCCTGGCGCATCTCCTGGCGAAGCTTGGCATCCAGATTGGAGAGCGGCTCATCCATAAGGCACACCGAAACCTGGGCCACAATGGATCTGCCCAGGGCCACCCTCTGCCGCTGACCACCCGATAATTGGGCAGGTTTTCGTTTCAAAAGATCTGAAAGACCGAGAAGGGCGGCAGTATCCTCAAGACGTTTTTTCTGCTCTTTTTTGGGTACTTTGCGCGCCTTGAGACCGAAAATAATATTTTCTGCCACGTTCAAATGGGGGAACAGGGCATAATTTTGGAATACCATGGAAATATTTCGTTTGACCGGCGGAAGATTAGACACATCCTTGCCTCCGATTTCAACTATCCCCGATGTCGGTGTCTCCAGTCCAGCAATGAGGCGCAGGGTGGTAGACTTGCCGCAGCCCGAAGGTCCCAGCAGAACGAGGAGCTCTCCATTTTCACATTTAAAGTTAATCTTTGTCAGAACTTGGGTAGTGCCCCAGCTTTTATAGATATTTTTTAAAATAATTGTTGACATTGCTTATTTTCACATGTTCCTTATTGATTAAAATTATTTAATCCCCGAATGCATAAACGATTGTACAAATTGGCGCTGAAACAGAATAAAAGCCACCAGAAGCGGTGCCATGGTCATCACCGTGGCAGCCGTAATGATGGACCAGTCAACCCCGGACTCAGGTGCTCCAAAAATAGCCAGTCCCACAGTCAGGGGACGACTGTTTACTGAACTTGTGATAACCAGAGGCCAGAGGAAATTGTTCCAATGATAGCTAACAGACACAAGCCCGTAAGCAATATAGGTGGACCTGGCAAGGGGGACATAGACTTTCCAGAGGATACCGACAGAAGAAACTCCTTCCACCTGAGCCGCTTCTACCAATTCTTTTGGAATGGTTTTGAACGACTGGCGCAGAAGAAAAATTCCAAATGCACTGGCCATGTATGGAAGTCCGATAGCTGAAATGGTGTCCAGAAGCCCCAGCCGACTGATGGTACGGTAATTTTCGACCAGAAGTACCTCTGGCATAATCATGAGCTGCAACAGGACCAGCGCAAACACGATATTCTTTCCAAAAAAATTAAACCGGGCAAAGCCGTATGCAGCCAGTGTACACAGAATAAATTGTGCTGCCAGAATCAGGGTTACAAGAATAAAGGTATTAAACAGATACCTGGGAAAGGGTGCGTGGGACCAGGCTCTAACAAAATTGTCTGTTGTCAGAGGAGCAAACAACTCAAAGTGGGTTGAGAATTCAGCCGGATGAAACGCGCTCCAGAAGGCGAATATAACCGGAAGAAGCCAGAGTGCCCCCAGCATCCAAGCTCCAATGGTCTCGATAATTTTTCCTGTTCCCTGTCCCCAGAATCTCATGCCTATATTTCCTTTTATTTAAGGCAGGGAGCTATAAGTCTCCCCGCCCTGGGACATGATTAACGATAACGTTTCAAGATACGTTCCGCTTGTTTCTGGGCATCCTTCAATGCTTTTTCAGGTGTTTTGGCTTCAGTAAGTGCTGCCTGGATAGCATCGTTCAGAATCTTGTAGACCCTGCCATTCTCATGAACCGACAGTTCCGCTGTGGCATACTTCAACTGATCCCGGGCAACGGCTGCTGCAGGAAAACCCTTGACATAGGTTTTCAGCTCATTGGTCTCATAAGCATCAGGCCGCGTTCCGAGATAGCCGGTTCCAATACTCCATTGCGCTGTCCGCAATGGCTGGGTAATCCATTTGATGAATTTAAGTGCAGCCGCTCTTTCCTCTGGAGTTGTCTGTTTAAAAATATAAAAATTGCCGCCTCCAGTGGGTGTTCCCCGCTCTTTTTTAGCCGGCAGCATGGCCACACCAAAATCAAAGCGAGCATTTTTTTTAACAGCTGTCAGGTTTCCGGTGCTGTGCCACATGATAGCTGTCTTCTGCTCCAGAAAATCGGTTCTCAAAGTTCCCCATTCAATGGTTCCCTCAGGCATTATCTTGTGTTTCCTGCCAAGATCTTTCCAGAAATCAAGGGCCTGAACAACGCCCTGATGATTGAAATAGGATTCTGTGCCGGCATCGTTCATCAGAACCTCGCCGTTCTGTCGGCACAATGCTCCGAACATCCAGTAGGGATATCCGGTGGAAGGAATTTCCAGACCCCATTGTGTCACCTTGCCACTGGCATCCTTTGTGACAAGTTTCTTCCCAGTTTCGACCAGTTCTTCCCATGTTGCCGGGGGGGTATCAGGATCAAGACCGGCTTTTCTGAAGGCATCCTTGTTATAATACATGACGATGGTGGATCTCTGGAACGGAATACTCCAGGTTTTACCGCTGGTACGGCTGTTTTCCATCAACGCCGGATAGAAACTGTCAAGCCATTGTTTTTCTTCAGTGGTTGTCACCAGATCATCAAAGGCCAGAATGGCATCGTTGTCAATAAGTGTAAAAATTTCAGTGGAAAGAATCACGGAAATGTGAGGGGGATTGCCTCCTTTGAGTGAGGTCATCGCCTTGGTCATGGTATCGGAATAATTTCCGGAATAAATGGCTTTTACAGAGATATCCGGGTTTTCTGCTTCAAAGTCCTGAACCAGCTTGTCCACCAGTTTTGTCAGGGGTCCACCCACTGCAACAGGATAGAACATGGTAAGGTCAGTTGCAAAGGCCATGGATGAAAATGAAAGCAACAGCAGCCCTAAAAGCAGTACTTTTAATTTTTTAATTCCTGATGTTACGCTCTTCATACGTTTTCTCCTTAATAATATGGTTAATAACAGCTTACACGTTTTATTTATCCTACATGTTAATGAGATAACAGATAGGATACGGTTAGCATTATGTTAAATCTCTATTGTACAGTCGGCAGGCTCTCAACCTACCAACATCTATCCAGGTGCCCATGTTGAGGACTCCCTGACAATAAGAGATGATTCCATCATTAGCTGAACAGGCTTTGCCTGCCCTTTGATGCGCTGGAAAAGAAGTTCTGCTCCCATTTTTCCCATTTCATAGGCTGGTTGGTGAATGGTTGTCAGACCTGGAATCACATAGGATGCAATCTGAACATCATCGAACCCTACGATGGAAAGGTCTTCCGGAAGATTTAAACCCAATTCCCTTGCACC
>Ga0255388_1007_pt1 | contig 15924 bp, 12 predicted proteins | sample ANMaggSeSYBR01E3_FD_182118 | JGI IMG/M metagenome (GOLD analysis project Ga0255388, IMG submission 182118) | Sediment cell enrichment communities from methane seep in Santa Monica Basin, California, United Staets - ANME aggregate JGI... | ecosystem: Environmental > Aquatic > Marine > Cold seeps >...
CATCGTCAGAAAGATCCAATACTTTTGCTGCCTCATTTGTGGGAACGTCATGAGAAGAACAACTGGCATTATAATATTGATCGCTCTGGTCTATGGTGGAGGTGCTTTTCCTGCAAAGAATAGCTCATGCATTCACATTGCGGAGATGATCCAGCCGACACCCAGGTCATCCATTCTGGCAAATGACACCATGTTTGTCTGGGGTGCCAGTATGGTGCAAACCGAAGATGGTGTGTGTCACATGCTATATTGTCGTTGGCCGAGGCCTTTCAATTCATGGATTACCGATGCAGAGATCGCCTATGCCACAGCAACGAAGCCATCAGGGCCCTATACGTTTCAGCGTGTTATACTTGGCAAAAGAGGAACTGGAGTTGAGTTCTGGGACGGAGCTTCCTGCTACAACCCGCAGGTTCTCGAAGTAGGCGGCAAGTATTACCTCTACTACACGGGCAATAACGGTGATAACCGAAAACGAATGGATAAGCATGGCAATATGATTACCCAACGTATTGGTGTGGCAGTCGCCGACCATCCGGCAGGTCCATGGAAGAGGAAGGATGCACCGCTTATCGACTTATCGCCGGATGGTCTGGACTCGAATTTCAACTGCAATCCGGCTGTTACCCGGACACCGGAAGGAATATTTCTGATGGTGTACAAGTGTGGTTTCGGAGAAGGCCGAAAAGCGCCGGTAGTACATACGACAGCTGAGGCGAAAACACCTCTTGGCCCCTTTGTGAAGCGCAATAAGAAAGTATTCGCCAAGACGGGTAATCGTTTCCCAGCAGAGGACCCATTTATATGGCATCAAAATGATAAATACTATGCTGTCCTAAAAGACATGAATGGTGCTTTCTCACCTGTGGGATCATCGCTGATCCAGTTTGAATCCATTAACGGACATGATTGGATCCCATCAGAACCTGTACTTGTATCAGAAAAGAGTATACGCTGGAGCAACGGAATAGTGGAGAAAGTCGATAGGCTTGAAAGACCTCAGATCTGGCTCAAGGATGGGAAACCAGCCATGTTGTTTCTCGCCGTGAAGAAGGGAGATCGTTCATACAACGTGCATATACCACTGGCGAGCACAACTGAAGTGAAGACAACCGGACAAGAGAATTCACCTGAAAAGGAATAGTGACACAACGGAATGAAATTATTTACACTTAAAAGGAATTCATCATGAAAAAACTTGTGATTATTGCATTGATACAGATACTTCTCTTTGGGATTTGTAATATACAGGCCCAATGGGTACAAACCAATGGTCCGTATAGTGGAAATATTAGGGCACTGGCTATTATCGAAGAGAATATTTTTGCTGGAACATATGAAGATGGAATATTTCTTTCAACAGATGAAGGATTAAACTGGACTGAAGTTAATAATGGTTTAGATGGAAAAGAGGTTCGAGCATTCGCCATCAGCGGTACGAAAATTTTCGCCGGAACAAGGAGTGGATTATATATCTCTACAGATAATGGGGCGAACTGGACCAATGTTATGATGGGTTTGACGAATCCGGATATCAGGTCATTCGCAATCAGCGGAGACAATATCTTTGCCGGGACGTGGGGTGATGGAGTTTTTCTATCAACAGACATTGGAGCCAATTGGAATGCAGTAAATAACGGATTGCCATCATCAAGCATCGTTAGATCAATAGCAACAATAGGTGATAGTATTTTTGCCGGTGTTTTGGATTTTTTTGGTGGAGTATTTCTTTCAACCGACAATGGTTCAAGCTGGAATGCTGTAAACAACGGATTGACTTCTAAGAATATTACTTCATTAGCAGTCAGCGGGGAAAATATTTTTGCTGGTTTATACAGTGCAGGAACCTATACTGGTGGCGTATATCTTTCAACAGACAATGGCGCAAACTGGAATGAAGTTAATAACGGTTTGACAAATGTGGAGCTTGAATCAATTGTAGTTAATGACAGATTTTCATGTACATGTCCTACCCTAGAGCAAGCTTCTTAGGCTCAGTCATAACTTGCAGATACACAGGCGTAAACACATATTCTTAATTTTATTATTAGGGTGTTTATTGTATTTTAAAGGAGTTTAAGCCAGTCCTAAAAAGATACCCTAACGTATCAAATGGCTCCATAAACAGCATTTTAACAGGCTGTTGATAAGATTCGTGATATTACTATAAATATTTAATGGGTTTTGCATATACTTGTAATATATAAAAAGTACCCTATTATGGAGCCTTTCGAGTATTTTGCATCCCGCGACCCTGTAATCAAAAAGAAGTATGATGCATTGAGAGATTTCTATTACCATATGGAGAATGCGGATTGTGTTGCTGAAAAATACGGCTACACCCTATCCACGTTTTATTCTCTCACAAAAGACTTTCGCAGATTCCTTAATCAGAACCCACAGGAGGACTATTTTTTCATAAGCAAGCACCAGGGCAGAAAGCATAAAGAACCGGGAGTCGGTGTTGATCAATTGATTATTGATATGCGCAAAAAGAATTACTCGGCGGAAGATATTCTTCAGTCCCTGCAAGCCACCGGGAAGAGTATCTCTTACCAGTATGTTTATCAATTATTACGCTCCGAAGGTTTTGCAAAATTACCTCGACGGGACAAGCAGGAAAAGGCATCTCTGGAGACTCCAAAGCTGAAGGCCCCTGTTTCGGAACCAATCTCTTTGCAAAAGGAAAGTTTTATTACCTCTTCGGCCGGGTTATTATGTTTCCTTCCCTATATCCACAAATATGGTATCGGTAAGCTGATTGAAGATTCTGGATACCCTGCAACAAAACAGATATCAACCCAATCGTCCATTTTGTCGTTTCTTGCACTGAAGTTGAATAACATCAGGCGTTACAGCTGTGATGACCTGTGGTGCATGGACAGAGGGTGTGGGTTGTTTGCCGGGCTTAATGTGTTGCCGAAGAATGCCTGGTTCAGCTCCTATTCACACAGGGTTACACGCGAGACAAATCTTGCTTTCCTGAAAGGTCTGCATCAGATATGGATTGACAACGGGCTTCTTTCAGATACATCGAACCTTGATTTTACAACCATACCTTATTGGGGAGACGATAGCCACCTGGAAAACAATTGGTCAGGAAAAAGAAACAAAGCACTGTCAAGTATGCTGACAGTTCTGGCCCAGGATCCTGATTCCGGTATTATTGATTATGGCGATGCAGACATCAGACATAAAAACGAATCGGCCGTTGTTTTAGAATATCTTGATTTCTACAGACAAACAGCCAGGGGAAACCAGGATCTTAAATATCTGGTTTTTGACAGTAAGTTCACCAATTATGAGAACCTATCCCGGCTTGACGATGAGCATATTAAGTTTATTACCATACGTCGGCGTGGAAAAAAGATTACAGAAGAGATCCACAATATCCCCGGGGGAAAATGGAAAAAAATCAGGGTCGAATCATCCGGATTAAAGAAGAGGACAATAAGAGTCTATGATGATACCATCACCCTGCCGGGCTATAAGGATAAACAAGGTAAAGCCAAACCAATAAGACAGGTGGCCATAACAGGACACGGCAAGATCAAGCCGGCGCTGATCATCACCAATGATTTTGTCCTAAACTCAGAAGCGCTTGTCAGAAAATATGCACGCCGATGGTTGGTGGAGAAATCCATATCAGAGCAGGTTGATTTCTTCCACCTTAACAGGGTCAGCTCTTCGATGGTAATAAAAGTAGACTTTGACCTGACTATGACCATTCTTGCCCATAATATTTGCAGGCTGTTCGCTTTGGATCTTGAAAGGTATGCCCACCTGTCAGATGAAAAGATATACGAAAAGTTTGTGGCTATTCAGGGAAAGGTCTCTATAAATACCAAAGGAATCGTAGTGGATATGAAGAAGCGGCGGGATCTTCCTCTTATACTTGAAACAATGAAAAATTATGAGAATCTCAGGTATGATTGCTTCAAGGGTAGGAACATGAAATTTAAAGGAGCGACATCCTCCTGATTTTAGGGTGTCAATTTAGACATGAAAATCTGTGATAAACTAATATTGTTGAGATAGAGCAGATTAATTATTGTTTGTTAATTTAAACCGCACAAGTCTTAATGGAACACCATTCACATTTATTTTATGTAGAAGTCCATAGAGGCAGCCATTATGAAACACCATTTTGGAGGGATTAATCTCCAAAGTATATTCATCGCAAACGAAGCTACTTTGACATACAAAGCCTCCTCCATTTTTATACACCCATACATTAAACTTATTGGCATCATTTTCTTCCGGGAATTCAAAAAATAACAAATTCTCGTCTGAATCCTGGATTAATACAGAAAATGAAGGATAGGGAAATGGATCACTTATTTTCTCCAGATCGGCTTTCATCTCAATTAAAATTCGCTCCCATGCTTTTTTGTTTTCATCTATGATTTGTTTCTCCTCATCCGCTGAAGCAGTTTTAACCATAAAAAATATGGGATTTTTAATGCTGCTGTATTTATCAATGGCTTTCTGTTGAATCGCCTTTTGTTCCTCTTCAATTGCAATATTCTCTATCAGTTCATTTTCGCGCAAACGTTTCATCTTTCTAAAATGATCCATACACTTAATATAGGTAACCTTATTAAGCCAGGCCTTCGCGTTGTTTACATCCAGTCCGTTACTTAGTCTATGGAAGAAGGAAATACAAACATCCTGCACGATATCAGCTGCACCATCATTATCCCCTAGCATTTTATATGCCACTCGAAACATAGCTTGATAATTTTCGGCATATATTAATTCGAAAGTATTAAGGGTGCTCATCTAATAGTAATTGGCATAAGTTTCATGGCATTGTTCTTGTAGCTTTAACATTGTTACCACATAAAACCCAATAATCATGGACCTGAAAAAATCAAATAAAGCAAACCTTGAAAAAAGGCAGGGTGCACGTTTCATCCTTGGACTTATTATCACTCTTTCAATTATTCTGATCAGTTTTGAATGGAAAACCCCTTCTCCTGATTTGAACAATATAAATACAGCCAAGGACATTGACTATGATATTGAAACCATGGATCGGATCCCACGAGAAGAGCCTAAACAAATGCCAAAGGAGGAATTGCCTCTCATAGATGATGTGATCGAAATAGTTGACGATGATTATGAAATCGAGATGGACTACTCATTTGATCGGGAAGTTAATAAGCATACTGAGTATATTTTTAAGAATTATGCTGATGAGGGTACAGAGATTGTCATTGAAGATATCGATTTTGTGGTGGTAGAAGAGATGCCCTTGTTTAATGGAGGCGATCCAAAGGTCGAGTTTAGGCGTTATATCCTTCGTAATCTTAGATATCCTGAAATTGCAGCTGAGAATGGTGTCAGTGGAAAAGTTTTGATTCAGTTTGTGGTTAACGCAATTGGAATTATAGAGCGGCCCACTATAATCAGAAGTGTTGATCCGGCTCTGGACCAGGAGGCAGTGAGGGTGATTATGTCATCGCCCCAGTGGACTCCCGGAAAGCAAAGGGGAAAAGCGGTCAATGTTATTTATACCTTCCCGATCAATTTCGTTTTGCAGTAATACTGGTTTTATCGGGGCGGTTTCTTTATTTCACTGCAGGTCCTGGTAGGTGAATAGTTCCGCAGATAAAAAAATAATCCACTTTGCCAGGTAACAATTACGCACCCTTTCTGATTAAACAGCAGAATTGATACAAAATACATGTAGATTATCAACGCGTTTTTCTGTCCAATCCATGGAGAAGAAGATTGTTAAATCAAAGGATTATACCCTGGTAACTTATCGGTGCGAGGTATGTAGAAATCATTTTGAGGGTATTGTAAAAAAGGATTCCGGATCAGTTAGGCTGACCTGCAGTGTTTGCGGGAGTGGGATTGTTGTGTTTGTGTGATACATAGCAATAATTGTAGCCATTATTAGCTAAAAAACCTATCAGGACTGACCACTCTTCATCTGAAGGAACATGCCAGCCCGCGGGACAGATTTTATCTGATTCAATAGTGAACCAATTATATAAAGCCCCATACAAGTTTTTATTCTCATTTTCATTGAGATACCAACAGTAACCAGGAGTAGTTAAGTTAGTCCATGTGGCACTGTCTGTAACTTGAGGAATCACGATGCCATCTTCGGCACCTTGTAAAATACTTATTTGCATACCTACACCTTGATTTGTTACTAACTCGTTGCTGCTGCTACGAATTACAGCCTGATAGCTTAATTTTTGTTCGTTTTTTTAGCATTTGGAGATGCTCATATCCTTCAAGAGGTATTCTCCAAAGTGATTTTTTCATTAAGTTGTCCAGAACCGGGAATGTTGAGAACAAACATAGCAGAGGTTAGGCCTTGATTGTCAATAGGCTGAAACCATCGGTCATTTAGTGCAATATAACTGCCTTGGAATCCTTTATTTAATCGAATTCTTGTTTCAAAAACACCTGTTTTCCCTGCAGGAAAATTCCAGACAGCTCCATCTCTCTGGCTAAACACTGTAGTATCAGCTGGGCGTCTCACATGTAATACTTGTTTATTTGCCATGTCAGGGTGTGGAACTAAAATTGCACCTGGTTTTCGATCATAATTATGATGATACCAGCGATCATAAACAGCTGGTCGTATCATAATTTTCTGGCGGCTCCAATTTTTCATTCCTTCAGAAAAATTATCTGATCGCTCTTTCATTTGTATCCAGTCAGGGCCTAGTAACATGAAGGCACGATGACCCTCGGCCTGTCCACAAGCAATCAAAATATTTCCTTCCTTGGTCTCAACAGGTTTTGATTCATTTAATCCGTTATCTCCGGGATGGTTAACAAATAGAGTATCTCTAAGCTTGTCAAGCATTAATTCTCTAAAACCATTCCATGTTTTCCCATCATCTTCAGAAATTGCAACATGCAGGACTTCCCTTCCTGTAAAGTTCCATTTGTCTAAAGTCACCTCAGGTGGAAGTGCCTTGGCGTTGTTCCATATGAATAGAATTTTGCCATTGGATAGATTCTTTAATGAACCCCACGTATTGTCTCCACAATAGAAATTGGTTTCTTAGGGTTTTGACCAAGTAGCGCCTTTGTCTTTTGAGATGGATTGCCATATGTGAAAATTGGAATTGCTCAAAAACATTAATATGTCTCCATTGCTGAGTTCCGCGAATGTAGGTTCTACAGCTCCCGTTTGCCATATATTGGTTATTCTATTGGCTACTGTTACTCTTGCTGATACCTTCCACGTTCTGCCATCATAATCTGAGTAAAATGTGCCAGCACCCTCATTATTGCTTCCGTGAAATCCGCAAACAACTCTTTTGGAATCCGAATTTTCAACCCATAAAGCATTTCCGTAACAAATGGTATTGATAGAAGAGCTGTCCGGTGTAAACATCTGTTGAAATTCCCATTCTTTCCATCCATTATTTGAGCGGGCACACATCATTCCTTTTCCTCCATCTCGGTAAAAAAGAATTATTTCACCTGAAACTTGGCTGATGGTAGCAAACGATTGCGCAGGATTTCCAGGAGTGATAACTAATTGGTACGCTGCACTCCAATTTCTACCTTCGTCTACAGAGCTTTTATAGAACACCGTATCTGTGAAACCTCCATGATCCCAGTCTCCTTTTCGGAAAATGAAATAAAGCTTCCCGTCCATATCTTTCAACAAGGAGGTTCCTGCGCTAGATACTGGTTCTCCTAAGTATTCGGGAGGATCGGTATTTGAAGGTATTCTGGGTGCATTTTGTTGCCCATTTCGACAAGAAAATAGAAATATTATAAGAAAGAATAATAAAAAGATACGCTGCATAATACTCTCACAAAAATGTCAGGATTGATGGTAGAATAAATCTACCCATATTCTCTAGGAGATCTTTGACTACTTACTAACAAGGCTAGGTTAATTCCCTGCATCAGGCTTATACCAAAAGACAGCATGGTTCACATTGTGATTCAAGAAATCTGTCCGGCAGATAACAGAGTTCATCAAATAAAAGTTTCAATTGATCAATGTACGACAGACTATGAGTACATTCAATATACAAACAAAACCCTCACAATATGAAAACAAGACTCCTCTTTTTGCTTATGTGCAGTGCAATTATGTTGAATGCACAACAATCAATTAATCAAAATTCCTTCGAGCAGTTCGTAAAGTTGCAGCAACAATACCTCGAAGAACAGGCATTCCTGCTGGAGCAAGAAATGCTTAGCGAGCGAAACAAGCTGCAATGGCAGCTCGGATTCCGGGGAAAGGGGATTCTTTCGTTGGAACAAAAGAATGATCTGGCACAAAAAATGCAGCAGGAGCAGAGGATGTTATATGAGAAGGTGTTCACTTTTCAGAAAAATCACCCCATAGGACAGCAACTTTCCGGGCAAATTGATGAAATCCAAAAACTCAGACCTGAAAAGAGAGAGTTTAAGGAGTTGGGTCAGAACAGTTTCGAAGATCATCATTCATTCAAAAGATTTACAAGAACGGATTATTCAAAGAAATCCGCTCAGCAAGCCAGCATGAAACTGGATGGAATTACCGGCAGAAGCTGGGACAACTCCTTGCCAGGTTCCTGGAGCTATGCTTTGCTTAGAAGGTCGGAAACCACTTTCAATGAGAGTGGCAATATAAGTTCAACTGTGCAATACCAAAGAGATGCGCCTTCAAGTGCCTGGGAAAACACATCAAAAACGACTTTGTACTATTCAGAGGAACAGGAATTGGATTCCACGATCTATTGTTATTGGGATACATATGAATCCAAATGGCAACAGAGTTCCAAAGAGAGTTATGTTTACGATGAGAATGGGAACAAGATCCTCCAAACCTGGTATGGATGGGATTGGTCCCAGGAGGCCTGGAGAGGCGAATCTAAAACGGAATATGCCTTCGATGAAAATGATAACCAGATCCTGGAAGTCTATTCTTACTGGGATTGGAACATGCAGGACTTTCTACCCAACAGTAAGAACGAATATGCATTTGATAATGACGGCAACCAGACGCTGTATTCAGGATATAGATGGGATCAATTCCTGGCGGACTGGACAGGTGAGTATAAAAACGAATATACCTTTGATGCGGACACTAATCAGACGATGAATGCAAGATATGAATGGGATTACGATCTGGCGGACTGGAGATGTACAAGACGGATAGAAAACAGCTATGACTCGGATGGAAACCTGACATTTTATGCGTATTACTACTGGAACTATGACCTTGGTATACTTGAAGGGAACTGGAAGACCGAAAGTACCTATGATGAGAACGGGGAGATGGTTGAAAGCAATAATTACTATTGGGACCGGGATTTAGCTGACTGGGTTATAGGCAATAGAACAATATACCAATACAATGAAGAAGTGATGCTGACACAGGAATTCCAATTGAACTGGAATGGGATGGAATGGGACACTACTGGAAGAAGTGATTATTTTTATAGTGAAGCGGGAATGCTAACAGGAATCATGTACTATGACTGGGACTGGTTTGAAAACAAATGGACTACGCAACAAAAATCGGAATTTACATACGATAGTACCGGTGTTTTGACGGAGGAACATGAGTACTGGTGGGACACTGACCAGGAGCAATGGATCAATTCCCGTAAGAGCGAATACAGCTATGATACTGACGGGAATGAAACTTCCTACGCTTCCTATAGTTGGTATGTCGAATTCAGCGGCTGGGTCGGGGAAAACAAGCGTGAGATGACGTACAACACCCAGGGAGAGGCCATCGAAACAATCTACTTCATCTGGAATCCTATTGCCGGGGAGTGGTCACAATCTGAAAAATCTGTTGTTGATTATGATTCGTATGGCAACCAGGTAGAGTGGGCCAACTACTTATGGGAGAACGAAACTTGGGTGGGTCAGTATGATAAGAGCCGTTACGAGTATGATGAATATGGAAACATGACACGTTATTCCTTTTACATATGGGATCCGGATTACATGGATTGGAGAGGTAACTACAGATATGATAGCAGTTATGATGAAAATGGGAACAGGATCAGCAATGAGGACTATGACTGGAACGATGAGATCTGGGACTGGACCGGGATTCGTAAGATGACCTATTCCTATAATGGTGAAGGCATTTTGATAGGGGAGGAAGAAACAGGTTGGATTGAAGGAGACTGGCAGGACTGGAAGCAGGATTTTTCCTATGATGACATGGGATATCCAATTGGCAAGCTGATCTCAAATCTAAACAGAGAATCGGACCAGTGGGAAGATGAATATAAGGAGGAATATGTCTACGATACACTACACCTCCCCGTTGAGGATATTGGGTATAAGTGGGATACAGTTGCGTCAAATTGGGTGGAGGACCAGAAAACGGTATACTTGCATGATGAAAATGGTTTGCTGACCAGTATAAGCAGTGCCGATTGGTCAGCTACAGCCGGCGATTGGGTGAATAGCACAAAATCGGAGTATACCTATAATGCCGACGGGACCTTAAATACTGAAACCAGCTTTGAATGGGAAAGTACCGGATCAGACTGGAAGGCCTCCATGAAGGAAACTCATGAATACAGTGCGAAGGGTATCCTGGAAAAGGTGGTTGGTTCAGAGTGGGATGTAGACGGGAGTGCATGGACAGATCAGTGGATGGATGAATACACAAATGCTGATAGTAAGATCACCAGCATGAAGAATTCTATCTGGAAAAGTGATTTGAATGCTTGGAGAAATAATGAAATGTATGAATATTTCTATACGCCAACTGGAACCCTTTCTGAAATCGTTGCATACAATTTCATGGCGGATGTTGAGAGTTGGGTACCTTACCGGAAAGAAGTATTTGTCTATATTCCGTCAGTTTCATTTGAATCGCTTCTGATACCTTACCAGATTGAAGAGTATTTCTACGGCGGGGTGCTGACTACCCTTTCCCTCTTCGACTGGGATGGTAGAGAAAGAAGGTGGGAGGAGGATGAGATCATAGAGTTTCATTTCTCCAGTCTAACGATATCTACCGTTGGTATAGATACAGAGAAATCAGATGGATCGCTAAGTCTCTATCCGGTTCCAGCTAGGAATAATCTCAACCTTGAGATCCGGACGGAATCCTTCACTGGGGACGCGACCTTGTCTGTTTTCTCCCTGCAGGGAGCTGAACTGATAAAGGTGAACATTGATTCGGATCACTCTGACATAGATGTGAGCAGTTTGGAAAAAGGAACCTACCTGATAAGGCTTAATATTGGTAAAGCACAGTACCATAGCCGGTTTGTAAAACTCTAGGGAGATTGATCTGTAGAATCAGGAACTGTGAAATCTGAGAGTGGATCCAGAGTGGAGTAAAGGTAGGTGGCCTGATTGTCTGAAACTTCTAGCCACTTATCAATTGTAACTCCACCTGGTTTGTTCAACACCTACTGGGTGCCTGAAATCATATTTCAATCACCAACGTTTTACCTATTCAACAAGAAGGGAAATCCATCCTCAATACTGGTACGATCGTAGAGGCATTTGAGAATATTTGTTTCTATATAATGAGAAAAGATCCTGTATTTTACTACATAGGATCTTAACTTTACGCTATCAAAAAACAGATATTATTGAAACCTACAAGGAAACTATAAATATCCACCTATGAAACCTAAAGCATTCTTAATCTGCATTACTTTTGCCTGGATTATTGCATCCTGCCAGCAGACCGGGAAAAATATTGAATTGCTTTCCGTTGAGGAAACCATGGCCGTTTTTGATTCGATCCAGCATCAGATGCATATTAGTCCCGGGTCCTGGAGGCCCCTGTTCAACTCGGAGCAGATCTTCTGGATCAGTCCCCCGTGGCCAAGTTCGGAATACATTTATGTTGACTTTCCTGAAGCCATTTTCGTGGGCGACACATTAGCATACCTGAGTCATGTAAATAGAAAACTTCCCACCTTGTTCAATTACAAGCTTCCTAAGGTTCAATGGAAGGACAATGGAGATGTGATCAGTTATGAAAGGAATCTGGGGAATTATCTCGATTTCGGAGGAGAGGCAAGCATCTCAGGTTCGAATTCAGTCAGTATGAAGCTATGGATCAAGAATAAAACGGATAAGAACCTGGAAAATATTACGCTTCAAACTTGCGCATTTCTATATCCAATAAAGGAGTTTAGTCTGGGTTCAAATTCCAATAAATATGTTCACACCAAAGACAGCGGCTGGATTTCGCTTAACAAGCTCTGGCCCATACCCGATAACGTTTCAGAGAATGGTGCTTATAGTATAGGATGGCGGAGCGGCCCGGCACTGTGTGATCTGCCTGTTATCATTACCTCATCCCAAACGGGCGAACACCATGTAGCCATGACCTGGTTTGAGAATACGATATCCTTCGTCGGTAACGCTAATCATCCCTGTTTCCATGCAGATCCTTATTTCCCCGATATTAAACCCGGGGAGACAGCTACCATTCTTGGCAAAATGATATTTTATGAAGGATCCCAGCGTGATTTCGTCACTTTTTTAATGGAGAATTATTCATCAGCATTTGTGACGAAATAGATGCTTTAAGTATCGCCAATTTTCTTAATGTGATAGTCATTCATCTGCTTTAAGAAGGAAACAACATGCAACTTCTCATGTAATGACATTTCTGCAGTCATTGATTTAAATACATTTTGCATTTTGGGCATGATTGCTCGAATCTCCTTCGTGCCGGTTTCTGTAATACGTATTCGTTTTGCTCTTCCATCGTCAGGATCGTCGAATTCTTCAATAAGTTCCTTTTTCAATAGTCTTTTTAGCACCTCAATTCCTGAAGGAGGTTCAATATGATGCATCTTGATAAGCTCCATTTTTCTGTAGCTATCCACAAGACTAAGATGATAAAGAAAGCTAAATCCTTCAGGAGAAGATAACTCTGATTGACCCAATACTTTTTTTGCATATGCCTTGTAATATCTGTGTTGCAATACTAGTAGAAATGATAATTCCATATCCAACAGTTCATTGCCATGGATCGATTGATCAATATGCTCATCAGTAAAAAGTCTTGAGTTTAGCCAGAGAATAAAGGACGTTAACTCCATTTCATTTTCTGGATTCTCCTTATTGAATAACTCAAGCCATTGAACTATCTCACTGATGACCTCCAATGATGTTTTCATGACATAAAAATAGGTATAATACTTCAAATAAATAATAAAAACACAACATAAAAGTATGTAATTGATATAAAAGTACTATATTTGTTTCGAAAACATATCTAATTTATTCATTAATACTAAAAACCGAATAAAATGAAATCAAAACCGTATGTAGTTGCTGAATACTACTATCCAAAAAGTGAGCATGTTGATGATGTGATGAAAATCTTGATAGAAACGTCCGCCATGATAAAAGATCAGGATGGTGCATTGATGAGCATGTCATTAAAACATGAGAAGAAAGATGGCCCTATAACAGGCATTTCAATGTGGGAAACCCGTGAAAAGTTTACTGCTTTTATGAGAAGTGAACATGCAGAAAAGATTATGAAATCTGGTTTATCGGATAAGGTTAAGAGTTGGACATCAAACATCAAAGCCGATCTTTATACAATTGAACAGGCTTGGCATGTTACATCACACGATTAACCGCCTCGGTAACAGATCATCAAATAATTGGACATTTTTATACAATGCAGAACAGTCCTACACTGTCTGATTTTCAGAAAAGGTTGCACACTGCCTAAAGATCATTTTGAATCACAGGTTGTCCGGATTCAAAGTCGTAAAATGATTTGCGCATAAGATCGGCAAGTAACAGCTTGTACTGAATATAGGAATCCAGGTGTGCAACATTAGCTAAGTTCAACCGGTTACGGTCAAGAGCCAATGCCTCGCTGTCAATATCACCGTTTGAGAACCTTTGTCTGGAAATATTAAAACTTTTCTCAGCTATTTCGAGACTCTGTGCGAGCAGTTGTAACCTCCGGAGGCTGCTTCTCAGCTGTCTAACAGTGTTGCGGATCTCTCTTTCAATATTGATTTTCTCTTCATCTCACACCTGATGATCTTTATCAACCTACTATTGGTTGAACTAAAAACCTTATGGCCTGTAATGTATAAAGTTAAGTCACATCTCAGACAATGTCCAGTTTTCCAGGGTATTTCTAAGATCGCCATTTAAAGAGAAAAAGACTTTTTTTATACCCTATACCAAAACACCCAGCACTTCAGGCTATAAGGTAATTTAAGAGCTAGCATTGAAAACTCGACTTCATATTAAGCCCATATTTCAACAATCTCAATATGCTTAATATCAGAGTATAACTAGAATGAAGGGCTATATATGAACCTCTATCGAGGTATTGAAATATAGTATGGGAAAACCATTGATTTGTTTTCGCTATGTTTTCGCCGTTAGAATTAAAAAAGACGTAAACACCTTGACTATAAGTGAATGCGCCTTCTTAACTGTGGGCCCAGCTGGGCTCGAACCAGTGACCCCCTGATTATGAGGCAGGCATTTTGAATAAAGTACCTTTTTTGCAGTTTACTCAAGGTTAAGCCTTTGAGAAAACCAACACCCCATTTTGTCCGCCAAAACCAAACGAATTCGAAATTGCTGCACTAATCTTAACTGCACGTGCTTTATTAGGTATTACATCAAGTGGACATTCCGGATCAGGAGTTTCATAATTAATGGTGGGAGGTAATATTCCGTTTTGAAGTGCCAATACACAAGCAGCCGCCTCAATGGCGCCTGCAGCACCAAGCGTATGACCGATCATTGATTTTATTGAGCTAACCGGAACATTCCGGTTATTAAAAGCCTTTTGAATAGCTAAGGTTTCTGTTTTATCGTTCATTTTTGTAGATGTTCCATGGGCATTTACATATCCAATTTCATCCATCCTAAGCTGAGCATCTTTTACTGCATTTTCCATGGCAGCCGCTGCCCATTTTCCTGAAGGTTCAGGAGCTGCAATGCCATAAGCATCTGCAGTCATGCTAAAGCCCTTTAAAATGGCGATGGATTTGGCACCTCTCTTCTCGGCATGTTCAAGTGTTTCCAATACCAAAACGCACGATCCTTCTCCCATTACAAAACCATCGCGATTTAAATCGAACGGACGGCTTGCCATTGAAGGATTATCGTTGAAAGATGAAAGAACGCCCATGCTTGAATAGGCGTCGAGAACTAAGGGTGTGATCGTAGATTCTGCACCCCCGGCTAATATTACATCGGCCGCACCACCTCGCAGTAAGCCCAATGCTATGCCTATGGAATGGGTGCCTGTTGTGCATGCTGCAGAAATACCCAAATTGGGGCCATGAATACCCAACACGTTGGCAGCGTTGCATACCGGCATATTGGGAATTACTCTAGGTACAGTAAGTGGATTAACAGACCCCGGACCCATTTTCAAAAATCGAGCAGTTGCTTCTTCCAAAAAAGTATAATCTCCGGCAGCAGATCCAATTACACATCCTATTCGGGTTCTGTCTTCGATATTCAAATCTAATCCAGCATCTTTAATGGCCTCGATTGCTGCACTCGATGCCAGTTGCGAAACACGAGCCATTTTGCGCGATTCTTTTCGATCAAAATAATCTCCGGGTTTGTACGTTAAAATTTCTGATGCGACCTGACTCTTATGACCTGTGGAGTCGAAGGCCTGAATTCTGTTTACACCTGACTTTCCAGTTATGAGTGAATCCCAAAAATCAAACCGATTGCAACCAATGGAAGTAAATACTCCTATACCTGTAACAACAACTGATTTTTTATATTCCATGGTGATATAATAACCGATTTAACTTTTTCCTATTAAATGATTTGTTCTATTTATGGCTTGAAAGGTTAATTGGTTCTGTCCTGTTATACTTCTTGTAAACATCATTCCCAATGTCCCTCAATACATAAAATGGAGATTTGGGGTAGGTGATATAGAATACTCTCATAAAGATGTTGGAGTTGTTGGCACAATAAAGTTAAGTCACATCT
>Ga0255388_1008_pt1 | contig 15623 bp, 12 predicted proteins | sample ANMaggSeSYBR01E3_FD_182118 | JGI IMG/M metagenome (GOLD analysis project Ga0255388, IMG submission 182118) | Sediment cell enrichment communities from methane seep in Santa Monica Basin, California, United Staets - ANME aggregate JGI... | ecosystem: Environmental > Aquatic > Marine > Cold seeps >...
AAATTATCTTTTGATGACCTTATAAATCCCATATCAGAACTTGGGAAGACTGTTGGCTTTTTTCTGTTTGAAAAAGCAAGATTTCTGGCATCTAATATTTTCAAATTTATTTTTTATTTTGCTTTTATGCTTGTTGTTGTTTTTTATTTTTTAATAGACAACAAAAAAGTAGTTAAATTTATAAATGATCTTTCTCCTCTGCCGGATAAGGACAATGAGAAACTTCTAAGGAAGTTTATGGATATGGCCGGTGCTGTCCTTCTTGGGAATGGGCTTGGCGGCCTGATTCAAGGCTTTATCGGGGGCTGTGTGTTTATGATGCTTGGCTTAAACTCTCCATTTTTATGGGGTGTTATTATGGGTTTCCTTGCATTTTTACCCATTGTTGGTATCGGACTTGTTCTGGTGCCAGCTTCAATTTTGCTTTTGCTTCAGGGACGTATTGCTTCAGGGGTATTTTTACTTATTTTTTATGGAGTTCTTTCCTGGAGTGTTGAATATATTTTCAAACCAAAAGTGGTGGGAGACCGCGTAAGAATGCATCCGCTTATTGTATTTTTTTCAATCATTGGCGGACTTAAAATTTATGGTATGTTGGGGATTATTTATGGTCCTTTAATAATAACTTTGTTTTTTACATTGTCTGAAATTTATTTTGCGAATTATCAGGTATTAATAGAACCTGATAAGGTGAACAATAAGAAATAAAAGAGAATTGGAGCTTTATAGTTAATGATAAGTAACGAAGAGAGTAGTCATATAAGTATTGAGACAGAAATGCAGCAGTCCTATCTTGAATATGCAATGAGCGTAATTATAGGCAGAGCACTTCCTGATGTTAGAGATGGTTTAAAACCGGTTCACAGGCGAGCTCTTTTTGCAATGCAGCAATTAAGAAATGACTATAACAAACCACATAAAAAATCAGCACGTATTGTTGGTGACGTTATCGGTAAGTATCACCCCCATGGTGATGCCGCTGTATACAACACAATAGTCAGAATGGCTCAGGAATTTTCCTTAAGATATATTCTTGTGGATGGGCAGGGAAACTTTGGCTCTGTTGACGGTGATTCAGCCGCAGCCATGAGATATACCGAAATCAGGATGAAAAAGATTGCCCATGAGATGCTGGCTGATCTTGAAAAAGAGACTGTTGAATTTGCACCTAACTATGATGAAACTCTTGATGAACCTGTGGTTTTCCCGACAAAATTTCCAGCCCTGCTTGTAAACGGGTCTTCCGGGATTGCAGTTGGAATGACTACAAATATTCCGCCCCATAATTTGAGTGAAGTTGTCATGGGGATCATTGCTCTACTTGATAATCCTGATATGGATATTCCTCAATTGATGGAGTATATTCCCGGTCCTGATTTCCCCACATATGGTTTTATTTCCGGCAGGCAAGGTATCATTGATGCGTATAACACAGGAAGAGGCGTTATCCGCATGCGGGCAAGACTTGAAGTCGAAGAGAATAAAAAGACAAAACAGGAAACTATTGTTGTCACAGAACTGCCATACCAGGTTAATAAAGCAAAGCTTGTAGAAAAAATTGCAATTCTGGTCAGGGAAAAAGTAATTGAGGGTGTCTCCTATGTAAGAGATGAATCAGACCGCCAGGGTATGCGCATGGCAATAGGACTTAAAAAGAATCAGATTGCCGATGTTGTTATAAATCAGCTTTACAAGCATACAAGCATGCAGTCAAGTTTTGGAATTATTTTTCTTGCTGTGGTTAATGACAGACCCGAGCTTTTAACTCTGAAAGGGATTCTTGAGCATTTTATCGAACATAGAAAGAATGTGATCACAAGACAAACTATATTTGATCTGAAAAAGGCGGAGAAAAGAGCTCATATTTTAGAAGGCCTTAGAATAGCTTTGAATAATCTGGATGAAGTTGTAAAACTTATCCGTGCCTCTAAATCACCTGAAGAAGCAAGATCAGCTTTGATGGAAAAATTTGACTTGTCTCAAATCCAGGCCCAGGCAATACTTGACATGCGCCTTCAGAAACTTACTGGACTTGAGAGAGAAAAAATAGAGCAGGAGTATGATGCTCTTTTAAAAGATATAAAATGGTATAAGGAGATCCTTGATAGTTCCGAGATTGTAAGGGGAATAATTAAAGATGAACTTAAAGAACTTAAAGATGAATTTGGTGATGAAAGACGTACTGAAATTATAGATGCCGTTGATGATATCAATCTTGCTGATATGATCGCTGAAGAAGATATGGTCGTTACCATAACTAAAAGCGGCTACATTAAACGTAATCCAATAACTTTATATTCAAAGCAGCACCGTGGCGGTAAAGGTAAGATGGCAATGGCAACAAAAGATGATGATTATGTTGAACATCTTTTTGTGTCATCAACTCATTATACTTTTATGTTTATTACAAATATGGGAAAAGTTTATCAGTCAAAAGTTTATGAATTGCCCATTGCAGGAAGAGCAAGTCTTGGAAAGGCAATCGTGAATTTTTTAAATCTGGACGAAGGCGAGAAACTTGCTACTGTCCTTGTAGTGCCTGAATTTATAGAAGAGAGATTTGTTGTGATGGCTACAAAAAAGGGCAGGGTAAAAAAGACAAAACTTATGGCTTATTCAAGACCAAGATCAGGAGGTCTTATAGGTATTAAACTTGCTGAAGGAGATGAACTTATTGCAGCACGAATTACTCAAGGGAATGATGATATAGTTTTAGGATCAAATGGCGGTAAAGTCATAAGGTTCAATGAGAATGATGTCAGAGGAACTGCCCGGGGCTCCATGGGGGTTAAGGGTATGAATATAGGCTCAGACGCTGCAATTGTCGGCATGGGGACTCTTTCCCACGGTACTACACTCCTTTGTGTTACAGAGCACGGGTTTGGGAAAAGAACTTTAGTAGAAGAGTATCGAACTCAAAACAGAGGTGGAAAAGGAGTTTTTTCAATAAAGACTTCTGCACGCAATGGAAAGATGGTTTCGCTTCTTGTGGTTGATGATAATGAAGAGATAATGATGATTACTGATAAAGGGAAACTCATTAGAACACCGGTAAGAGATATGTCAATCATCAGCAGAAATACCATGGGAGTTAAACTCATAAATTGTGACCCAAAAGAGAAAGTTATTGCAGCAGGCAGAGTGCCTGAACAGGAAGAAGAAGATGAAGGTGAGGATGGTGCAGGTGAGGATGGTGTGGGCGAAGAGAATGGAAACAAAGAAGAATCTTGATCTTTCTTAATAAATTGATGGGAGAATGGGAAAAACAATTCATAAGGGCGAGGGGCACAGGCAAAGACTGAAACAGAAGTTTTTTGCAGGCGGGCTTGCCTCGTTTTTAGATTATGAAGTTATTGAACTCCTTCTTACTTTAAACACTCCAAGAAAAGATTGTAAAGATAGTGCCAAGGCACTTTTAAAGAAATTTAGAACTTTGCAGGCAGTTTTTGAAGCAGAACCTGAACAACTTCAACAGGTAGATGGCATTGGCAAGGTAAATGCTTTTGGCATTAAATTAATCAAAGAGATTGCAGAACGATATCTTGAAAAAAGAATAATTGCCAAAGATGTTGTTAAAAATCCTGAAGATCTGATCAAATATTTACATCATTCAATAGGAAATAAAGAAAGAGAATATTTTGCCGGAATATTTCTTGACGCAAAAAACAGAGTTATAGCCTCAGAAGTTTTATTTGCAGGGACATTAACTTCAAGCGCAGTTTACCCAAGAGAGGTAATTATCAAAGCATTGCACCATAATGCTGCAACATTGATTTTTGCACATAATCATCCTTCAGGAGATGTCTCACCATCTTCCGGGGATATTGCCATAACCAGAAGGCTTGTTTTTGCATTAAGCTATGTCGGGATTGTTGTCCATGAGCATTTAATAACAGGCGGAGATGATTTTTATAGTTTCCATGAAAATGGATATATAGATAAATTTAAGAAAGAATTTGAAAACAGTAATGGATAATCAAATTTCTAATCCGGCCGGAAAATCACCGGAAAAGACAATGGGCAAGCCAGATTGCTATGGGAATCTTAAAAAAGTTTTCCCCATGACTGAAACAGGCTTAAGAGAGACCCCTCATTATTGCAGGTATGAATGTTTTTATAAGACCGATTGTCTAAAAGAAGCTCTTGTGACATCAAAGGGCAGGCAAGTTGAAGATGAATTGCTGGAAAGAGGTAGCAAAGCAGGTACAATTGGTTTTGTTGAACGATGGTCCCGGAGAAAACAGCTCGGCCGACGAAAGAGTTAGGCAAAAGAATTAGAAAGGATTATTATAATGAAATCAGTCAGGGATCTTGATGTATTCAATAAGAGAGTGCTGGTGCGGGTTGATTATAACCTTCCCATGGATGAAAACCAGAATATTGCTGATGATAACCGTATTAAGGCAACTTTGCCTTTGATTGAGTACCTAAAAGATCAGAAAGCTCGCATCATATTGATATCTCACATGGGAAGACCAAAGGGAATGCGCGTCCCTGAACTTTCGCTTGGTCCGGCGGCTCTCCGTCTTTCCCAATTGACAAATCAAAAAATAGATTTTATAGATGATTGTGTTGGTAAAAATGTTGAAGATAGAGTTGATAAATTAAGAAATGGTGAGATCCTTTTACTGGAGAATTTGCGGTTCCATGAACAGGAAAAATCCAATGATTCTGAGTTCGCAAAAAAGCTTGCAATCCTATGTGATGTTTATGTCAATGATGCTTTTGCAGTCTCCCATCGTGATCAGGCATCTGTTACCGGTATTACAGCATTTGCACCTGTCTCAGCAGCAGGTTTCCTTCTTGAAAAAGAATTAAAGTCTTATTATGATTCGGTTGATAACGGGGAAAAACCCCTTGTTGCAATTATTGGCGGTGCAAAGGTGTCAGGGAAACTTGAAGCTCTACAGAATATGTTGAAGTTTGTTGATAAATTTATTATTGGCGGTGCAATGGCAAATACTTTTTTAAAAAGCCAGGGAACCGATACAAAGGGATCGCTAATTGAAGATGATCTTGTTGAAACTGCTGCAAAAATAGTAAAACAGGCAAAAGAAAAAGGTGTTGAATTTCTTCTTCCTGTTGATCTTATTGTAGCAGAAAAGTTTAAAAAGGATACTCCAGTAAAAGAAGTTGATCTTAATAATATACCTGATAACTGGATAGCACTTGATATAGGTCCTAAAACCTGCGATATTTATACAAAAGCTATTGCAGATGCAGGAACAATAGTCTGGAATGGCCCCATGGGCGTATTTGAAATGGATAAGTTTATTAACGGCACCCAAAGAGTTGCAGATGCTGTAGCCTCTTCCAAAGCTTTTTCAATCATTGGTGGTGGAGATACAGGGCTTGCTGTTAAAAAATGTAATGTTGCTCAAAAAGTAAGTTATATCTCAACAGGAGGAGGTGCTTTTCTTTATCTTATGGAAGGGAAACAACTGCCTGCGGTGAAAGCTTTACAATAAAATGTAAACACCCAATATTAAAAAGGGATGTAAAATATGGGTTTTCTAATAAGAAATGAACTGAGCTGGGAAGACAGACTGCGCAGATCATATTATGAAGTTTTGCGTGATGAACTTGATCATTTGATGTTGAAGTATTCCCTTGTGGATTCCTATAACAATTTTATCCGCCAGAAAATGCCCTATCCATTTGTTGAGACAAGAGAACTTAAGCCAAGGGCAAGAATCCCCAGCACGGAATTTGAAGCACAAAATTCATTCCTTGTAGTTTTTTTTGAAGAGAGCATGAAAGACATCCATAAGAAGTATATTAGGTTTTTTGATGTAAATAAAACAACAAAAGCCAATCTTCTTGATCATCACAGTTTTCCAAGTCTTGATAAATTTGATAAGCGGATTAAATACTTTGAGACAGATGGGTTCTTTTCTTTTTTAGAATCAATGTTACCTGTTGATTATGCATTGCTGATTCAAAGGAACACATTGAAAAAAGTAAAATATGCTCTTACACATTTTCATGTCCGTATAGACTGGCCTATTGCAGAAGCTGCAGAAGATCTTGCAATAGCTTTGAGGTACATATCCAAAGATATATATGAAAATGGTGATAAATATGCGGAAGATCTTCAAAAGAAGTTTTTCGAATATTATGGAGTCCCTTTGATGGCAGGTGGCAGAAGGACCGCTGCCATAATTGCCGCACAATATTTTAAAAGGTTTGGAGGTATATCAACAGTATATGTCGGTTCCAGTGAGTCCAGATCTCTTTTAACAATTGGTGATCAGGGAGTATCTAAGAGTATCCTTGTTAAATTGTCCAAAGATCAGGTAGAAGAGATAGTAAAATCAACTTCCCCGGTCTCAAACAGGATCTCAGGAATTAATGCGTGTTCAGCACCAGATATGACAACAGGTAAATTCATAAGGAATTATGTTGTGGCAAGAGAAGGTAATTCATATATATCAATCTTTAAAACCAGGTATGCCAACACAGTACATGCACTTTTCCCTGAAGGGGGAAAGTTGAGGGAACTGAACCCTGATATTAACTGGCTGACTGTTTTTTCAGAATGTATTATGCCGAAACCCTTTGTAAAAAAGTATGCACCTTTGCAGTATAAGATGATATATTCTTAATTTATTCATTAAGTTTTTTTGTCATTGCAGTCTCGTCACAGTCAGGGAATTTAACACAGAACATACAATCCGACCATATCTTTTTTGGAAGTTCTGATCTGTCTATTTTGGTGAAATCAAACCTTTCAAAAAATGAGGGTTGGTATGTTAAAACAAACAATTTAGAAATATTAAAAACAATAGCTTCCTGAATACATCGGTCAACAAGAAGTGTCCCTGCTCCTGAATTTTTGTATTCTTCCTTAACAGCCAGTGATCTGATCTCAGCAAGATCCTCCCAGCAAAATTGTAATGCACAACACCCGGTGAGCTCATCGGTTTTTTCATCCTTACAAACCCAGAAATCTCTTAAGTGATCATATAATTGGCTTAAAGGGCGGGCAAGCATATCTCCCTTATCATCATAATGCCTTAGTAGTAAATGAATAGATGGTATATCTTCAATCCTTGCTTTTCTTATCATGTTTTCTCCTTTGTAAGAATAAGAGCTTTTACAGTTGATAGATTATCAGGTGTATCAACAATTTGACCTGTATCAGGGTGCATGTATATCATTTTTGTATGGTCGGGTATATCAAAAAATTGGTATTCTTTTTTGGAAAGAGCTTTTTCCATGAAACTGCTCCATATGGGAAGAGCTGCCTGAGCGCCTGTTTGAAACCTGCCAAGAGATGTCGAATCATCATTACCGACCCAGACTCCTGCTGCAATATCAGGACTGAAACCTATAAAAAGAGCATCTTTGTAATTGTCGGTTGTACCAGTTTTGCCGGCAATACTTTTTTTAATAAAGCTTGCTTTTCTACCTGTTCCTTCGCGTATAACAGCCTGGAGCATATCAGTCATAATGGCAGCATCCTGCCTGGACATTACATTTCTTTTCTCAGGGTTGGCAAGATATAAAATTTTATTGTCAGAATCGGTTATTTTGGCAATTGCGTATGGTTCTATCCATGTCCCCATATTGGCAAAAACAGAATAAGCAGAAGTCAATTCAATTAAAGTGGTCTCTGAGGTGCCAAGTGCCAGCGATAAATTTGGTTTTAGTACAGATTTAACACCAGCTTTAGTTGCAAAATCTATTACCTGATCTGGCCCTAATTCTTTAAGCAGTCTTACAGCACAGGTATTCTTTGATAAAGCCAGTGCCTTTCTTAATGTTATTTCTCCAAGATAGGAATTAGAATAGTTTTTTACATCCCATTGGCTAGTTCCGGCTTGTTTAGAATATGAGAGAGGAGTATCAAAAATTGTGGAATTTTGTGAGAAGCCCTTTTGGATTGCACAGGCATATATAATAGGTTTAAAAGCAGACCCGGGTTGCCTTTTGGCAAGAGTCGCTCTGTTAAATTTGCTTGTTTTAAAGTTTGTTCCCCCTACCATGGCAAAAATTTGTCCGGACAAAGGCTGTATGGCTACAAAAGCGCATTGTGGGTCAACATTTTTGAGAGTTTTCTTCTTCATGAGTTTTTTTAGCTGTTCCATCCATTCAGACACACTTTGTTCTGCAATTTTTTGAAGGCCTATGTCTAAAGTTGTATAGATATTCAAACCTTGTGTGTAAATATCCTTTTTACTAAATTTATTTTTAAGGCTTTTTTTTATATGCTTTATAAAATATGGTGCGATCGCGTGGTTCTCATCAGGGTTTCTATTTGCAATATGTTCTTTGAGTGCAGTTTGGTATTCCTGAGTTGAGATTTTTTTTATTTCCAACATCTGTTTTAAAACTCTCTTCCTTCTTTTTTCTGCAAGTTCCGGATTGTTCATGGGTGAATATAAAGAAGGTGCTTTTGGTATTCCGGCTATGAGAGCTGATTCCCCAAGGGATAAAGCTTTTGCTTTTTTATTAAAAAATGTGTTTGCTGCTGCTTCAACCCCGTAGGCTCCATTGCCAAAATATATCTGGTTTAAATATAGCTCAAGAATTTCTTCTTTTGTATACCGTCGTTCAATTTGAAGGGTTAGAATTGCTTCTTTTATTTTTCTTGTTAAAGTTTTTTCAGAAGATAGAAAAAGTGTCTTGGCAAGTTGCTGAGTTAATGTGCTTGCGCCCTGTTTAAGACTCATTGCTGTCACGTCTTTAATAAAAGCCCTTGCAATGGATTTAAAATCAATGCCCGAATGGGAAAAAAAGAGCCTGTCTTCAGTTGAAATAAAGGCATCAATAAGGTCAGGAGAAATGTTATCTATGGAGACAGGAAATCGTTTGTGAAGATAAAACTGTGAAATTAGTTTATTCTTATTTGAATAGACATTTGTTACTGAGGCAGGTTTGAATTGTTTTAAAGAGTTGATCTGCGGTAAATCATGCATGAGGCTGAAAAAAAAGCCTGCGCAAATACCTCCGATAATTCCTGCTGCAACAACAATAAAAATAATACAATCAGTTTTTTTAATCTGCAATATTATTCCAATATCAGCCTAATCTTATCCCAGAAATTCTTTTATCACCTTATTAAATTCTTCATCAGTAAAGGGTTTATGAAGGATCCTGTTTATACCTGAATTTTTAAGCATGGTGTCATTTATATCTATATCCCCCTGATCATCCTCAATAAAGTCACTCTGAGTTGTGATCATTATAACAGGAATGTCCTGACGTGTAAATTTTTTTCTGATTTCCCTTGTAAGTTCGACACCACTGATATTTGGCATGTTGAGATCAGTGATAACAAGATCTGGTTTTGACTTATTAATTTCAGGTATAACCTTTTCCGGAGCATCGAAAAGAGTCGGCTCGTATCCTAAAATTGTCAGTTTGTTCTGATAGAGCTTGAGCATCATTTTTGAGTCATCAACAACAATTATCTTAATTAAAGTATCTTGCTCTTTTTTGGTATTATCTTTTTTTAAAGCCTGTGTTGAAATTTTATCTGCAAGCTCCTCAATGCCTTTGCTTTTTAGAATACCAAGAAATTGTTCTCTGGTGTTGGGATCAGCTTTTTCAACAAGATGAGTTTCAGCTTGATCCAAAAAAGATTCTTCATCTATGAGAAAATTGTATATATTGGTGGATTCAGAATCTATCAAAGCTGCAACAGCATTTTGTGAGTCTTTTGATCCTTCACGTACAATATTTTTAAGCCCTGCAACCAAAGCTTTTGAAAGGTTCTTATCAATTGCCCTTGCAGCACTCATTCGAACACTTTCCTCCGGGTCCTGCAGCCCCTGGGCAAGGCAGATAGCTGATTTTTGTGAAGGTAACCTCTCCATTGCTTCATATGCAGTCTGTCTGATATTTGCATCTTTTGGCTGAGTATTAATGATTTCAATAATTGAAGTAACTGCACTTGTGTCACCGATGTAACCTAACGTTGTTATTAAATGAACCATGTAATCAGCTTTTGCATTTTCAAAAGCTTTTGTAAGTACAGGAACAGCTTTAACCCCTAATTTCATGATTTGATCAATGGCAGTGTCCCTGGCAATGGTGCTTTTAGATTCTAAAAGAGAAGTTAGCTTGTCTAAAGAGTATGCGTCCTGTATTCCAGCAATAGCTTCAATTACCATTTTACTTGTTTTTTCTTCATTCGTAATAAAGGACATAAGTTGATCAATGCCCTCTTTGCCTCCAATCTCAGCAATGGCATGGATTGCAGCATGTTTTATTTTTTGAATCAGCATGGCTGACAAGAGGTTTAAATGCAGTGAGAGTCTTTTTTATTCTAAGCATTCCTAATGATTGCACTGCCTGCATAAGTATTGGAATATCATCTTCTTCCAGAATTATCTTTTCTATTGACTGGGCAGCTTCAGTTAAGCTAAGTTCACCAGCTGCTTTTAAAAATAATATTTTTGCCTGATTATTATTTTCTGTCAGATATTTTATTACAAGTTTTGTATTTCCATAAGATTTATCAAGGATAAGCTCATATAAAGATTCCTGTACTTCATTGTCTGAAATTTTAAGTTTTGTCAGGTGCTCAAGAAGAGGTAACGCCATTTGTTCAGGGGCTTTGCCAAGTTCAAGAAGAGCTTTTTTTTGCACACTTGCATCAATATTTGAATCTGAAGCAAACTGGAGCAGAGCTTTTGCTTTTACAATATCTTTTTCACCAAGACAGAATTTTAGCTCATCAATAAATTCAACAGGATTTATTCCAGTCATAACATTGTTCCCTTTTTATTTTTTTTGATAAAAAGTTGAGTTTAAATACCTTTGAGATCGGAAAAGGTCTGTTTCATTAGTTAGTGATTCTGTCGAGCCAATTAGTAAATAGCCATCAGGTTTAAGTACTTTCGCAATGTTTGTATATATTTTGCGCCTGTCTTCTGATGTAAAATATATCATTACATTCCTGCATAAAATGATATCAAATTTTCCAATATCAGTAAAAGGCTTCATAAGATTCATTTTTTTAAATTGTACCATGATTCTTATTTGATCTTTAATCCGCCATCTGTCTCCATTTCCATCAAAATATTTATTAAGCCTATGAAGGTCAAGTCCTCTTGATACTTCAAACTTATTGTAACGACCATAGCTTGCCTGGGCAATTGCTGAATCTGAGATGTCTGTCCCTAAAAGTTTGATGTTGTATTCCGAAGTAGTAATACCCATTTCGTCAAGGGTCATTGCAATACTATAGATTTCTTGACCTGTCGAACTTGCAGCACTCCATAGCGTTAACGAGGGTTCTAATGTTGAATTGTTTGACCGCTTATCAATAAGATCAGGCAGTATCTTATGTTGAAGGAGTTCAAAAGGTGTTCTGTCCCTGAAAAAATAGGTCTCATTTGTTGAAATTGCATCTATGATTTCTTCTTCAATTTTTTTTGTGATATCTGATTTCGATTTGAGGTAAAAATCTTTGAACGTGGCGCATTCGTGTTTTAACAGTAAAGAACTAAGCCTGGTTTCAAGTAAGTATTCTTTTCCTGATTCAAGAGCTATCCCTGATGATTCATAGATATATTTTTTAAATATATGGAATTCATCTGAAGTAACTTTTATTTGTGTCATAGTATTTTGGGCCTGATGAAACTAGTTTAAATGATATTTACGGTTTTAGTGATTTCTTCTGCGATTTTATTCAAAGGAGCAACTATATCTGCTACCCCTGATTCTATTGGCTTTTTGGGCATCCCATATACTGTGCAGCTAGGCTCATCCTGGGCTATTATCAGACTTCCCGTGTTTTTCATTTGCTTAAGCCCTTCTGTGCCGTCTGATCCCATTCCTGTCATAATTACACCGGTTGCTCTGCCAACATAATACTGAGCGATTGATGTGAACAGATAATCAACAGAAGGTTTGCAACTATTTATTGGTGGGTCATCAGTTATTTTTATTATTCTTGATATTCCGTCATTCCCGGCAACTATTTTCATCTGTTGACCACCGGGGGCGATATAAATTTTACCGATCTCAATTTTATCACCATTCTGCGCTTCTTTTACTTCAAGTGGAGATTTGTTATTTAAACTGTTTGCAAGGGATTTTGTAAATAGAGGGGGCATGTGTTGTACTATCAGAACCGGCGCTTTCAGGTTTGCAGGCAGTGATGGAATCATTGCAGAAAGAGCATTAGGCCCGCCAGTTGATATCCCGATTCCAACTATCTCAGAAAGTATTTTTTTACTTCTTTTTTGAACACTCCTGAAAGATGATGGTGCTGCTGCCGGCTTGGATACTAAAGGAGGTTGTGCGATTGCGCCTCTGATTTTATCCCGGGTCAGTTTTTGTCTTTTAAGGGTATCTATAATTGGCAGGATAGCTTGTTTAACTTTTTCAAGGTTTTCAGACATTGAGCCCTGGTCAGGCTTGGGGATAAAATCAAAAGCTCCAAGCTCCAGCGCTTTTATTGTCATTTCACTGCCCTGCTGGGTAAGTGTACTCAGCATCACTGCAATAGGAGGGGATTGTATCCGGGCTAATTGCTCTAACACCTCAATTCCGTTTACTTCAGGCATTTCTATGTCAAGTGTCAGAACATCCGGTTTTAGAGTTTGTATTTTGGAGAGCGCAATTTTACCATTGTTGGCAACACCAACAATTTCGACTCCCGGGATATCTTTTAAGACATCTCCAACAATTTTTCTGTATACAATCGTATCATCTACTATCAGTACTTTTAATGTGTTCATTAGCATCCATCATTCTTTTAACACTTCATCTATATCAAGGATTCCAATTAATTTGTCTTCAGTTTTTAATACACCGCTGAAAAATTTGCCTTTAATCCCATCTAAATTTGAAGGTGGTGGCTCTAGCTGATTTTCACTACTGTGTACAACATCGCTTATGGAATCCACTAAAAGACCAATGTGTTCATCGCTTGAGTTAACAATAATATTTCTACTATCTTTTCCTTGTTTGATTTCTGACAGCTCAAGCTTTTTACTTAAATCTATAATGGTTACAATTTTCCCTCGTAAATTAAGGATTCCAACAACAAAGTCTGATGATTGAGGAACCTTTGTAATTTCAAAATGTTTGTTAATCTCTTGAATATTAAGAATATTAATCCCACATAATGCTCCTCCAACAAAGAAAGTCGCAAGTTCCATATTCTCTTCTGGATTTATAATATTATCCTCTGCCATGAAAATTTCCCCTTATGTTAAAGAGATTTATATTTTTACTATAAGTTAAGATATCGTTTGATTAGCTTCATAAGCTTTTCTCTGTCAAGCTTAATTTCGTATTCATCAATTCCTACTTTCCTTCCCTTTTGAATATGAGATTCACTTGCAAGGGAAGTTAAAGCTATAACTTTAAAATGTGAGTATTCAGGAGTGCTTTTAATTTTTTTTGTGAGTTCAAAGCCATCCATATTGGGCATTTCAAGATCTGTAACAATGATATCAATGTTTGCGGATCTCTCTTTTAGAAGTTCCCATGCAATGCGTCCATCTTCTGCTTCAAGTACAATAAATCCCTCGTCTGTCATGAAAGATTTGACCTGATTTCTAAAAAATGCTGAATCTTCTGCAAAAAGAATTGTTTTTTCCCCACCTTTTTTAGTGAGTTGTTTTTTTGCCTCTACATCTCTTTCAAACCATTCAGGATTCATCTCTTTCATAAACTCAAAGATATCAATAAGCAAAGTTGTTTTTTCGTTGATAATCATTGAGCCTGTTATGCAGGACTGTTTTAAGGTGCTTTCATCAATTTCAAGAGCGATTTCAAGGGCATCCACAGGCGGAGTGACCATAAGTCCAAGTTCTTTGTTTTTTACATTAAAGACAATCACCTCTTGTTGTTCTCTTATGGGAAGAGGCTTGACATCTGCTGCCTGGGAGATTTCATAAAGGGGCAGGGCACCCCCTCTGTATTGAACAACCTTTCTATTGCTAACTTCCTCTATGTCTGCCAACTTAATTCTTTCAATTCTTTCAACAAGATTAAGTGGTGCAGCAAAATATTCTGATTCAGCGTTCCTGAAAGTGAGTAAGGCTACTTTTTCACTGGCAGGGTCGCCTTTTTCATTTTTTGCTTTTTGCATTGATTTTTTCTTGGTTATGGCTGTTAGGTTAGCCATCTGGGCAAGGCTCGAAATATCTAAAATCAGGGCTACTCTTCCATCTCCCATTATAGTAGCTCCAGCATAGGCCTGACATTTTTTCAAGTGCCGCCCTACAGGTTTTACAACGATTTCTTCAGAATCAAGCAGTTCGTCAACAACAAGCCCGTATTTGAATGCACCTGCGGACACCACAGAGATGTTCAAAGCGCTTGAAGCATGATATCGTCTATCTTCTGTTTCCCTTTCAGGAGAGTCATCTGTAGTCTCTTCGATATTGCCTTCATCTGTTTCTTCAAGCTGTTTAGAACGTCTGTCAGCAATATTTTCTCTTCTGTCCGGATGTTCAGTATCAGTATCAGGATCAATAAAATTTTTTTCAATCCCCAGAACCTTAGTGAGATCAAGAAGTGGAAGCAATTCTCCTCTTAGCCTTACAACGCTCGCATCCCCTACTTTTTCAACTCTTGTTTTAACCTCTGATGCAGGAATTCTTAGAAGTTCATCCAGATTTACCTGGGGGATTGCATATTTCTCATCGCTGACCGCAGCTATCTGACTTGGTATTATGGCAAGGGTTAACGGTAGTTTAATCTGGGTGATAGTACCTTTACCAGGTGTTGAATCAAGGTCGACAATGCCTCCAAGGATTTCGATATTTGTGATAACTACATCCATGCCAACGCCTCTGCCGGAGACATCTGTTACTGTCTGAGCTGTAGAAAAGCCTGCCATGAAAATAAGCTCTATCTTCTCTTTGTCTGACATCTCTGCTATCTGATTTTCAGTTACTAACCCTTTTGATAATGCAATATCAGAGATTCTTTCAGGATCAAGCCCTTTGCCATCATCTGAAATTTCAATATTAACCTGGCCTGCTTCATGAAAGGCTTTTAATTTAATTTTTCCTGTTGCATTTTTTCCTGCCTGTTCTCTTTTAACAGGAGATTCAATGCCATGATCAACTGAGTTTCTGATGAGGTGGGTTAAAGGGTCATTTATGGATTCAAGTATTGTTTTATCAAGTTCTACGTCTTGCCCGGTAATTTCAAGATCAATTGATTTTTCTAAGTCCCGGGACATATCCCTTACAATCCTTGTGAATTTAGTGAAAATATTTCCAATGGGTTGCATTCTGGTTTTCATGATTGCTTCTTGTAATTCAGAAGTTATCATATCAATGCGCTGGCTTGATTGATCAGTTGCCTTTTCATTGGAAGAGTTGACACCCTGCAAAAGTTGATTCCGACTTAAAACAAGTTCGCCTGCCAGGTTCATAAGAGTATCAAGTAAATTCACATTTACTCTTAGTGAAGTCTGCGTTTTTGTTGATACAATAGGTCCGGTATTCGCAGCTGAAATCGGTTTTGCTTCTTTTGTCGGTTTGATTTTGGGAGTTTTTTTCACTTTTTTTTTAACTTCAGGGCTCTTTTTAGATACAGCTACAGGCTCTGTCTGCTGAGGAGCATCTGTATCTGAAGATTCATAGCCTTGTGCAGGGATGATCATTTCCTCTTCGACAAAATGTATATATGCCTCATCAATTTCA
>Ga0255388_1010_pt1 | contig 14032 bp, 12 predicted proteins | sample ANMaggSeSYBR01E3_FD_182118 | JGI IMG/M metagenome (GOLD analysis project Ga0255388, IMG submission 182118) | Sediment cell enrichment communities from methane seep in Santa Monica Basin, California, United Staets - ANME aggregate JGI... | ecosystem: Environmental > Aquatic > Marine > Cold seeps >...
TGAATATCGTCTGGACAGGTTGGATAAATTACTAAGTTCTCGTCTGGGTGTGCTTGGACTGTTTCAGGGGTTCGTAAACGCAAACATGCTGGCTTTTATCTGCCACGATGACTCAGCTCCTGAATTGCTTCGGGGATTGGATTCAGAGGCATGGATACAAATGCTGGACCTGTCGGCCGAGATTGGCTTGCTGCGCAAAGTAGGATCCGGTCTTTATAACATCCATCCTGCGCTTCCGTGGTTCTTTCATCAGATATTGCAGACCACCTACGCCGACGATATGAAATGGTTGGAGCAGCGATTTGTGGCTGTATGTGGTGATTTAAGTCAATCATTACAACAACAACTCAAGACAGATGCGGAGACAGCAATGATATACCTGCGTTTTGAGGAACAGAATTTCCGGATTGCAATACATCTTGGCTGTCGGTACAGGATGTGGGATGCGCTCAATCGCATAATATCTGGAACGGCAGAAATGTTGGTAAAGCAAAGCCGATGGTCAGAATTTGAGTTGCTAAATCAGGATGTCAAAAGGGAAGCAACAGACGAGCAAGGAGCGCCTCTTGCTGGTGCAGACGTCTTATGCGCATCGTTGTGGTACAACTTGGGAATAATCGCACAGGAGAGACGGGATTTTGATGAAGCAGAGCAATGGTATCGCAAGAGTCTGGCACTAGAGGAGAAGTTGAAAGACGAATACAGACCGGCACAAACTTTACACCAGTTGGGAATGATCGCACAGGAGAGACGGGAATTTGTTGAAGCTGAAGAATGGTATCGCAAGAGTCAGGCAATAAAGGAGAAGTTGAAAGACGAATACGGACAGGCAAGTACTTTACACCAGTTGGGAATGATCGTAGAGGAGAGACGTGAATTTGAAGAAGCAGAAAGGCTATACTTGAAGGCAGAAGCGATCTTTGAGAAATATCGCGATGAACACTCTTTGTCCATCGTTCGTGGTTCGTTGGAACGATTACGTAGAAACCGTGTTTAAACGTAGAATATGGAAAATACATTTTCATGCTCGTTGATGTTCCCGTGAGCCATGAAAAATTGTTTTATTGTGATTGCTCAAAATAGAGAATTATACTAAGCTATCTCCAAAGCTGGTATATACAACAGATCGGCGTGCATACACATACACGATTGTAGATAACGCCCCCAAAACCGGAGTACTACAACATCTTAGCGGACACTACACTAATGCGAGGCAATTTCACATTTTTCGCGGTTTTGAACACAACGAACCGCTGTGTCAAGTCTCTGTTCACATTAGAAATATCTAATTTCTCAAGTAGTCACTCCGCTCTTTTCACCTTTCCCTCAATCAGGTATTGTATCCATATCTCACAATTCCACACTTTAGGGCTTTATACTTTTCGATTCAAGCCTCGGGAGGGATTTGAACCCTCGACCTGCTGATTACAAATCAGCCGCTCGGCCAGGCTAAGCTACCGAGGCACAGATTTTATTAGCTTATTCTTTATATTTATTTTTTGTTTATGTAATAGACTGTAACTGTGGTAGGCTATTAATTTATTGCATCAAAATTGGGCGGGTGCAGAACGAAATGACGGGAGCCAACTGTACATCCTCGACGGTTTGCTAGGCTTTACGCTACCACAACGTACGTACCCGCGATTTTATCGTGCCAGCCTTGTTTATTTTTATCAATCAAGAGCCAAAGGTAGCCCATACCTACTACCAGACCGGATATGATCATACCTACCGCACGGAGAAACCCTTTTCTATAGCCTATCGGATAGGTCTCATCTGTTCCACATAGCTTTATCTTCATTGCTTGCATACCGAGTGACTGCCCCTTACCGAAGAGATAAGTAAAGTACCCAATCGAAATTGGTAATCCGATAAAAGATGCAACCCTGTACTCAACACCGCTTGTCATAGCAATGAACATCAAAGCATAGCCAATCAGATTCAAAATAATTGCGTCTATGACATACGATACAAACCTTATCCCGATACTTGCTTTTTCCATTCGTATCTACACCTTTTAGCTTTGCGTTTGCTTAATACATATTTCTACTTATTTTAAAAATGATAAAGTAAAAGGTGTAAAGTCCCGAAATTAGTTCGTCAAGAAGCTTCACCACAACTTATGGAGAAGCTAACAGACAATTACGAAATGTCCTATGAATAGTAAGTGAAATAATATCAGGCCTATACACGCGGTTTACCAACACCAATATAAATAAAACCAGCCTTTTCGCATTCCGACTTATTGTATGCGTCCCGGCCATCTACCAGCACGGGCGTGCGCATTTTAGCTTTTAGCGAGCCTAGATCCAGATTGAGATATTCGTTATGCGGAGTAACGAGCACGATAGCGTCAGCAGCTTCGATTGCTTCGTCTAGGTCTGTAGTAAACGGGATATCAAAATCGCGTACATAGGGATCATGAAGTACGGGCTTTGCACCTTTTTTCACTAATAGTTCATAAAGAGGTTGTGACGGTGTATTTCTCGTATCATCGGAATTTTCCAGAAATGCAACGCCCAAAATAGCTACTTTCGCACCTTCTGCTTTTCGGCCTGCCTTGTTCAACCCCTCTACCACCAGATCCGCCATGTGTGTCGGCATCCACAAGTTCAATTCCCGGCTTTTAACAATGATCTGCGGTTCAACCTTGAATGTACCGTACGTATCCACACCATACTTTAACAACCATGGATCCTTGGGAAGGCAATGTCCACCCACACCAGCACCGGGAAAGTGCATGTTCCTTACGGGATTAGCAGACGGATTTGAGGGATCATTCGGCAATGTATTCACCAGTTCGCGTACCTTAAAGGCATCCACACCTAAACTTTCACACATCAATGCCATTTCATTTGCAAATGCTATATTCACATCACGATAAGTATTTTCTGCCACTTTTGCCACTTCCGCGGTGAGCACATTTGTCGGATATAATTCCGCCTTTACTATTTGTTTATATAACGCCATAGCTCGTTTGGTGCTCTCTTCATCTATCCCGCCAATAATCCGCGGATAATTGATAATATTATGGAGTAACCGTCCCACCATAACTCGTTCATAAGAGAAAGCCAGCGCGAATTCTTTACCCGCTTCTAGTTGCGATTCCGCTTCCAGTATCGGTTTCACAACGTTTTCCGTTGTTCCTGGTGCAACGGTAGATTCTATGACGACCAGACTATTCCGCTTTATGTGGCGTCCAACTTCTTCGCTCACCGCCTTAAGGGATTCATAGTGCGGTATGCCACGTTCATCCGTAGGTGTTTGTACATCTATCAGAATAGCGTCGGCACTAGCGCATTCCGAAAAATCGTCGGTAACTCGAAACGTTCCCTTTTGTACCACTTTCGCTATTAACTCCGATAAACCGGGCTCTTCGCCTCCGATCGGATTCTTCCCGTTATTGAGCCACTCGATTTTCCAGCCCGAGCGTTTTGACCTTCTCTGAATCCCTACTACGTCACAGCCTTCTACATCGGCAAATAGAGCTGCTGCGGGTATACCCACATAACCCATGCCGATAACAACTATCTTCTTCTTCATTCTGTTGATACAAAAGATACTATTTGTTAGGTAAAGCTTTCTTTTTGGTCCAACCCCTCTTCGGGGGAATACGTTATCTAAAGACGAGGGGGGAAAAAAAGAGTGCTCATTCGAGAAAATCTTAGAAATTAAAAGAAAAAAGAAAGAGGTTAATATACGGGAGTAATACCCAAAGCCTCTGTCGCCGCATCTATCGTCACATCTACCAGCAAAGCCAGTGACGGGTCATAGCATCTTTCCATACTTCTCATCTCCTCTGCGGTTATACCAGCACGTATAGCGAGTCCCAACTCGTTTACACGTTCCGCGACAGTGACTTCGCCGATCATTTGCGCCCCTATTAATTTCTTGGTATAAGCATCGAAGATCAATTTTAGGGTGAGGGGAGTCGCTCCGGGGAAGTATCTTGCCTTTGTGAGTTTTGTCGCCTTACCACTTATTGTTTTTATCCCTGCGCGACTTGCCGCTTCTGATGTAACACCTACCGAACCTATCAAGACACCTCCGACATCCGCTGCTGTTGGTCCGAAACAATATTCGCAGGGTGAATATAAACCCGGTTGCCCACTAATATCGCTAAGTATGTTATCTGTTATAACCGTAGCTTGAGTGACAGCAGTAGATGCAAGTTGATTCAGTCTCGGACGATGTGTGATGGCATCTACAACTTCCGTACAGTCACCAACTGCATATACATTAGTTATATGTCGTCTTCCTTTTTTAACGTGCATTGCTCTATCCGTGACTATTCCTCTACTTTCTCCTATATCCACACCCGCTTCCCATGCGAGGTCTATCTCAGGGGTCATCCATTTACCGATTATAACTATATCTGCTGGAATCTCCTCTTTCTCCACTTTCCGTTCTCCTATCACCACCGATTTCACCCTCCCCTCATGACCTTTTATAGCTGTTATCTCTCTACTATCGAGAATAAATCTTACGCCGTCTTTCTCCATACGTTCTTTGACCATATCGCCCATATCAGGGTCTAAGCTCGAAGGCAGCAAAGAAGGTGATCCACCATGAACCGTTGTCTCCAACCCTCTCGTTGAGAAAGCAGCTGCCGCTTGCAATCCTATAATACCACGACCGCGAATATAAGCGTCTTTCACACCCTCAACATTCAGAGCTGCTTCTATCTTTCTCGCATCGTCCTCATCGTTAAACGTGTAAACACCTTCAAGTTCCGTTTCTTTTACGAATTGTTTCCTTCCCGTTGCTATAACGAGAAAATCGTATTTTAGCGCCTCACCGGTTTTAAGTGTCACACTGCTCTGTTCTAAATTTAGTTTCGTTACTTCTGTCTCGGTTCTGAAGTCAACGCCCTGGTCGAGGAAGAACTGCGGCTTGTTTATCTCCGTTCTTTCTATCTCATACCAGCCACGCAAAGCAAAAGGCAGTCCACAGGTAGATACCCAACCGCTTTTCTCTCGCTTTAAAACCGTAAAGTCCATCTCCTCCTCTACATCGCTCTTCCTTGCAAGTAAGCTCCTCAATACATATATCCCGGCAATGCCGCCACCAACAATAACGATTTTTTTTACCATCTTTCTCCTCCACACTCTTATATATTCAGTAATAACGTTGAATGCCCAAGGCATAAATAATTAGCGGTTTTTTTTCTCTACCGCATCTCAACCACCCGCTAACACAGTCAAGATCTGACCTCTCCCTAAACACCATAAATCACTATCACACTCACGATAAGATACAATACGCTTACGTTACCGAGTGTGCCGAACATATTCGCAACTACAAGCAAAGCACCCAGGATGCCACAACCCAGTATTGCTATCCTCGGTGCACTCTGATCCACCGCCCGCTTTATCGCTTTTAAACCACTGCGATGTCCGTAAATCGGGAGCCCGGAATCACGCACCATTGCTTTTATATCCCTCGTTTCCAGACCCGGCGTTAGTTTTAGCCATATTAACGCGATTAGCATTGCAACAGCGACCATTATTGAAATGTCTACTGCCAGTCTTACTGCAATTTGCCAGCCTGCAATATCCGGTGCTGTGATATGCACGAGAGAAGGCACCCAATCCCAGGGGCTGTAAATGGGGTCAAGATAATACATCAATCCCGGTACGGCATTCCCCTGTGCATCGTATCTCCCGAATATTGTAAATCCCTTGTTCCAGAGCAACCTCCCAAAACCCTGTATGCTCGCTTGTATTGGACGACCACCCTGGAAAAAAACCAGCGGTGCAACAATCGCATACGAGAAGTGCATAAGCTTAATCGGAAATCTGACTTTGCCTCTACACCTTCGCCTTTTCAAATAGCCTGGTATTCGTACATCTATACGAGCACATGTCAGATACACAACGAGTAAGAATACTGCGACTGTCGTGATAAGCGCGAGTAAGTAATTCTGGAATATAAAAGCCAACCAACTTTCTGATTGTTTATATGGTACTACTTGTTGCGCTATTTCTATCCACCTCGGGATTACTCCAACTGCTAAGCCACTCGAGTCAGGCATCCAATTGATAAGTCCGATAATTAGCTGCTGCGCGACTCCTGCCACGATAAGAATGCCTATTCCTGAACCTACACCCCATTTCGTGACTACACCTTCCATATAATAGATCAGCATCCCACCGAAGAATACCTGCAAGAAGATTAAAAATGATATGAACTGTAAAGACACCCCTAACGGGTATGCTAGCCCGGGGTCTGGCTTATAAAAGCCAATGACATAGCTAAAACTTGCGAGAAACACGAAACAAAGAACGAGCAGTTTATGCAGGTTCAGATAAAACGCCTGATCCTTTGGATCGCTCAAGTCGAGCTTCCCTAGCTTAGGACCCGCTAAAATCTGTAAAATGAGTGAAGCACTTATGATCGGTAAAATTCCAACAGCACTAAGCGAGAACATTTCGCCTGCGAATACGGTACGCCACTGAACGAAGAGTTCCATTGATTCTGGGGATAGCCCGAAGAGCGGGATATTGCCCATAGCAAAATAAAGTATAAGTACAGCAGCAGTAAACATTAGCTTCGTCTTGAGCGGTACATGCCTCCTGGGACGTTCTACCATCGGGATCTTAGTTAAAACTAACGTTAACGCAGCCCTTATACCTTTCACTCTTGTCAGAAGCGCGCCAAGCAAAAGTATTAGCCCGAGCGTTAACGGATCTATCATACCATTCAATCTTATGCCGCGGTTAGCCGCCGCCGAAGAATCTACGCATTGTTGGGTACATCTCCATCATCTGCTCCGATGCCACGTCCTCATAGAGCCTGTATGCAATACTCACAGCCAGAAGTAAACCCGTTCCTGATGCCTGACCGAGTGTGCCGAACATATTTGAAAGCACGCATAACACGCCCAGGATAGCACCGCCCATCAATGCTATTTTCGGTATGTAGCCCTCCATCAGTTTCTCGATTGTTGCTTGACCTCTCCGATGCCCAGGTATTTGCAGCCCGGAATTATGTATCTGCGCTGCTACATCTTTGGGGCCCATACCAGTCGTATTAATCCAGAAAAGCGCGAATATCGCACCGCCTACGACCATAAAAATGAGGTCTATACTGAGCCTCGTGGCTATTTGCCAGCCGGCAATAGCCGGAGTTGAGATATGCACAAGAGAAGGAATCCAATCCCAGGGGCTATAAATCGGCTCGAGATAATACATCAATCCCGATACGGCATTCCCCTGTGCATCGTATGTCCCGAATAGGGTAATCCCCTTGCTCCAGAGCAACCTCCCAAAACCCTGTATGCTCGCCTGTAACGCACGTACAAGAATCATCGGAAGTACGCTTGCGTATAACAACTTAATTGGGAACCTACCACGTGCTCCTCGCGCCATCGAATGCGCTAATGGTATCTCTAAACGAGTACTCTCAAGGTACACAACGACAAAAAATACTACTATGGTTGAGATGAGTGCAATTAAGTTATTCTGAAATAGAAAAATCATTCCACCTTCCATCATTTCATATGTGGATACGTGCAACGGCGAGCCTGGCCAGAGTAACTGAAACCATCTTGGAATCACACCTACCGCCAATCCGCTTGTCGGGTCGGGTATCCAGCTAATGAGTCCGGTAATTACCTGTTGTGAGACTCCCGCGAGTATGAACAACGAAATACCTGATCCTATACCCCATTTTGATACTACCTCATCCATGAAGTATATAAGCATCCCCCCCGCGAATACCTGTAAGAACAGCATGAGCGAGATAATCTGCAATGATACACCGAGATGCGCGGCTATTGCAGGATCTGGCTTGTAAAAGCCAACGACATAAACCAGGCTAATAAAAACAGAGAATACGATAACGAGTAATTTCTGCAAGTTCTGATAAAACACCTGGTCTCGCGTGTTGCTCAGGTTTAAGTTTATTATCCCTGCACCGACCAGAAGCTGTAAAACAATGGAAGCATCCACGATTGGCATGATACCAAGCGCAGTAAGCGAGAACCGCTCTCCAGCAAATATGGCACGCCACTGACCGAAAAGGTCCATTGATTCGGGAGATAATCCGAATAGCGGGACATTACCCAATGCAAAGAAGAGCACAAGTATACCAACGGTCCAGGCTAACTTCGTCTTGAAGTGCACGTGCCAGCCCGGGCGTTCCACCATAGGGAACTTATTTAAAAACTGCGTAAATGTGTCTCTTAGATTTATCGCTTCCATCTATGCTAATTCACACCCCACTCGTCTGCTCTACCGTGCCACCTGCACTTTCTATCTTATCCTGCGCTAGTCGTGATATTTTATTCGCTTTGAGCATCATTTTCTTCGTTACCTTGCCCTTACCCAGAACTTTTTGTATGCCGAGAGGAGTTACATCAAGATAAATACCTTCTGCTTTCTCTTCCGCTTTGCCCTGCGCTATCAGCCCGGGCATTAGGTAATCCAATTCGCCTACGTTCATCGTCACATTATCCTCTGCACGTTCGTGCGAGGAATCGCTTTTATTCTTTCCCTTTCTTATGCCTTGTTTCAGAGACACCACAAAATGGTGCCCGAATGCACCCGCGCGACCAGCGCCGCCCTTGCTTCCTTTGCCCCTTCTCTTCTTAGCAGAACCGCCACCGCAAGTCCTTGTCCCCCTTATCCTCTTCACCCTCTTCTTCATTTCTGCTTCCCTTCTCTCCGCAAATAGGTTCTATATATTATATACCTTACTTTTTATACACACAATAGTAGTTAAGTTGCTATAAATCGGAGATCAAAAAAAAGATGATAGAGGGAGTAGAGATAAGAGTAGAAAATGTGGTTGCGAATGCACGGATTGCTGAGGAATTAGACCTACAATATATTGAATCAAAGTTAGAAGCAGCAGTATTCACGAAGAAGAAGTTTCCAGGGCTGGTCTATCGGACGAAAGAGCCGAAGTCCGCTTTTCTTATCTTTCGTTCCGGGAAAGTGGTGTGTACAGGGTCAAAGACGGAAGCGAATGTGCGGGTAGTAATGGACCGGCTTTCCACCGACCTCCGAAGTTTAGGGATAGAGGTGGCAGAGCATCCTGAATTTAAAGTACAGAACATCGTTGCTTCCGCCAATATAGGCAAAGAACTCAACCTTGGGGCTATCGTAGTAGGGTTAGAGCTTGAGGGAATGGAGTACGAGCCAGAGGTTTTTCCGGGTTTAGTGTATCGAATAAAGGATCCAAAAAGTGCTATACTGATATTCAGTTCTGGGCGGCTGGTCATAACGGGCGGGAAGACGATAGAGGATTGTGAAACGTCTGTGAAAATCTTACTGGAGAAATTAAGGTCCTTAGAACTGTATTGAAACGGAATTCGCGGGAGTGCTGTCCACGTTTGAGCCGAAGATATTGGCTTTTTGCTGTAATTGGGTTCTTACGTTGGTGCAGACCTTGCGTGTGTATCCTATTTAGTAGAGAAGGACCCATCAATTGGTGGCAGGCTAGCACGTTTTGAGCGGCTATTTACGGAACGAGAGCGCGATTAGCTTCTTAGAATCCCGTGTAATTGCTTGTGGCAACAAAAAAACAAATTGCCTTGGAATGTCACGCTAAAGGCATTGCACTTTTATAAATGTCTTTTCATATTGGTTTATAGTATACCACATAAGAAAGCGGGGTAGGGTAGTTAGGAGATCCCGTCGGGCTCATAACCCGGAGACCGGTGGTTCGAATCCACCCCCCGCTATCGCTCGTTTCCAGGCACATAAAAATAAAGAAAAATGAGGGTTAATTCCGATTTACATATACATTCGAATTATTCGGCTGCTACTTCCCCACGAATGGATTTACCCACACTAGCTAAGGAAGCCGCAAGGAAAGGGATACAGTTGCTCGGCACGGGTGACTGTTTACACCCCAAATGGTTAAGCGGGATAAAGGACCTGGACGAAAAAGACGGTATTTTCTATTTTAAAGGTAAAGAAGACGGTACTAATTTTGTGCTCACCGTAGAGGTGGAAGACAATAAGCGAGTGCATCATTTACTTATATTGCCGTCTATCGCGAAGGCCGAGCAATTGTACGAGTCGTTTAGGAGCTATTCTGCGGATATTGATTCTGATGGTCGCCCTTCACTGAGATTGAGCGGCGCGGAAATCGCGGAACATGCGAAGGATGCAGAAGTACTTATAGGTCCTTGTCATGCGTTCACACCCTGGACTGCGTTATACGCTTATCACAATTCGCTGACGGAGTGTTATGGCGATATGAGCAGCTATGTGTCCTTTGTGGAGTTGGGTTTGAGTGCTGATTCGTCTTATGCAGATAAGATAAGTGAATTGCACGGTCTCACGTTTTTGACTAACTCGGATGCACATTCGCCGTACCCTATCCGGCTAGCACGTGAGTTCAACCGTTTTCAGATGGATAGCATGTCTTTTGAAGACTTGAAAGCGGCGATAGAACGAAGAAACGGTAGGAAGCCTGTGCTCAACGTTGGCCTGCCGCCGAAGGAGGGCAAGTATAACGAAAGTGCGTGCATCAGATGCTATAAGCATTATTCGCTACGCGAGGCGACAATACGGAAATGGCGATGCGAATGTAAGGGCATGATAAAGAAAGGTGTGCGGGATAGAGTAAATGAGCTTGCGGATTGCGATGGTACACCGCCAGAGCATAGACCGCCTTATATGCACTTGATACCGTTGGCAGAGATAATCGGCTTGGCGGTGCAAAAGTCCGCGAGTTCAAAGACTGTAACAGGGATATGGGAATCACTATTAGCAGAATTTGGCACGGAAGTTAACGTGTTGGTGGATGCGGCTATGGATGAACTCCAATCCGCGAATCGGGATGCGCGTGTGGTAGATGCGATAAGCGCATTTAGAGCAGGTAAAATATTCATAATTCCGGGTGGCGGCGGTAAATATGGCGTTATTGCGTTGAGCCCCGAAGGGCGTGAAGATGCGGAAGAAGAAGAGCACGAAAGAGAGCAGAAAGGACAGCGTTCTTTGTTTGATTTTTGAGGGCTAACTCACTTCGCTACCGTCATTATTCGCATTTGAATAGCTCACCAAAGCACGTACATGCCGCTCAGTAAAGAATTCGCGTGTAGAATCCGCGAGTGCCTTTGCCCTATTCTCGCCTTTTACTATTGCATACGTGGCGGGACCAAAAGAGGACATGCCATATCCCAACGCATGCGCATCGAAGAATTGGAAAAGTTCTTTTATTACATCATGCTGAAGCTCTGTCTCTATCCGCTTGAACCCTATCCGCTGCAGCATGGTTAAAGATTCAGCAAAAGTGTGTATGTCGTTTTCAAGCACAGAAGGCAGAATCCGCATAAGCACTATCCTACATATCTTCGCCACTTCCTCACGTTCTACCGGGCAGTACCGCTTGAATATACCTATCTCTTCGAGGCCATGCGCACCCCGCTTCACTTCTGGTATCGCAACGAGAAAGAACCAATCTTCGGGCAGAGGCTGCTGAAACAGAACCGGTGGTGGCGGAAACTTAGCAGCCGAAGAAGGCAAGAAACTAGTTTTTTGTACTTCATTTTCATGTTCTTTCGCGCTATCGGCACTCGCCAGCCGGAACAAATGACCTCCGTCTAAGATGAAACCTCCGTTCTCAAAAGCAGCCGTACCGATTCCGGACGTGCCGCCACGACCCACCAGTTTCGCTAAATCCAGTGCGTGGTAGTTTCTGTTTTCCAGGACGGAAATAGCTTTTGCTACACTTAACGACAGTTGTGTCCGTGAGCCAAGACCCACATGCGATGGCAATTCCTTCAATATATTCACACGGTATTTACCTCTTAGCGTGGGTTGTGTTCTTTCTTTTAGCCGTTCTAATATAGTAACAATTTCTTCGGTATTCGCTCTCTTCTCTGTCTCTTTATCAACTTCCGATACTTCTATCTTCAAAAAAGGCTCTTTCAATGCTACGCCTATACCGCCATCTACTCGTCCAAGCTCACCGTTCATGTCTATAAGGGCAATGTGGAGTCTGCTTGGTGAAGTTACAATGACGCTCATTCTCTCTACTGTTATCTATGCGACTCATTTATATTTCATGTTGATATTCAAATAAAATGCAAAGTAATAGAGTGTAAGTTTATGGTGACGGCATGAAAGACCAGATTAGGACTGCGATAACGATACTAAAAAACGGTGGCACGTTAATTTACCCGACCGAAACGTTATATGGCTTGGGTGCCGATGCGTTATCAGAAGAAGCGGTCAGGAAAGTGTATAGTATAAAGATCAGAGCTTTATCCCAGCCGCTTTCTCTTGCTGTTTCCTCGTTTGAGATGTTGCATGAAGTTGCGTACGTGGACCACGCGTATTTAGGTATCCTGAAAGAGTTGCTGCCAGGGCCCGTTACGGTATTGTTACGGAAAAAGGCGATTGTTCCTGACATTTTAACTGCGGGGTCCGACCTCGTGGGCATACGGTTTCCGGATAACGAAATAGCACTAAGTATAATAAAAAAGGCAGGACCTATAACGTCCACAAGTGCTAATGTCTCAGGAAAAAAGCCACCTACTTGTGTAGAAGAAGTAGCAGAAGAAGTAGCGAAAAAAGCAGATATTACTATAAATGGTGGTAGGTGTAAGTATAGTATGCCATCTACAGTGGTGGTGATGTCGCGAGAAGCGAAGGAGATAAAAATTTTAAGAGAAGGAGCAGAATATGACAGAGTATTGCACGTCTTGCAGGGTAAAGCTGCTGGGAGAAGGTTACACGGCATTTTCATGTCCTAACTGTGGACAGGTTGAGATAGGTAGGTGCGCGAAGTGCCGTAAGCAAAGTAATTTATACAGGTGTGAGGAATGTGGATTCATAGGACCTTGAACGATAACAGGAGAAAAGAGAAAAATGAGATGGCACGGCAAATCAAAGCGTAAATACACGGGTGGAAGACTGCACTATAGCAGACGGAAGAAAGCATTTGAGGCTGGGCGACCGGCGACCGATACTGTTATCGGGACAGAACGCAGAAAGAAGGTAAGAACAATGGGCGGGAACATAAAGTTCCGGCTGTTACGCTGTGAATTTGTAAATGTTTCGGACCCGAAAAGCGGTGTAACGAAACAGTCGAGGATCGTGACAGTGAAAAGTAATACAGCGAATACGTTCTTCGTCCGGCGGAATATAACAACCAAGGGCGCGGTTATCGAGACAGACCTCGGCGATGCTGTGGTTACAAGCCGACCGGGTCGTGATGGGATTGTGAATGCGAAGTTGATTTGATCTTTAAACTTAGACGTCTCTCTTGTTGTAGAACAGTTAAATCTGCTCGTGGCAGAGGGTTTTGGGATACAAAGAGAAGAAGTTGAGTGACGGGACGGTTGGATGAAGGGATAGGGGTGCTGAAGACGGTACATTGACCGAAAAGCTTTTATAGTGCAATCATGGTTCAGGACAACGAAACAACGGCTTCCACAGCAGCACGGGTAATATCTATCAACACAACGAGTTCATATCTATAGCGTACCCATCCCGAAGCCTCCACACTCAGGAATAAAGAACGAAAAGTTTAACGCAAGAGTTATTTAGACTTTGTACCTTTTCACGAGGCAGGGAGTGGTGGGTTTTTAGTAAAAGCCATCCGGATTAATGAACATTAGTTATATGCTTCAATATTCATTTATTATACATAGGGTGATGATATGAACATTATTCTTGGCGTGCCCTACGAGGCAGCGATAAAGAGGATTATTGAGAAAGGTTATGCCGGAAACCAGACCGAGGTAATAAGGCAGGCGATTCTGGCGTATGAGCGGATGCTTGAGGAAGAAGAGCTCATGCTGGTACACAAAGCAGTTCAGATTGAGCGGGAAGAAATAGAGGCGGGCAGAGTCAAAACCCACTCTTTTGAGGACATAACGAAGATACTCAAGTAGTAAAGTAATTATGATACTTATTTTTTCGGATTCTGCCAAAAAGGAGCTGGAGAATCTGCCGCAAGACCTGAAGACTGTATACCGTAAACATCTGGAGAAGATACAGTCTATGCCCCCACGCAAGCACATGAAACATGGCATACCCTTCCACGTAGAAAACGTAACCAAACAGGCAAG
>Ga0255388_1011_pt1 | contig 13655 bp, 12 predicted proteins | sample ANMaggSeSYBR01E3_FD_182118 | JGI IMG/M metagenome (GOLD analysis project Ga0255388, IMG submission 182118) | Sediment cell enrichment communities from methane seep in Santa Monica Basin, California, United Staets - ANME aggregate JGI... | ecosystem: Environmental > Aquatic > Marine > Cold seeps >...
GCGGCCCCGTCTTCAATCGTTTGGATGACGGCTTGCTCAACCTGCTTTGTATTCCCTTTGGGTAGAAGATCCACACAATCTATGTTCCCTAATAGACAGATTTTATCGCCGCAGAAGGCTTTTACCTTTTTCATTGCCATACCAGCCTGAGGCTCCAAAGGATTGATCCCATCGTACCCGGTTTCAAGAAGAACGTCCAAAAGGGGCCAGAGGTTACCGTCAGAGTGCCTAACCACTTTAAGCCCTTTTTGATGCGCTCTTTCAACGATCTGCCGGTTGTAGTGATTTATAAATATTTTGAAATGTTCCAAGGATATCATTGGCCCCTTGTCCATAGCGATATCATCTTCAATGACCAGGACATCAAGACCAGCTTCAACGAGAAGCTCCAATTGGGCAAGACTGAATTCCATCATAATTTTCGCAAGCAAATGGAGAAATTCAGGATCAGTATACACATTCATCATGTAGTTTGTCATACCGATCAACCGCCAGGAACGGACGAAAACACCCCTCATGAGCCAAAAAGTCGCTTTTTGCCCTTTGAACCGTTCAACTGCAAGATCCAAAAGGCCCAAATCTTCTTTCCTGGGAACTGGGGGAGTAAAATTTTTTAATTCAGCAAGGTTTTTTACAGGGTGGCCAACAGGCACGGGAATGCCGTGTTCTGACAATTTGAAGACCACTCCGAATACATCTTTGACATGGAGATCGTCTAATTTTTCTTCGTGGCCGATTTCAAAGGTCGTAATGCCGTGGATGTCAAAGTGCTCATGGATCATGAAAAGCGTATCCACAAGCTTGAATTTATCCCTGTCATTCATAAGTCTGAAATCCTGAGGTTCAGGAAGACTATCAGTCAGATGTTTTCCAATTCCGACAATAGGCGCCTCATTGATACCGTGGATATACAAGGGGACGCAATCCGGCTCTCTCACCTCAAGTGCAGTTAGTATTCGTTCTTTTCCATTCATATGTTTACTTCGGTTTTGTATCGTCCCTAAATAAGGATCCAGGCAATACATGCGTGAGGCATAACGGTTGAATTAAGCCGTGCCGCATAGTGGTGTCGGCTTTAGTGAATTGTTATAGTTTTCTCACCTTCTTCCCTATGATTTCCTTGATTTTATTATAGGATAATGGCGGACCTTTGTAGATATTCCTTTCGTCGACAAATAATCCATCTGAAATACCCCACTCTCGTATGGCCTCACGGTTACTCATGTAAATTTCACGGAAGATTACTTTATCCCCAAACTCAATGTAAATTTTCTTTGCGCGCTCTAACATGCCATTGATTCCGCTACACCAACCATATGCTAAGGCTGTCACTACCACTTTACCGGGTACCAATTCCGGCTTCTTTTTCGCCCTAATCCACCGGGGACGATCTGCTTCATCTGAAAACCTTTTCCATAATAATACTCTGATACCGTTTCTATCCACTTTACTGTACCCATGCTTCTTAAACCATCCTGCATGCATATAGAATGGCAGAATCACCCCCCAGACAACCAGTCCATTTGACTGCAGCCTTTTTACATCGTCTTCCGCTGCCTGTAATAACGCAGTGCCGAAACCATGCTTCCTTAAATCTCCGCGTCCCTTTTTATGTCCGTGTACCCAGATACAGTAAACAAAATAAAGATTCTTTCCTTCGACCCATGAATGTTCAATTGGGGCATACTGAATCATTCCGGCGACAGTGCCTGAATCATTTCGCGCCAGTTTCACCCGCAGGCCCTTTTCCCGCATACCATTGTACCAGCACTCCTTTCGACAGACACCATCTTTCATTTCTTCTGACCACTCTTCCAAACATGTGAAATAGTCTATTCTGGTACCTTCTGATAGATCGATGATTTCCATAGCATCAAGCTTTTATCTTAGCATGCGTTTTAATCTTTTTTCAAGTTACTTTCATATTCGTTAACAACTATTCTTGCTTTTTCATGATCTACACTGGAGACAAATACTTTCACGGCTCCAACTCCACCAGGGGTAGTATGCCATGGGTATAGAGTCCCAGTGAATTCATCTTTTAAGTAAGCGTCATCTCTGCATTTTCTAGAAGACTTTTTACCAAGGTGGCTTGTACTGCAGTACCCGCAAAAACTTCAACTGGGTTAATTCCTTTGTCAGTTTTCATAAGCTATTGTCCAATATTCTTTTCGAAATCTAATCCTAATGCATGCTAACTAATAACTATAACGTCTGAGATAATCCGAGTGTGTTAAAACACTGGATTGTGGTGAGATGTAATTAGTGGAATTATTCATAATATTAAATTGGCCGACAAGGTAACACGTCGGGTTCATTGTTTGGTTAGATGTTGCTTTCAATGAGTTAGCCATTTAACGGCCTTATCGTTTTCATCAAACACATACAGCGTGAACCCTCTGTTAACTGCAACTGTCTCCAGGAATCGATGATCTTCAGTTAGCTCAGAGTAGAGAACAGCAACTCTAAGTGCTCTGAGTATTTTGCTGATTTCAGCTGGTGGATTTCCTGCTTCAAATGTGTCAATTGTTGTGGAAACTATGTGTGCATTTGTCATATCTATTAGGAATCGACCGCACCCCAGCACGTTGTGGAGATTGATTACTACATGTTCTATTTCAACAGCATCCCCCGGACGTGTGAAGGTCCCCGTAATGTAAACTGTACAGATGTCAGCATCATTATCGAATTCAAAGTTGTGTTCCATTATTCTCTCCTCACCTAATGTCTTGCGGGTTATCTGCATGGCCGACACTAGAATTATCAAAATACAAAAAGCCGTGCGTCCGCACTGTCAGCTACAGCCGAGGGTTATACCTCTATTAGTTTGTTTAAAATTTTTCCCGATACTTTAAATACTGTTCCATGACGTAAACCATCCGGATATTCTAGACAATCAGATTTATCAATCCAGGTTGTCAAATCCGTCGATACAAGTAAACCATATTTTCTTAATCTGTATTTATCAAAATATAAATGCAAATTCTCGCCAATTTTTATAACTGATGGACCTTCTGCCCAGTAATCTCCAGTAATTGGTCCTGAAGGCTCGCTATAAGGCCCTTCACCAAAAATACTTTTTGCTATTCTTATATTCTTTTGTGGTATAAAAGGCTTATTAGTTTCGTCTTTTAAAAACATTAGATATTCCGATCCTACCTTTATAAGAGTTGCATCAATGACGTTAAAGCCTTTATCATAAAATATCTTGGTTTCCGAAAAATCTTCAAAATCTTTTGTCATCACAAAATACATTCTGTGATTATTACCTTGACCTTCTTTTCCTTCATTGCTCTGATAATCAGTATCTGCAAACCGTCCCGGAATTGTTGTAGCCCAGAAAATTAAAAATTGCTTATTTATTTCATCGAAGAATATTTCGGGCGCCCAACAATTTTTAGCTTCCGGTTCATGTTCCATAACTGGAATATATTTTTGCTCTGACCAGTGAATGAGGTCCTTTGAATTTGCATATCCTATGCCTTTTTCTAGCCAACTGAGAGTCCATACCATATGAAATGTACCATTCGCATCCGAAATGATGCAGGGATCTCGCATGAGCTTATCATTTCCTACCTGGGGCTTCAGAAATGACTGATCATTGTTCAAGGCTGACCATTTAAATCCATCGTAGCTGTAGGCTAAGTGCAGACCGTCTTCTCCGTTACCCATAAAGTATGAAAATAAATATACTTCTTTCTCGGTTTTAGTACATTGTAAGAATAAAATTATTGATATTAAGCCTAATACAGCTGTTACTTTTTTCATAAATATTGATCCTTTTTCATTTACGGTAAAACAGTGGAACTAACCGGCGCCCGCTCTACAGTTGCTATTGCCTGAATACGGTCCTGGCGTCCGGTTTAATGTTAGCCAGTCGCTTTGAAAGCATCGTGGAAAGTCACCTCACCTAGAGGGGTGTTTCCATTAAAAGAGAGCACAAAGAAGACTTCCTTTGGTACCCCTTTATGAACAAGGTCGGTCACATTTTTAAAACCAAATTTCTTGTAGTACTCCGGGTGTCCAACCAAGCAGCATCCTTTAGCATTAATATCATTGAGTCGAGACAACCCTTACTCTATCAGTGCTTTGCCAACGCCTTGACCTTGATAATCTGGCAATACGGAAACAGGGCCCAAACCATACCATTCGCTCGTTCCATCCGACACTGTCAAAGGAGAAAAAGCAATATGACCAATTACATTTCCTTCCATTTCCGCGACCAGTGAAATGGTCAAGGCTCCACCAGCTCGCAGTGCATTAATTATAAACTGCTCAGTGTGATTGCTTATTTCAATAGTCTTAAATGCCTCCTCCGTAATATAGGCTATTGAGGCAATGTCACCTGGTCTCTCATCCCTAATAGTAAACTTCAGATTCATAGTTTCTTAGTTCTTATTTTTTACTGGCTAACGCCTCCGTTCACGTGCGGTTTACCACGTCACTGTGCAACGTTTTGTTCGGCAAATATGTATGTTTGCATGTGGGATTAGGTTTCGTCATCTTGACGTCTACTTAGGTAATTGTGGGGGCAACTCCTGTCCAGTTTTGATGTCAGTTGGATAATTCGCTTTGTTCTCTTTAAGATGGGAGATCAGTTTACGTGCTAGTCGATCCGTCACTTCTGGATAATTAATTGTCAGATAGCTTTTTTCACCAATATCTTCGGTCAAGTCATACAACTCCCAACGTTCGTGGGCGTATAAATAAATCAGCTTCCATTTCCCTTCGCGGATCGAGGATTCGGGTCCGCTGTGCGCCCAGAAGTTAGGCTCGTGCCAGTAGAATAGATTCGGACGCTTCTGATCGGCCTTACCGCTAAGAAGGTCGGTGATATCGAAGCCATCCAGTTGCTCAGGGGAGGGGTGTTTGGTGCACGCAAGATTCAGCAACGTCGGCATCCAGTCCTGGTGGATAAAGGGACGATTATCGATGCGATCGGGTGTAAGTGGCATGCGTTTTTGGTGAGCCAGCGTTTTGTCCTGTGTTCCCCAAGCTACCATATTCGGTACGCGGTGCCCGCCTTCGTAGGCGTCATTTTTTAAACCCTTCAATGGAATGTTTGTTTGCAAACCGCCGTTATCTGCTGTCCAGATGATCAATGTATTCTTTCCAATTCCTAGCGTGAGTTTATTACGAATTTCAATTTAAACATTTTTCTCAAGAGTTGAACGGACTGAATATCAGTCAGATATATTGGTGTTTCTTGATAAAGAATATGTATACACGAACTAATGTTAATAATTAATGTTGCAATGAGTTAATATGTAGCGTATAATTGCATGTATATATCACGAGTATATACCAATTATGGCTACAATTCAAAGCAAGACAACAAAAGGTTACAAGTACTGGTATATTGTAGAGTCCAGAAGAGTCAACGGCAAACCAAGGCCGATTGTCCTGGCATATCTTGGCAAAGCAGATGACCTATTAAAACGCCTGCAGGGACTTCATACACATAAACTCAAGTCATATTCTCATGGTGGTGTCAGCGCATTGATAGATGTTGCCTCCAGTCTTGATATTGTCAGCATTTTAAACAAGTATGTGAAATCTTCCCGTCATTATGTGGCAGAAAAACCGGTAAGAAATAGTTTAACAGCAGGGATCACTTTTGTACTGGGAGCCATCGGACGTGTATGCATGCCGACCAGTAAAATGGGATGGTGGAACTGGGCAAAGACCACATCAGTAGAGTATCTTCTGCGTTGTAGTTTAAGTAAGGTTGACAGCCAACATTTTTGGGATTTAATGGACAGTTTTCCTGAGGATGCTATATACCCTGCCGAACAGGAGATACTCTCCGGACTGCTTAATGTTTATAAGATCCAGACAGATACCCTGTTTTATGACACAACCAATTTTTTCACCTATATCGATACCACGAATGAGCACTGTGATATTGCCCAAAGAGGTAAGAATAAGCAAAAAAGAAATGACTTGCGGCAAGTGGGACTTGCCATGGTTGTCAGCAAAGAAGATTATATCCCTTTGTTCCATCACAGCTACCAGGGTAATCTGCAAGACGGTACTGTTTTCAGGGAGGTCATCGAAAAGATTAAAGACCGGATGCAGGCATTAGGACTGAACCAGAATACCCACACATTGGTTTTTGACCGGGGGAACAACTCGAAGAAAAACCTTGCTATTGTAAAAACCTTAGGGTTCTATTATGTGGGCGCCTTAACACCTTACCATCATAAAGAGATCATTGACAGGGCAACGCAAGAGATGTCCGCCATAACAATAAACAATGAGTCATTGGCTGTATACCGTGAAAAAAGCACGATATGGGAAGATGAAAAAACGATCCTGGTATTTATATCGGATCGGTTAAAAGCAGGCCAGATCCGGGGCGTTTATCAAAGCCTTGCTAAAAAGGAAAAGAGTTTGAAAGAGCTCCAGCAGGAACTTGTAAATCCAAAAGGAAAAAAACGGAACCGGGAGGAGTTAGAAAAAAAGATCAAAACCATCGCAGCAGGTCAATATTTGAAAGATATAGTGAAATGGAAATTGATTGAGACAGGAGATGGGAAATACTATCTGGACTACCAGATTGATCAGGAGCAACTTCAATGTGTTGAAGAAAAACTTGGCTTCAGGATTATCATGACCAACAGGCATGAATGGACCAGCCAGGAGATAATCATCGCTTATTATGGCCAAGCTAAAATTGAACATGCTTTCAGGAACATGAAGAATCCATATCATTTAGCCCTGAAGCCACAGTATCACTGGACTGATCAGAAGATAAGGGTGCATTATTTTATCTGTGTGATTGGATATCTGCTGTCAAGTATTATCTGGAGAGAGGCAAGATTAAAGGCCGGGTACACCGGAAGTCTGGATAATTTATTAGACATGCTCAATAATATCAGGCTTGGAACCATGTTGGAAGAATCGAAAAAAACCGGTAAACCAAAAGCCACCTACAAACTTGAAGAGATGACCGATGCCGAGAAAAATATTATGACGGCTTTAGGTATAGAAAACGCCCACAATGAACGACCCAAAATCAAGGATGTTAGTGTATACAAATAAATGAGACCTATCTTTATGTGTCCCTGAAAGTTATAGCGTTTTAGACCTCATCCCGTGATAAACTTACGCTAGTTTTTCGAGATGGTCCATAATATCTCCAAGACTCTTGTCAGCACCTTCCACCAGGGTAGCGTAGGCGCGGTCACCTCCCTTTAGGTCGGGATAGTTCTTGCTGAAGCGCTTATCTTCGAGGATTGGTTCATGCACCGCATAATGGGAGAGATAGAGAAAAAAGGGCTTTTGGTCTTTGGCCGCCGCACTGATTTCTGCTTTCGCCTCAAGAGTCAAAGCCTCGCTGAGGTGTACGTCTTTGCCGTTGCGATTGACGTGGTAGGCGTCGCTGCCCCCGCAGCTCTTGCCGATGGGGGATCCAGATGCATTAGCATAGTGCTTGCGTTCAAAACCCAGGTTCAATGGATCGGCGCTGAATCCCCGACCGAAATGAGCCTTGCCTATGCAGATGGTACGGTAGCCCACCTCTTTCAATAGAGCCGGCAGAAGTATATCCTCCTTTTGGATGCCTTCGTTATCCTGTTTGGCCGACTGCATAGTCTTGGAGTTCCTGCCAGGCGTGCCGGTTATGAAGGTCGTGCCGTGTCGCACAGGGTGCTGCCCGGTCATGATAGATATCCGTGATGCCGAACAGACGCTGCAGGCAGTATAGGCGCTGGTGAACTTCACCCCTTGCTCAGCCAGTCTTTCCATACTCGGAGTGCGAAAGTTCTCATTGAGCTTCGTTCGTTCTTTCCACATTGGCACAGAAGTGTCCTGCCAGCCATAATCATCTGTGATAAAAAACACGATGTTCGGTTTAATTTGTTCAGCTGTCAGTGTTGATTCTGATACCAGAATAGAAGAGCCTAAGATTACCAATGCTATTAGAAATGATTTGCAGGATATTCTTCTCATATTGTTTTTCCTTATATGCCGAACGGTGGAATTAACCGCTGCCCGTACTTCACTTCCTTATGCCTGCTGACCATCTTGGCGTCCGGTTTAATGATTTGTTCGGCTTCTACTTTTGGTTATTCTCTTATGTCGGTGGCAATAATGGGTGCTTAATATATTGCCCAACCATATTCACTACAGCGTTCGGTTCTAACTGATTGTGCATTTTCAGGAGTCTCTCCACGATGTCAATCTTCTTCTCGAAATTTTCAAGTACTTTTCGCTCTCGATCAAGCGTAGCAACCGCTAGTTCGGATTGACGTCTCTCGTACATATCACGAGCCTTCTCAAGGAGTAGGTATGTCTCCGCCTCAATCTTCTCATTTCCAACCTTCTTACTGCGTAGCCATTCCTTGACGTGACTTACAGCTTCTTGTGCCACATTCCCGAGTTCGTCCCTTACTGTTGTATTCTGCTCTGTATTTACCACAGTGTTTAATAAGTCATCTATTGCTTTGGCAATCTTTGTTCGCAGTTTCCTAGCATGTTTTAGCTGTTCTTCATCGGGTGCAATGCGAGACGGATTTGAGACCTGAATCATCTTTTGTCCCCTAAAAACTTGAGCAAGCACTTCATCGAAGACATCCACAAAAACATCTGCTGCATCCATTGCTGTAGGCACCTTCATAATCGTTGCTAATCGTATTGCTTCCTTCCTCGTCACAACCCACGGCAGAGCTCGAGTTCCACCACGTCCAGGCTTTGAAATCACTCCCAGTGATCTCAAAGATTGATTTATCGCCGATTCCTCCTAACTTTAACATTTCACCTAGCTTTCTCTTCAGCCGAACGGTGGAACTAAGCGGCCGGTTTTAAGAACTTTATTGGGTTTGCAATCTATATTCATAAAAACAAAAGTTAGTCCAGTATGTCATCGATGCTGTTGAGTCCATACACCGGGGGAATGCCGGACATGAATTCCGTAGTCAGGCTTTCGCTGCCCAATAACAATTTATTTCCCTCGATGATTTTCTCATTGCGCAATTGCTGGGCCCAGTCGATGATACTGTCAATAGTGGGAACGTCCAGAGATAGTTGGTCAGCAATCCACTTTGCAATGCACAGGCCATAATGAATGTCGTCTGTGAAGAAGCGATGATCCTTGTCTATGATCCATTCGCCACTTTCCAATTGAATGGTGGGTGGTTTGATGGCTCCCAACGTCAGTGATGTCGTGAATGATTCGCGAATGTCGGTGTTTTCCGATCGGTATGATAGTCGCTCAAGGCCGAGGTAATCAAGCATGTATTGGAAATCCCACTCAGAATATTTTATCTTGATGGCCTCTCGGATTTTAGAGTAGTCCGCGTCTAATTCCTGTAGAAGGTCGGCTGATTTTTGATCATAGTCGCGGTAAAAATAGGGAATATCTTCTTTGTTCGCCCATTTCCCGTCGTATTTGAGAAACAAACCGTAGCAACGCGATGGATGGATGATTTGGTTGTCGACAGACAGAGTTAATGACAAAAAATTGTCGGCCTGTCGGAAACGCCCTTTTTTTAGCCATCGCTCGCAAATATTTTTCAAAAAAAGATTATTGAGTTCAGAGAAACGATTCGGCGGCGATACCGCCACGACATTAAACTCCTTACAACCATAGGTGACTCCCACCTTTCCATACTCAATGATCCGGCAAATCCACGGAATTAAGCCGATGGCAAAGGTAGTGATATTGCTTAAATCAAACTTTTTCTTGATCTCATCAACCATCCAGTTAAATCCTGCCTGACCATAAATGGTCCCAACAAACACCTCTTTGTCTTTCGCAAGATGTGGCGCCAGACCATGAAGAGCAATACGATATTTGCATACCGGCATGCATAAAATCACAAAACTTGCCTGTGGAATGACCTCAGCCGGATTGTCACTGATTTTCGTCAGGGAACCACTAAACTCCTCCTGGGTTTCCCCGTGAATCGAGTGCAATTGAAGATCGATCTTAGAGGACCATTCCTTAGGTCTTCGCGTGAGAATATTGATGGTAAAACCCGCTCCAGAAAGAAATGGAATCAAAATATGAGCACTGCTACCTCCACCTACAATCGTCACCTCTTTTTTTTCTTGTTTAGTCATGTTGCCTCCTTTTTGTGCGTAATTTTTATACGTTAAAATTAATGAGTGATTTTGTTTAATATGGCTTGATTATAACTTATATATAAACAACCCTGTCCGGTATTTCCGTTGATTATTATTGTGCGTAGAACGGTCAAGCTAAGGTGTGCGGGTTACAGCGTCGCCTTAAGCGTCTTGTTGGCCTTACTCTTTCAGAACTTGATTGAACCATTCCCTAATTACTTTTCTTTCTGGAATATCCCAAAGCACCCAGGTATCTGTGTGATTAGGGAATGACAGATCCTGGAAGGTAAAATTACCTGAAGGGAATGCGCTTTTGAGATACGTCTTTGTTGCGTCTACACTCTCCTCCTGACTAATGAACTGTGGCCTATTGCCCAATCGGCTCAGGCGTATTGCCGCAGCGTTTCGATCGCTTTCCGCATATTCCCATTTCTTGACACCGTCATAATGGCTATGGCAAATGAAGCCTCTCCATAGCGAGGAAATCTCGTCATCATGGAGTCCGATGTAATTGCAGGCGATAGCTCCACGAGAAAAGCCGGCAATGAATACGTTCAACGAATCACCACCATACTCTGTGCATATCCGATTGACGGTCTTCTTGCAGTACTCGACCGTTGCCTTGACGTCACCCCACCATGTTGTGGCATTTCTTTGATTTTCCTTGTCTACGAAAGGCATACAGATCCAGATAACGCCTTTGCCGCCTGAGATGCCGTAACCGAGATTGCTGCCCTCGACAGTTCCCGGACTGGTCCTCCATTCATTTCCCGCATACTCAACGATAACCGGGTACTTCTTTCCCTTTACCCAGTCAGTTGGAAGATAGAGGAGGTGATACACTTCAGTTCCTGCGTAATTCTTATTGGTCTGCCTTACTCGTTTGCCTGGGGCAGTCGCGTGGTCTGTTGCGGTTGGAGTGACGAGATCCGGACACATACTCTCAACATCCTTAGCGACCAGAGACGGCACATAAAACATCACTGCAATTGTCAATATCGCAACTTGTCTAATCATTTCATTTCCATGGCCAACGGCAATTATAAGCGGTGCGTGCCACTCTTTTGCATATGGGCACGGACGATCTCGGCGTCCGCTTTAGTGATTTGTTCTACCCCATATATATTACTTAATTCACTATGATTCTAGGGTACTACCGGATATCTTGGTACCAGCCTCAATGGATTTTCATTGCTGGCTTTACAGTATGTAAGCGCTAGTTTTATATTTCAATAGTTCGTTAAACTTTTATTTTCCGAAAAGGCGTAAAGATTTAAAATGCTGATTACTAACGAATTGTAAAATCTTGACGTAATATTGTTAACGACTGATAATGAGCATCCTACAAAAACATAACGAACTATTGATATTTTGAACCTTACCAATAATTGCAAATACTGATTAAACTCATTTGAAGTGGTTATTATATAATCCGTTTCATAATAAATGACTTTTGAGATCCAAGTTAATCCGTGATTATATCTTATTCCAAAATCTAGATTCTTTGTTAAACTAAGAGTCAAAAGTTATGCAACTTTCTTTCTGTAAAATCATCAAGCCACAGTTATACTTTTCTCTTTCATAGAGTTTGATTCACCAGCAGGAGCGCGCTCCTGCTGGTGAGCTCGCTTCTCCGTCTCAAACTCTTCCAATAAATCCATTTTCAAATAGATCCTCCCATAAGCCCAGTCCTCATGCCATTCTTTCAGTAAGGCTGTGAAAAGCCTTAAACAACTTTTCGGATTAGGGAAGATCCTGACTACCCTGCTTCTTCTCTTGAGCTCCTGGTTCACCCGTTCAATCATATTGGTAGTGCGTAACCTTTTGTGGTGCGCCACCGGGGCTGCATGGTAAACACCCAGTGTCTCCCAGGCATGTTCTGATACAAAATCAGCCAGGTCAGGATACTTCTGCTGATAATCTTCGGCTATCTGATCCAATACAGACTTGGCGTCCTCATACTCCTTACAGTCCCAGGCTGTCTTCAGCCGGCCGTACAGATCATCACGCTTGCTCTTGGGTGCATGGTCCATCACGTTGACCGTAAAGTGGCGCTGGCAACGCTGCCATACAGCACCGGGATAATGCTTTTTAATGGCCGGGTGGATCCCTGGGTGGTCATCACTGGTTACCAGCCTAACTCCTCTTAATCCCCGCTCTTTTAATCCACCGATAAAACGGTCCCAGGAATCACTGGTCTCCGACCAGGCGGTATCCATGCCTAAAACATGCCGATGGCCCTCAGAATCGACTCCTAAAGCAACCAGGCAGGCAATATCAATGATCTTGCCATCCACCCGGCTACTCTCATAGCGGGCATCAACAACAACATAGGGGTACTCTTTTGTAAAGGATCTTTCTCGCCACGCGTCCAGCTCTGCATCAAGGGTAGCCGAAAATCGGCTGATCGATGCCGAAGAGAACTCCTTGCCCATTAACTGCTCGGTGACCATCTTCATCTTTCGGGTTGATACTCCCTGCAGGTAAGCCTCTGCAAGGGCTAGAACCAGAGCCTTCTCGCTACGCTGATATCGTTCCAAGATCGACGGGTAAAATGCTCCGTCACGAGTCTGGGGAACCTGTAGAACCAGTGTCCCCACTCGAGTATACAGTTGCCTTGACTTGTAACCATTACGCTGGCTGCGACGGTCTTCGCCACGTTCATAGTTAGGGTTTGCTGATAAAGTCAGTTTAACAAAATTGCAAACTTCCAGATATTCCTCTGGTTTGATATTTCAATTCAAATTTTAGCACTGGTCGCCTTATGAGTCGAACTATTATTGCTGTCACACCATCAATCCATCTAAAAAACAGGCCAAAAAAGTACTTCTTCTCGTAATGTATCAAATTCATTACAAAGAAGATACAAGCAACCCAGCTTTCCGAGGTATCCTTTAGCCTGGCCCGGACCTTGTTCAGGTCATACCCATTCTTGCCTTGCCCGAACTTGCCCTCAATGTGATTTCTCTCGGCAGCCTCCTGCCTGGCCTTCCTTTTCTGATAATAGGTCTGCTTTGTCTTTGCCTTCGGGCGTCCCAGTGGTGGTGCCGTTATCCGGATCCCTCTTTCCTTTAACCATTTCCGGTTCTCTCTTGTGGCGTAGATTTGATCCAACAGGGCCAATACAGGATAATGTCCATGTAATTCTTTATAAGCTTCAACCTGGGGTATTAGATCGCCAGCTTCATGATAAGCATCCCAGCTAAATGTGTTGATACGGGCAAAGCCCTGATCCAGACTTACTCCCAATTTTGAACCAAACTCAATCTGTGCTTTGGTTTTCCCTCTGGGTATCGGTCGTACGTGAGGCTGGAAGATACTCACAATCCGGTCCTGACAACTGTGGGTATTGTTATCATACATGTACTTCTGTTGCGCGTAAGCAGTACGGATAACCCAAAACAAACGTTGTTCGGAGTGTTGAAGAGGAAACGGTTCTCCTTTCATCTCAAAAATATCCAGCAAGATGTCGATGTGCTTGATATTGCGGTTGACAGCCTCCAGTAGCTTATGTGTCATCTTCCGGTGAGTCCCCTTGCTCTTCTTCTTTTTCTTCGAGTATGACAGATAAGCCTTATCCAGGTTCC
>Ga0255388_1012_pt1 | contig 13340 bp, 17 predicted proteins | sample ANMaggSeSYBR01E3_FD_182118 | JGI IMG/M metagenome (GOLD analysis project Ga0255388, IMG submission 182118) | Sediment cell enrichment communities from methane seep in Santa Monica Basin, California, United Staets - ANME aggregate JGI... | ecosystem: Environmental > Aquatic > Marine > Cold seeps >...
CTTAACTTCGAATTGTTTTAGGGACCATATATTGTACAACTGCCCCATACCAGTTCATTACGTTTTTATGGCCTTTTAAGGCTTTAGAAGGTTATTGTTCTATGTTCCCTATATAGGGAACATGTTTTATAAATGCTTCTCCTTTTATTTTTCCTTAAATGCTAATATAACGCTTTATAGCGCGATTATGGATATGTGTCCCCTATATTAGGTCGAAGTTAAGGTTTAAAGTACCCATTATTGCTATTTATTGAACTTTGACTTTTGCACTTTTCATTTTGCATTTTGCATTTTTCATTGTCTGCTTAAAAATCCACCGATTTTTGAGCAGATACATTTACATCACCCCCCGGAGACAATTCTGATAATCGTTACCTCGCCATTAATTATATCATCCGTAGGTTTTTCATCTTCCGGCACAGGCTTACTATTACGAAGCACAACAACTTCCACAGGATTTATTCCCAGTTTCTCTAATACGTTCTCGTAGGTATCATCATTCGATACCTCCAATATTCTCTCTTCCTCTTTATCTGCAAGTATCTTCACTTTAAGTTCCATGACCCGTACCTTTTCCAAAAAGGTTTTTTTGTACTTGTATATAAACTATAAGTTCTACCTATAAATTTAATTTAGGACGCGGATTTACATGGATTTACACGGATTTGATTTCTTCTGCAAGTTGCAGCGATATAATTCCAACAATCGGAGCCTCTCTCGAATCCTCACGCAGGGATGAATAATCGAATATCTGAAAGCAGCAGCTTACCGATTTTGTTCCGGTTGTTAGAAAACCATCGCCACAACTTGTCTGAAGTGCCAAAGAAATATTATAGTAAAGTTTACATAGCTTAAGAAAGAAATAATAAATCATGTCTGTTGATCAGAACATATGACAGAGAAGAGAGGAGGATAGAATGCGGAGAATTGAATTTCACAACCGGGAAAAGGAACTAAAAGCGATTATGGATTTACTGGATGCGGAACCTTCTCTGATCACGTTTGTCTACGGACCGATAAACAGTGGAAAAACCACACTGGTTGACTACCTAATCAAGCACTTAGCAGATAGTTATGTTGTTTTCTACATAAATCTCAGAGGAAAGTTCATATCGAATCACGATGATTTTGTAAGGGCTCTGTTCAAGTTAGAGCGAGAGAAAAAGGAGTATAAAGAGATATTAAAGAAGATCTCGGAAGTATCGCTAAAAAGTTTGAAATTTACTGGTATTCCAATAACTGAAGATATTTTGGACTCATTTTTCAGAAAGAATACCTATGAAGATGTTTTTGAGTTTTTAGAGGATTATTTCACTGAAATAGCAGCGAATAAAGTCCCCGTGCTGATCGTGGATGAACTGCAGAAGATAGGGGCTGTCAAGATTAATACGCATCTGATTTACGAACTCTTCAATCTGTTTATCCGATTGACCAAGGAGTTGCATCTGTGCCATATCTTTGCGGTTTCATCAGATTCGCTCTTCATCGAACGCGTTTACAGCGAAGCTATGCTGGAAGGGAGATGCAGGTATCTTCTGGTGGATGATTTTGATTACGAGACAACCTCTGCGTTCCTGGCTGGGTATAAGTTTACTGATGATGAGAAGGCACTAGCGTGGGAATACTGCGGCGGAAAACCCGTGTGTCTTGTTGAACTAGTGAACAGTGAAAAAAGAGAAGAAAAAGCCAAAGAGATGCTTCGCATAAGATCCGGTCAGATAAAACAGAGACTGAGCGTATTGAAGATTGTTAGCAAAAAGATTCTCTTCGAAGAAGAGGAGATAGAATTGAAATATGATAATCTAAGAAAAGTTCTCGCTATTTTTTTGGATGAAGAATCTTACGTTCATGACGTGATCACACCGGAGATTGCATATCTCGTTAAGGAGAATATTCTATTTGTCGATTCGGTCAAAGGTATAATAAAGCCACAATCGCGGCTGAATCTGCTCGCTATTCGGGAGGTGATGAAACATGGCTAATAGTGAAACAGATTGTCCTGGATGTTTGTACGATGAGTTACCACCATCGCACTTGTAGCATCTCCTCTTCATGCCGCCACATCTGCTCCTCGCGTTCCAAAGATCTTTTCAAAGCGATAGCGACCTTATCCACTCGCCCTTCGCATCCCTTGTCGTACCCACGACCAATCTCAACTCATGCTTTGTGCGCTCTATTACGCCACGAGCTTCTATCTTTTCGCCTGCTAACGCTTGCCCGGCATATGTATGCGTAAAAGAAAGGACCTTGCTTATCTCGGGGTGTTCTACTTCGTATATCGCGGGATTATCAAAGGAAAAAGAGGCGTCCTTTACTTCCGCTTTTATCGTTGCATAACCTCCCCTTTCGCCTATTTCATAATTTATCATATCCAACTGCTTTATCTCTTCTCGGTCTCGCGTGTATAAAATATCAAGGTATGTGTCCCCGATTGCACCCCGATTCTTCTTCCTCTGTTCATGTGCGACAAAACAATTGTAACTCAATTCCGGCTGTCTTTTAATATATATCCGCTGCCACATGGCATCATTTAGCTCTACGAGTATGCCTTCTTCCACTGCTGCTTCTATTACCTCTCTCGCACGGTTGAAGTTCGGCAGCCCATAAAGGACGAAATCTAGGTCGGAATTAGCGCTGTTAAGACCACATAAGTAGGAGCCGGTAATCCCTATCCTGTCACTTGGGATACGCTTTTCAAGAATCGCAAAAATAGTTCGGGCCGGCTCTTCTCGCTCGGCGATTAACGGGAGCTCATCTTCAGGCCGCAGGATTTCTATTATATCCGCTTTTGGTACCACTTGTATGCCGCATTTTACATATTCGGGGCAATGTCTGTCCAAGAACACATATGCTTCCTCAAAGTCTAATTTCCGGTATCGACCACGCTCCGCGACTCTTTCGCCCCTGTCGTCTGGAACATATCGTAAGAGGCATTTCACTTCCTCTTCGCCTAAGTCATAACAGACAACAGAGAAGATCCAATCTTGCTTCGTTATTACAAAATCTCGAATCCTTACTGTCATGCTCTACTCGCTCTTCTACAACTAAAGAGATAGCATACTATATCTTTATGTAAAACCTTTTCTTAGAAAGATTAAAAATAAAATAGATAACCGAAAATGAAGCTTTTATTACGGTTCCCCCGACCGGGACACAAAACGCCGCGTACTGCGGAAGTAATACTCGAGACAGGCGCGAAAATAAACATAGATAAGGCGAACGTGGATGCGGTGAGTGGTGAGCTCATTGTTGACGTGCCGAGCGATAAAGTGAATAGTGTTGCAGAACATTTCAGGGAAAAGGGCGTTGAAGTACGGAAATTAATGAAACTAATCGCGTGGGATGAAGAGAGATGTGTCCATTGCGGCGCTTGCATTTCTATCTGTCCTACCGGTGTGTTTAAGTTCGATCCATCGTGGCAGATAGAGTTGGAAGAGGATAAATGTATTCGGTGTGAAGTGTGCGTGAACGTATGCCCATTTAGGGCTTTGGCTTGTGTGGACTAATTTTATTTAGAAGAAATGAAGAAAGTAGGCATTGCTGATACTACCTTTGCGAGATATGACATGGGTGCAGCGGCAATAGATGAGCTGAATAAGCGAGTATCTGTTGAGATAGAGCGGTACACGGTCCCGGGGATAAAGGACCTGCCAGTAGCGTCTAAGAAGCTGATAGAGGAGAGCGGATGCGATATTGTGATGGCTTTTGGCATGCCCGGGCCTGAGGCTATAGACAAGCAGTGTGCATATGAAGCTTCACTCGGTATAATCGCTGCACAACTGCTCACTTCCAAGCACATAATCGAGGTTTTTGTTTATGAAGATGAAGCAGCGGATGAGAAGGAGCTTGCGTGGCTTTCCGACCGTCGTACGCGGGAGCATGCAGAGAACGTGATAAAACTACTATTCAAGCCGGAAGAATTGGAACGCGAGGCCGGAATGGGCAAGAGGGAAGGGTTTAAAGATGCTGGTCCTTTAAGTGTATGAGCCCTAACTAAAAGAAATTGCGCAACTCTATTTTGGCTTTTGCAATTAATTTGATTTTGCATTGTCTGGTCAAAATTCATTGAATTTTGAGCAGACGTGTTACCACCCACGCACTTGCAGCAGCTCCTCTTCTGCCAAAGTACTCACGTCTATACCTTTCATTGGTGATCCCAACCCCTTAGAAATCGCCGCCAGTCGTTTTGGATCATCATAGTTGTTAACAGCATCCACAATTGCCGAAGCCATCTTTTCAGGATCGCTCGATTTGAATATACCAGAGCCTACAAAAACTCCGTCTGCCCCGAGTTGCATCATGAGTGCGGCATCTGCAGGTGTTGCTACACCGCCCGCGGCGAAATTAACCACCGGTAACCGTTGCAAGTCCGCTGTCTCTTGCACTACTCCTATTGATACTTTCAACTCTTTCGCAACGTCTTTTATCTCCTCGTCATCTTTACCTTTTAGCGATCTTATATCGCCCATAATCAATTTCATGTGTCGAACAGCTTCCTTGACATCTCCCGTACCAGCTTCGCCTTTTGTCCTCACCATCGCCGCCCCTTCCTCTATCCGCCTCAATGCTTCACCTAAACTGCGAGCGCCGCATACGAAAGGCACGGTAAACTGCCTCTTGTCCACGTGATGCGTGTCCACCGGTGTTAGGACCTCCGATTCATCAACCATATCAACACCCAACGCTTCCAGTATCTCCGCCTCTACAAAGTGACCTATACGGCATTTCGCCATCACCGGTATCGTAACGGTATCAACGATTTCTGAGATGACCACGGGGTCTGCCATTCGCGCTACACCGCCCGTCTTTCTTATATCCGCAGGGACCGCATGCAACGCCATCACTGCAATAGCACCTGCCGCCTCTGCTGTTTTAGCCTGATCTGCACTTGTTACATCCATTATCACACCCCCCTTTTGTAAGGCTGCGAAACCAGTCTTCAAAAGCTCTGTTCCATGTCTAAGATCTTCGATTTCTATCACCATTTTTCCTTTCCCTCCCTTCTATCTCATAAAATTTAGTTTATTTTATATACTATATTCTAAGATAGTTTTCTTTTTGTAAATAACCACAAGATTACACAGATTTACACGAGAAAATAGTAATCTCGTGGTTTTTTTACTCTTGTTATATAAATACTAAAGGATAAAAATGTTAGTTGCTTTTGAACTCTCAGGTGAGCATGAGACACTGCCGAAAGCCGAGGTTTTAGCGTCTTTAAATGCGTTACGTATCGTTTACGATGCGAAAATGTTCTTAAAAGGTATACTGGTGATTGATGCACAAATCAGACCGGAAACGCTCGCGGTTCTCGCTAATCGGTTGGGGATGACGCACCGGATATACGAAGTGAACGGCATGAGTGAGCCTGCAGAGGACGCGATACTGGCGATGGTTAAAAACGCAACTGTATACAAGTTCATGGAAAAAGGTAGCACATTCGCTCTTCGTGTGCCGAAAAACAACTCTTATCCGGAGAAGAAAGCACTAATAGCGCAAGTGGGAGCACTCATAAAAGGAAAGGGTTATGAAGTGAATCTATCTAATCCATCGAACATCTTTGTGCTCCTGTTAACAGAACAAACATGCTTTTTCTGTTTGCTATTACATTCAAAGGATAAGAAGCGATATGAGGCAAGGAAACCTCAGTTCAGACCTTTCTTCTCGCCCGGTGTCATACTACCAAAAGTTGCGCGTGCTCTGGTTAATCTCAGTGGCATAGAAGAGAACGAGCTTTTTCTTGACCCGTTCTGCGGCACCGGTGGGCTATTAATAGAAGCGGGCATGATCGGGGCGCGGGTAGTGGGGCTAGATGTGCAGGAGCAGATGGTGCGAGGCACAGCGGAAAACTTGAACTTCTATGGACTAACCGGTGCTCTAATGGTAGGGGATGCTGCTAAGACTGCATTAAAGGATAATTGCATTGATGCTATTGCAACAGACATGCCTTACGGCAGGTCTTCTTTAATAGTCCGAGCGGGCTTTACGCCGTCATTAGAACGCTTATTCCCGATTGCATTAGCTGAAATACATCGCTTGCTTAAACCAGACGGTAAAGCGGTTATCGTATCCAATTTCCCTTATTCGCATTCTCCCGGACATTTTTTTCGTGTCCTTGAAACGTATGTGTACCGTGTACATAAAAGTTTAAACCGGTACATCACGGTACTCGAGAAAGCATAAATTTTGATAATCGGACGCAGATGAACGCAGATAATCAGGATTTTAACTATAAGGTTTAGTTGACGGTATACTTTATATGCAATTAAAAAGTTTTAAATGCTTTACCAAAGAAATATTTAATATTCATAAAGAACAAATTTATATACGTAGGTATTTGTAAAAGGGTGATAAAGGGTGGAGAAATTGAAAGTTCGTTTACCAAATGGGCGGGAGTTAGGAGCGATGGACGTAGACTTTGAGACGATAAAAGAGGATTGGAATGAATATACGTTGGAAGACGGCACGGTATTGAAGTTTAAAACGGTAGTGAGCAGTATTATTCGCACTGATGACTACGATCCGATGACCGGTGATCCGGTCTATCATGTCCGTTCCACGAACATACTGAGAGTGAAGGTGCTACCGGAGATGAAGCGGTTGCCTGCTGCGAGGAAGCCTGGTAAAGTGGGCGAAGGCGTGGAAGTGGGTTAGGCAGTTCCAGGATTTAAATAATCCCAAAAGTGTGATATATTAGTAGTTATCACAACTGGGAGCAAAGCATGGAACTCACTGATGAACTTAAAGCATTCTTTATTGAAACAGCCAAGACGCTCAAGGGTAGCGATCGGCGCATCTTCATGGCGCGGGTCGTCAAGGCGCTTGGAAAAGGTGGACAGCGACACGCTGAAGCGGAACTAGGATGGAATCGGCGCACAATTCGCAAAGGCACGCGTGAACTGGAAAGCGGTACTTGCTTTGAGGACAACTTTGCAGCTCGTGGTCGTAAACGCGCCGAAGAACACTTGCCAAACTTATTGACCGATATCAAAGCCATTGTGGATGGGCAAAGTCAGGTCGATCCGACTTTCAAAACGACACGTCTATACACCCGTTTGAGCGCGGCTGAAGTGAGGCGGCAACTGATTCTACAAAAAGAATATAGCGACGAGGATTTGCCCAGCGAAGAGACGATTCGTGTCAAGCTCAATAAACTGGGGTATCAAGTCAAAAGCGTGCAGAAAAGTCGTCCTCAAAAGAAGATACCAGAAACAGATGCCATTTTTGACCAATTGGACAAGGCACACGCAGCGGCAGATGAAGACGAAACAGTGCTGCGTCTTTCAATGGACGCTAAAGCAACGATCCCCATCGGACTCTTTTCCAGAAATGGCAAGTCGCGCATTATCGTCAAAGCAATGGATCACGATTTTGAGCCGGATGAGAAGTTGACACCGTATGGCATCTTCTTACCCAAATACGATGAACTCTATCTGTACTTCACCAGTTCACACGTCACCAGTGACTTTATTGTTGATTGTTTGGAGGATTTCTGGTTGGCAGTGCAGGCACGATTCCCTCAAATCAATACCTTACTGCTGAATCAAGATAACGGGCCGCAGAACCATAGTCGGCGTACCCAGTTTATGAAAAGAATAACAGAGTTTACCGATGAGTTTCAACTGACTACTCAATTAGCCTACTACCCGCCCTACCACAGCAAATACAACCCTATAGAACGCGTTTGGGGTGTGATGGAAAAACATTGGAATGGCAGCCTGCTCGATACTGTTGAGACCGTGCTGAACTTTGCTCAAACCATGACCTGGAACGGGCATCATCCAGTTGTCAAATTGGTGGAGAAAACGTACCAAAAAGGTGTGAGCTTGACCCCAAAGGAAATGGCAGAGTTAGAAGAACGGTTTGAGCGTTTGTCCGACTTGGGAAAGTGGTTTGTCCGCATATCACCTATCCCTCAATGACTTTCTGGGTCACTATTTTTCTGGAACTGCCTTAGCTCTTTTCATGTAGCATTAATCTTCTTAATTACTTCTTTGCCTCGCCTCTTTGGTACTATTTCCATCTCGGCATGCTGAAATTTAGTTTTTAGCTCTTTGCCGCGTTGCAAATGATCAAGAAAGAGCGCCAAAGCAGCTACTTCTGAATGCGGCTGATTTGATACCGCAATGTTCCAGTCCGCAGCATCGTAAACAATATATGGTACTTTTTCCGCGCCCACAACGACCATGATACGCGCTTTATCCCTTTTCGCTTCTGTCCTTATCTCATCGATCACGTCAAGAATGTTCTCACCGTACATCGTCAGATGACACACTTTCCCGCCTTCTTGCTTCCAGCTCTTTAGCTCTTCGCTCCATTTCACTCCGGTTTGTACAAAGAAATCACCGCCCCACCTCTGCGTGACTTCATTTATACTGCACTCTATGCCCTTATCTCCGGATGCGAGTAGCATGCCTTTCGCCCCTAATGCTCGTCCAACTAATCCGACATGTGTGGTTATCCGCTTATCCCGCTCCGGGCGGTGTCCCAATCTCAGTATTACGATCTCCATGAGGTTAAAAATTCCGTGTCATCCATTCCCGGAAAAAAATAAAAGAAGGTTTAAATAAACAAAAACCCCCCTTTTCCCTTTCAGTTATTGCTCTCTTCTACGCTTGCAGTAGTTGAAGAAGAATAGCAGCCCCAGTATTGATGCAACCGGTATGGCAATAGTAGAGAATTCCGGAATTGCCTCGAAGCCCACATCTATGTTGGCGTCAAGTGCATCGGTACTTGCATCGTATCGTCCATTAACGTTCACATCAACAACGATGTCATATTTGCCCTGGACTGATGAAGTCCAGATTCGTGTCCCCGGTGCTATATTTCCCGACGCATCGGTAGTTACTGACGTATCGGTATCTGCAACTCGGTCAGGGATGTCCATGCCATCTGTCCATGTGGTATCAGCAATAATGTACAAGTCATAAGCTGTGCTTGCATCATAGCCTCCACCTATTGCATACACCGATTCACCTGGTTGGAATATATCCTTTATGCCCCCGGAGCTGTCGGCGGATTCAACGGTGACGGCACCTATAATTTCCCAGGTCTTATATGCTTCGTTCGAGCTTATTCCGGCACCTGTTGCATCAACGACCGTAGCCGTCAGCTCGTGGCTGCTCCCCACCTGGTTAGTGGCGGATACCGGAGTCAGACTAAGAGAATCGGGCTGGGCACCCTCCACTTCGATTGTGCCGTCAATAAAATTAGAAATCTCTATGGTACAGAACTCACCTTGCAGGAATGATTTAGTTTCCCCCGGGCCAATAGAAGTGAGTTCGTTTGCACTCACACCTTCTATAAATGGCTTACGGAATCTTATAACTCCTACGTTTATGATACGGACTGATCCATCTCCTGCATCACACTCGCATGTGACCAACCATCCATCTCCATAGAGTTCTCCTGAATTTAATAAAACTGTTCTCCCGCAAGAACTGGTGTATATACCGCCATTGTTGAATTCCCATGTTCGCGGGGCAAGAATATTTAATTCTGCGCCGTCGTTCTCAAAACGGCTCCCACTCATTTTTAGGTTGCCAAGAGCATTGAAATTAATTGTTGCTGGTTCTCCATGAGACCAGCCGTGGGTACGTATATAACTCTCGTGTATTGTTGCCATTTCTCCTACATCTGCCTCAATAAGGAAGTTCATCGTTCCGCCATCATTCACAGTCCACACGGTCTGAGAAATATCTATGCTGCCACCAGCGACCATATTAATCTGGCCATATTGCCCGTTTGCCGAAAACGTGCATTCATCAAATGCCACAATATTTCCAGCAATTTCGTTTAAATTGATATTTACAGTTGCTCGTTGGCCACTGGAGTCACTTGTGGCAGTCACGGGCCATTTATATGCGTTCAATTCACCTATATTGAGCCAATTGGCTTCCCCCCAACTGTTTCGACAACGGCATCATTGATATTCCATTCACCCTCATTGAGCCAATTGGTCATCCCCCCAACTGTTTCGACAACGGCATCATTGATATTCCATTCGCCGTCCTCATCATTGTTCCAATTTGTATGGCCACCATCTCTAGTTTCAATTCTTGCGCCATACATATTGAGAGTGCCATAATTGATTACAGAGAAATCGCCCTCAACTTCTATTGATCCTCCTATTGTAAACTCACCATGGTTCGCAATACCAAGCGTTGCAGTGTCTCGAACTATCAACGTCCCACCGAGTTCGGCGGTTTCTCCCGCTGCGATATTCAAGTTATCATCACTTGTGATGACCAATTCCTCGCCTGCACCCGGCAAGTCATCCGGGCTCAACGCATGTGCCGCGGGCGTCGCAGCCAAAAAGCTCGCAATCAATATCAATGCAGCCAAAAACACGGTAAATCTTTCCTTTTCCGTTTCCATTTTTAATAATACCTCCTATTTTTGGGGTATTTGTATTGCGCCCCTCCTCAGTGCTTCCACTTTCTTTCGCTATGGTACAGAAAAACGATTGTTAGTATAAAAAGAGTTCATAGCCATACAATTATCAGATATTATTAAAATTTAATGATATAATGAAAAGAAGTAAGGATGAGTCCTGTGAGCATGGAAAATATTGCTTTGTTTGTTCCTGCCACTGGCTACTCGCCTACTTCGCGGTCCATGAATCGCGCAACTGCACCTTCAAACTCAACCACATCCTCTAACTCGGATTCAATCATCTCAAGAACGATTCCATTGTCAACATCTCCGTATCTGTGCACCAGCAGATTTCTAAAGCCTGCCATATCTCCAAGTCGTTCAGAAAGTGCTTTATCGATTACTCTTCGTTCGCCGAGCAGAAAAAACATCTCACGATACTCTTCTGCCCTGCCCAAGCCTCTGACTGCTATGATATGACTGGCTATATCGATGCAGCATTCGATGATCTCAAGGAGTGAATACTTTGCAGATTGCACATTCTTATAACTGCCAGCAAAATCATCATAATCCATGCCCTTAAACTCATTGAGAAACACAAGATTTCGCTCGATGATGTCAAGTTTTGCCTCGATAATATCCTGATCGATCTTCATGCAAGCAACCGCCTCCTGCGCATTCTATCATATTCTCGCAAAAATGGTTTGAAATCAAGATACGCATTTATCACTTCAGTTTCAAAATCCACTCTCTTTCTCTCATCTCGCACGAACACAATCTCACCATATCGCAGAACCTGATGTAGAAACCTGATTGGACGCCTGTTCAAAACTCGCACATCTACCTCCCTATCAAGACGACATCTCGATCGTATTTCGCCTGCCATCTGGATAGCGTACAAATGCTCTGGCACAGCATCATCCGCAAGCAGGATGCCTACGTCTATGTCACTATCTGCCCGCAGGTTTCCTTGCACCGAAGAACCGTAAAGATAGGCAATTATTACCTCTTTATGTTCACAGATCACAGATTTTAGCAGTTCTATCCTCTCTTTCTTCGATAATCCCATTTTTTATTCTTTTCTTTTCGGTTTCTATTTTTAATATAACCACCTATTTTTTGGGGTATTTGTATTGTGCCCCTTCTCGGCGCTTACAGTTTCTTTCGCTATGGTACAGAAGAACGATTGTTAGTATAAAAAGAGTTCATAGCCATACAATTATCAGATAAGCGATGAATATACCCACCCGTGATGAAATTCGTGCAGCCTACCGGCAAGGAGAAGAGGCGATTATTCAACTTGTTGAGCGGCTCATTCAGGAATTGCAGGCACAACAGGATCGTTTGAACAAAAACAGCAATAACAGCAGCAAGCCCCCTTCCCGCGATGATTTCAAAAAGAGCCGCACCAAAAGCACGAGAAAAAACGGCAGCAAAAAAAGCGGCGGGCAGAAGGGGCATAAAGGTCATACTTTGGATAGACATCAAGGAAGAAGTGGATTTGGTCCGAGAGTACAGTGATCACCTAGATCCTGAAAAGATAGAGGAATATGAAGCCGCGATACGACGAGATCATTGAATACGGACTTGAAATGAATCCGCCACCGCAGAAAGAACCCGGGAAACGGGGCAGAGCCAAACAATCTCCGCCCAAAAATCTACTTGACCGCTTAAAGGGATACAAGCATGAAGTGTTGGCTTTTATGTACGACTTTAGTGTACCTCTTGACAACAATCAGGCTGAGCGAGATGTACGTATTCAGTTGATTCTATGGGATTGACGCAGGGGTGAGTAGTTACAAGGATATAATGAAAAGAACAACGCTCTTTAAATATCTCTGCACCTATTACTCATTGATGTAACAGAACGTGATTCAATTTAAATTTTGGATAGCACTACATCCCCGCTTCTCGCTCCTTCTCTATTATCTCCGATTCTTCTATCGTACCATATGCCTCATACATCCTTATTACGAGAGCGAGCGCGACTGCAGTTGTGGCTACTCCTACCACTATCGCCGTCAGGATAAGCACATGAGGTAAGGGATTCACATATAAGACATCGTGACCTTCGATCACGATTGGCTCGGTTCCACCTGTTATATCGCCCAGCGATATGTAGAATAGGAATATAGCAGTCTGAAATATGTTCAACCCGATGATCTTCTTTATCAGATTGTCCTTTGCTATCATCGCGTAGAAACCGATGAGCATAAGCACAATGGAAATCCAGTAATTATATTTATCAAATACTTCCCCGATTAACCATTCCATCATTTTTAGTCTTCTCCCTCCACTTCTTCGCCCTCTCTCTTCCACACAAGGTTAAAGAAAATAGATGTGATTACCGCCATCACCGTCACTCCAATTCCTACTTCTACGAGGTCCATACCCAAAGCTCGGTTCTCCTCAAAATGGTGTGTTAAGGGTATGTAACCATAATTGAGAAATTGTGCATCCGTAGCAAAAACAAGACCGTAGATTATACATAGCAAGCCTACACCAGCGTAGAGATACACGCCAGTACTGAAAAACACGGTGTTTTTTGCCTCTGAAAATCGGTTACCCGCTTTTACGATACCAAAAGCGATAACATATAAGATAAATGACGAGGCGATTATAACTCCGCCCTGGAATCCACCTCCTGGCCCCCCAGCACCATGTATAATTACATATAATCCAAACAACTGGATAAAAGGCACCATTATCCTTGTCACTGTCTCTACAACGACATCATTCCCTTTACCTCCTTCCATACTATTAGTCTTCGAATTCATTCAGGTCTCTTTTCCTTCCTCCTCAATAATAACATGACCGCCACACCGGCAGTGAATATGACTGTGGTTTCACCAAGTGTATCATAGCTCCTGTAATCTGCAAGGATATAAGTTACCATATTCGACACTTCCGTCTCATGCACTCCTTCCTCTACAAACCTTATGTAAAGCGAATACCGGTAAACATCC
>Ga0255388_1013_pt1 | contig 13233 bp, 11 predicted proteins | sample ANMaggSeSYBR01E3_FD_182118 | JGI IMG/M metagenome (GOLD analysis project Ga0255388, IMG submission 182118) | Sediment cell enrichment communities from methane seep in Santa Monica Basin, California, United Staets - ANME aggregate JGI... | ecosystem: Environmental > Aquatic > Marine > Cold seeps >...
ATCAATGAACAATATCCCTGATAAAGGTAAGACCGTAAATATTATTACTACCACATGCAGCTATGACTGTGGCGGGCGCTGTCTTCTGGAAGTTCATATCCGGGATAATAAAGTCATAGAAATAAAATCAAAAAAAGTTAAGGACCTAAATATCAGGGCATGCCCCAGAGGACTTATACAGAAAGATGTATTATACAGCCTGGACCGCTTAAAGGATCCCTTAAAAAGAATTGGAAAGAGAGGCGGCAGAGACTTCAAAGCTATTTCATGGGATGAAGCTCTTGATATTATTGCCCTAAAATTTAGACAGGTAATAAAGAAGTATGGAACTGAATCTATTTATTTCATACCCGGCTCAGGTTCGCTAAGTACCTTAAATAATGTTGGCAAAGTCACTACCAGATTTTTTAGCATGCTTGGAAAATGCACTACAGTATGGGGAGGCGAATCTTTTGAGGGAGCTGTTCAATCTTCACTTGCCACTTTTGGAACCAGATTTACCGGAAGTACAAGAGACAGCATCCAATATTCAAAATATATAATACTCTGGGGATGGAATCCAAACATTACACGATTTAGGTCCAATACAGCTTTTTACCTCCTAAAGGCAAAGCGGTCAGGGGTCAGGATCATTGGTATCGATCCCAGAAATAATCAATCGAGTCAATCTCTGGCAGATCAGTGGGTCCCCATAAAGCCCGGAACAGATACTGCCATGCTTATTGCAATGGCCCAGGTAATGATAAAGGAAGGATTATATGATAAAGACTTTATTCAAAAATATACATACGGTTTCAACCATTACCATGATTATATCGCAGGCAAAAATGACGGTATAGAAAAAAGTCCTGAATGGGCAAGCCCAATTTGCGGCATACCGGCTGATACCATAAGAACTATTGCAAGAGAATATGCAATTATAAAGCCGGCAGCCCTTATGGCCGGATGGGCTCCTGGCCGCAGCGCTTACGGAGAACAGTTTCACCGGGCAGCATCAGTCCTTGCAGCAATGGCAGGTAATATTGGAAACAGGGGAGGCTTTGTCTCAGGAGGGACTGATATTATTGATCTCGGTAGACTGGAAAACAATATCCTGGTACCTGATATTAAGCATAATCTGGTACATAATACACAGTTATATGACTCACTTATACATGGTACGGCGGGAAATTATCCTGCAGACTGCAGGCTTCTTTATCTAATAGGGACAAATCTTTTAAATCAGTACCTTAACCTTAATAAAGGAAGAAAGAATAATATTAAACTGAAATTTGTTCTATTAATTATCATTTTTTATATATTTGGAAAAATTCAAATTTAGAGAGGATCAATATGGTTGAATTTAAAGAAAAATATTCTTATGGTGGATGGGAGAATTGCCTGTACCTTTCAAATGGAAACATTGAACTTGTAGCCACAACCGATGTTGGTCCCCGCATAATGCGTTTCAGCTTTCTAGGACAGCAGAACCTCTTTCGGGAACTTAAAAATGAAATGGGAAAAACAGGTGGGAATGATTTCAGGTTATATGGGGGAAGCAGGTTCTGGCATGGTCCTGAAGCAAATCCCAGGAGCTATTTTCCGGATAATGAACTGGTAGAATATGGGTGGGATGGAAGCACCATAAAATTATTGCAGAAAGTAGAAAGCACTACAGGAATGCAAAAAGAGATATTAATCAAGATGGATCCTGAAGTAGACAAAGTCAGCCTGACCTACAGGATATATAATAAAAATCTATGGAATATAAAGTTGGCTCCCTGGGCCCTGACTGTCATGAATCTCGGGGGAAGAGCTATTATACCCCAGGAACCATTTCAAAGTTGGGAGAAAAAGCTTACCCCTGCAAGGCCGATGGTATTATGGGGATATACTGCCATGGATGATCCAAGGTGGATCTGGGGTAGAAAATATATACAGCTAAAACAGGACAGGGATGCAAAGACCAGGCAGAAGATCGGCCTGCTCAATAAACAGGGATGGGTCGCATATGATCTGGGAGAGGATCTTTTTATCAAAAGGTATGGATTTGATCCAGATGCTTCCTATGTAGATTACGGAGTAAATACTGAAATATATACAGATAAGGATATCCTTGAGGTAGAAACTCTTGGAAGATATGATGATATAGAGCCGGGAGGCTGTGTGGAACATAAGGAAAACTGGTATATTTTTAAGGCCTGGCCAGGAGAGGATGAGGATTCCATAGACAGTACCGTTCTGCCTCTGTTGGAGAAAACCGAGCTACCCTAATATTTCCTTACTATAGAATATTAATTGATAATTACAAGCATAAAAGGAATCTTGTTTTCTATAAATAAAAAAACCAGGATAATAACTATTTATGATATTATCCTGGTTTTAAAAGATATGATCAATTAATCTGCTGTTTCTTCAGCTTCTTTAAGTTCGCCACTATTGATCTCTCCATTCGAGGCTTTAGATCTGCGTGTAATAAGCGATACGATGAACAGAGTTAGAAAGCTTAATGGCACCGATATTATTGCAGGATTATTTATCTGCACCGGAGCATGAAGATGGCTCAGATGATATACCTCATTAAAGGTCTTCTGCGACAGCAATATAAGAGTAACTGATGAGATAAGACCCACAAGAATAGAAGATACGACTCCCTTTGCAGTGGTCTTTTTCCAGAAGAGTATCATCAGTATAGCGGGAAGATTGGCTGAAGCAGCTACAGCAAAGGCCCAGCCGACAAGATAAGATACATTCATGCCTTTAAATAATATTCCCAGCACCATGGCAATGCATCCGACCACAACAGCAGTTATCTTACCAGCAAACACTTTGCCTCTGTCAGACATCCTGATCTTGAGAAACTTATCCATAAGGTCATGTGCAACTGCTCCGGAAGAAGCTACGACGAGTCCGCTAACGGTCCCCAGGACTGTTGCAAAAGCTATGGCAGAGATAATAGCAAATAATGCAATACCAAATGACTTTGCAAGGAGCGGGGCGGACATATTATTATTTGTTATGTCTACTACCCCTCCTGTCATGGCTCCAAGACCGACAAATAATGTAAGGATATAGAAAAATCCAATAACGGCAATAGCCACAATAGTGGATTTACGCGCACATGCAGGTGTTGGGACAGTATAATATCTTATAAGTATATGGGGGAGTGCAGCGGTCCCGAAGAATAGTGCCAGCATAAGGGATACAAAATCTATTTTATCTGTAGCAGTCGCTCCCTTGTCTGAGTCTACTTTAAATACCAGGCCCGGACGGAGCACTTCGCTGCCTGGTGTGGGATTCTGATAATAAACATTAATCGTATCTTCACCATCGGAAATGACCTGCTTTTCCCATCTGACCAGGGTGCTTTCCTTTATTGTCGAGAAGAAGCTAAATATTCCAACCGGTCCGGTCTCAACATCAGTTTCTCCTTCTATTCTGCTCATATGGCCGACCTGATAAAATCTTTCCTCATCCATTGTCCCGCCATTATAAAGAGTCTGTCCTTCCCCGGTCTGGGTCACGGTCAGAGTCTCTTCAAGATATCCTTCTTCTGTGTTTAATTTCCATATTGATTCAAATCCTGTTGAACTGTCAAGAAGTTTGGCAAATACAAGGTCGCCGGTCTTCTGGCTTACTGTCCATTGCTCGAGGATCTTATAGGACCCATCCTGGATTATTATTTCCGGAGCTTCTTCAGAAGAACTGGCTTCTATTATCTTAAAATCATGATAGGGAACGGTACCGCCCTGATCGGGTGAGGTTGAAAAACCCCTTGTCATTATTACTATTACCAATATTAGAGTGAATACTACAAGAAGTGTGCCTTTTAAGAATTGTACATATGTTGTGGAAGCCATTCCAGCAGTTGCAACAATGATTATTACGATTGCCCCGACCATGAGAACGCCTGCCCAGTGGGGGAGGCCCAGAAGCGGCATTACAAGTGATCCAGCGCCGACCATCTGTGGAATAAGGTAGAACATCGATACAATAAGGGTGGATATTGCCGCTACAAGCCTTATGCCTCTTGAGTTGAACTTGGAATCAAGCGCATCTGCGAAAGTAAATTTTCCCATCCTTTTCATAGGTTCTGCAACTACGAAAAGAGCTACCATCCAGCCGGCCAGATATCCGATCGAGTACAGAAATCCATCATATCCCGCAACAGCTATAAGACCGCATATTCCGAGAAAGGATGCTGCCGAAAGATAATCTCCAGCGAAAGCTATACCATTTACAGACCAGTGAATACTGCCTCCAGCCGCAAAGTAACCTTCAGAAGATCTCGTTCTTTTAGCAAAATAATAAGAGATGACAAAGACAGCTATAACGAATGCTAAAAATATAACAATTGCCCAGGGTGAAGGAACATATTTCATTATTTATGCTCCTTTTCATCATCCTGCTTATCTTTATATTTTCTTTCAAGCTTATTGCTTTGATGATTGTAGGTAAGTGCAAGGATGAGAGCTATTATGATGAGTGAAAATCCGTATATTATAGCAAGGTTAAGACTTCCGACATCAGTACCCATAAGTTTTGGATCGACCACATTTATTACAATAAAGCCGCCGTAGAGTATAAGATAGGAAAGAAACATCCATAATCCGAGCCTTATCTTATAAGGAATGGATTTATCTTTATCCCATTTAGTTGCAGGACCATGTCCCATATAGACCTCCCCTTTTTTATAAAAAACCTATGCAATGATACAGCCAAAGGGAGGATAATTCAAAATATTTCTACAACATTTTTAAAGGGATTTAGATTTTTTTGCATATAAATTAAATGATGTATTAGTATTATTACTAAATGGCTTTGTTCAGTAGTATTAAAGATCCAATCAGAAATAGTATTCCGGCTGTTCCCAGCAAAAAGCCTGCGATATAGACGCCCCTTCCTTTTTCTATATACAGACCTCTATCAATTCCCATAAAATCCTTTATTCCGGTTATGACTGCGACGATAGAGGTACCTGCAGCCAATACAACGAAAAGCATCAGCAGGAACAAGATAAGCGCATATTTTAAAAACTGTTCTTCCGGGTCTATAGGTTCGATAATATTGAGATCAATAGTTTTTCCAGGCATCATCAAAAATAAAGCAAGATCTGAAAATACAGAGATCGCTCCCAGAATAAGCGATTCAAGGGAGAATCTTTTTCTATAGGATTTATTTATTTTATGTTTTTCTCTTTCTTCCATATCCTTTATTTATAATAGTGGTCCTATATGGGTAAGAATTATAGCAAATATCCTAATTTTTATAGAACTGCAGAGTCAATTATTAAAAATATTACTTTATAAGATGCTTTAAATACCCGATAATAATATTATCTATACTATGGATAAATTTTGGTTAACAGATATGATATGATAAGGTAGGCATATAAAAATATTATCAAGGGATCAGGTATTATGAAGAAGAAATATCCTAAAAAAAATGAAGATATCGAATTGCTCAAATCTCCGGGGAAAGGAGACTCTGGATTTATTCATACTGACCCATGGCGCGTACTCCGCATACAGGGGGAGTTTGTCGATGGTTTTGATACACTGGCAGGGATAGGCTCATGTGTCTCAATATTCGGTTCTGCCAGGACCAGTCCCGATGATTATTATTATAAAGCAGCTGAAAAGACAGCAGCGCTGCTTGCAGAGAATGGCATGGGCGTAATAACAGGTGGCGGACCGGGAATAATGGAAGCAGCAAATAAAGGAGCTTTTGAAGCTGATGGTATTTCAATAGGATGCAATATAGAGCTTCCATTTGAACAGGAAGCAAATAAGTATCAGAATATATCAATGGAATTTCACTACTTTTTTGTCAGGAAGATGATATTTATGAAGTATTCTGTCGGATATATTATTTTCCCTGGTGGTTATGGGACCCTTGATGAACTTTTTGAATCGCTCACACTTGCCCAGACTGATAAAATCGAGCATTTTCCAATAGCCCTCTATGGAAGCAAATACTGGGAAGGCTTAACCGGTTGGATTGATGAGTGTCTCCTGGAGAAACACGGGACCATAAATCCGGAAGATAAAAAGCTTTTTAAAGTTGTCGATACTCCGGAGGAAGCAGTAGATTATGTTTCGAAAATAATAAGTGAAAGAGGTTTTATCTGATAGTGATCATGAAGTGTTTATGAGCCCGCTTTCTTTATTTTGGCCCACTGATCGCGCAGGGTGACGGTCCTGTTAAAGACAGCCTTTTTCATGGTTGAATCTAAGTCGGCACAAAAATATCCCAGACGCTCAAACTGATATATGTCCCCGGGCCTTGCGGCAGATAGCGAGGGTTCCAGTCTGCAATTATTGGCTATTTTTAATGAATCAGGATTGAGATTTTCCTTAAAATCACGACCCTCTTCCAGTTTGAGCGGATTCTCCTTTATAAAAAGACGGTCAAATAATCTTACTTCAGCAAGAATGGAATGTTCTGCAGATACCCAGTGAAGCGTGGCTTTTACCCTCCTGCCGTCAGGTGAATCGCCGCCTTTTGTCTCCGGGTCATATGTGCAGTGAAGTTCAATTATATCACCGTCAGTATCTTTGACCACATCTATGCATTTTATAAAATATGCATATCTCAGCCTTACTTCTCTTCCCGGAGCCAGCCGATAGAATTTCTTTGGAGGATCCTCCATGAAATCGTCTCTTTCAATATAGAGAATTTTTGAAAAAGGCACTTTTCTTGTTCCCTTTGAAGGGTCCTCAGGATTATTGATAGCTGTAAGCTCTTCAGAGCTCCCATCAGGATAATTATCAATGACCACTTTCAGGGGATTGATTACTCCCATGACCCTTGGCGCCTTTTTATTAAGATCCTCTCTTACAAAATATTCAAGGAGTGCGATATCTACTGTGCTGTCAGCTTTGGCTACACTTATTTCAGTACAGAAGTTCCGGACCGCTTCAGGAGTATAACCCCTCCTCCTGACACCCGAAAGGGTGGGTATCCTCGGATCATCCCAGCCATTTATATATTTTTTTTCAACAAGCTCAAGAAGTTTTCTCTTGCTCATCACTGTATATGTCAGGTTTAATCTGGCAAATTCTATCTGTTGTGGATGATGAATATCAAGCTGATCGATAAACCAGTCATAGAGGGGACGGTGGTCCTCAAACTCCAGTGTACAGATAGAATGTGTGATACCTTCAATAGAATCCGACTGGCCATGCGCCCAATCATATGTCGGGTATATGCACCAATCATTTCCAGTGCGGTGATGTTTTCTATGCAGTATCCTGTATATCACAGGATCCCTCATATTTAGATTGGGGGAGGACATGTCTATTTTTGCCCTGAGTACCTTTGAACCGTCTTCATATTTTCCTTTTCGCATAGCCTCGAGGAGCTTCAGATTTTCTTCGATACCTCTTTCCCTGTAGGGGCTGTCTTTCCCAGACCCTTTAAGTGTTCCTCTGTATTTTCTCATCTCTTCAGCATTTAGATCACATACATATGCTTTGCCTTTCTTTACAAGAAGAACTGCCAGTTCATAAAGCCTGTCAAAATAATCGGAAGTATAGTACTCTTTTTTCTCCCAGTCAAAACCGAGCCATCTCACATCTTTTTTTATTGATTCTACATATTCAGACTCTTCTTTTGTAGGGTTTGTATCATCAAATCTGAGATTGCACTTTCCATGGAATTCTTCTGCCAGTCCAAAATTTAGACAGACAGCCTTTGCATGGCCTATATGCAGATATCCATTGGGCTCTGGCGGGAACCTTGTATGGACCCTGCCACTATTTTTACCCTCTTTTAAATCCTTTTTTATTATGTCCCTTATAAAGTTGGATCTCTTCTTAATGTCGTCCATAAACTGTCTCTCAACCTGTATATCTGTAGAATCGAATATAATATTTTATGAAATAGGATTATTTATGTCAAAGCTATCCCCTTTGTTGATTAGAATAACATTATACCCGCTAATCGGTGTATTTATCCAGGATTCTTTGTGCCTTTATCTTAGAAAGATTAATACTCTGCCAGCTGCTTTGCTCTGCAAGTATTTCCTTTTCTCTTTCAAAATGATCCTTGACCTGTGCCACGATCTCTTCATCCTGACAATCAAGAAGTCTTGTTGTCTCGGCAATAGCGCTATATGAGAGTCTCTCTAAATAATCTACGTCGATCTCTCCTGTATTGAAGTATCTATTTATATTATTCTTTGCAATCATTACATCCACATTAACAAAGTTAAGAATTACAAATAAAATAAGGGAACATAAAATATATGCGCTTATGATAGGCATCCTGCTATACCATATATATACAAGATTTATGATAAAAAGCAAAAATAGCAAAATCATAAATGCCTGCACAAAAATTCTGAGATAAGTATAGCCATATGCCATTTCATATAATACCATCCGGTAAAATGCAGAGATGAGTAATATGAATGTAAAAATTACAAGAGCTGAAAGAAAAGATTTAATAACAGTATTGGCTTTCCTGCTTTCTTTTTTTACAAAAGTAATGCTAAAAAACAGTATTGCAAAATTAATAACTGTTACTGCAAGAAGTTCAAAAAATCCTCTCCTTGCATATTCTGCATAGGAAAAAGATGATGGAAGTATAAATGTATCTCCGCCAAATAAATAAGCAAATTGAATTACTGCAAAAACAATATATACAATATTTAACAGTGACAGCATAGTAAGCAGGACCGTTGGATCTATAAATAATTTCCACCCTATTTTACCGTACATCTTCTTTTCATTCGATTCCTTTGCCTTAAAAATACTGAATATAAAGGAAAATATATAAATAGAGATCGGTAAGACTATAAAGATATGCTTGATCATGGTCCGAAATGGAATATCGATAAAAAGATTTTTAAAGACAATATCTGCCGAAGAAAGAAGCCATATGATGATAGTTAGAAGAGGAATTGAGATAATGACTCCGATGAGAACCTTTGATACAACTGTCTTTCTTTTATCCCCGGTATCCAGGCTGATCATCCCAAAGAAAGTTGTAAATGGTTTATGGATACTTCCAAAAGGTGTGAACACTCTTTTTACCATATCTGCAATAAACCTGAAATCGGACCAATGAGCTTTATTTATATTTGATGCAAGCGCAGATAGGGCAATCATTAAAATGGGGACCAATAAAAAATTTAAGATCCTGAGTACAGTATTTGAATAAATACCAGATGTTGAAGAAAGTGCCAGTATTGGAACTGCAAGGATCCATGCCCTATTATTTACAGGGACCCTGGATATCTGCATGCTTATGAAAAAAATCACCAGCAGTGAGGCAATAAAAATAGGATATGAGATACCTGATGTTTTATTATAAAAAAGGATATCGAATAGGACTCCAATTGCGAGCCCAAGCAGAAGAAGCACATAACCTGCTCTTTTTAATGCATTTGAATCATTCAATTTGTCCCCTCGTATAATAAGATAATAAAATAAGTACAAATTATAATATACGGTTTAATAATTTGATAGTAGCAGTAAATGGCTGCTACTATTCTCAAATCTTCTATAAAATCACAAAGTAAAACTTCTATCTTGTAAATAACGTCTAATATATTGATAGAATTAAAAAATTTTGTCATCTATTATTCTTACCTGAGGAAGGTGAAAAATGGAATCAGAAAAAAAACCCATTAAAATTATTAATAAATTTAACCTTGCTATAAAGATTATATTCTGGTTATTAGTGGCATTTTTTATATTACTGATAGTCGTAATTTTTAGTCCAATGGAATATATATCTGTCAGCATTCTTTTTATGGCTATACCGGGGGTAATCTTTCTTTTATTGGGCATAGCCCTGATTGCATTGACTGCAAAAAGCGTACACAGGGGACTGCTTAAGAAATTCTTATTAATAACCGGTGCCGCACCTATTGGTGCTGTGGTGAGTGTGATTCTGCATAATGTTTTTTATGGAATTTTTATTCATTTCTTTGGTGCAGATTTCTGGGATAGAATCGGCACAAGCGATGAGCCCGTCTTTTTTATCCTGGCCATCATTGTCTGCCCTATTGCTTTTCTGGTTGGAGTAATCGGCAGCATAATACTGTTTAAAAAAGGAAGAAGAACTGCTTGAGAACAATAGGTTAAAAGAATATAAATAAAAACAAAAGTTTCATGCAATAATGAAGCTGGTATAAATAAAAAAGTAATAAATCAGTAATACAAAACAGTAATAGGCATTATAAAAACGCCTATTACTGTTTGATTCTTCTCATTTAATAGCAGCCAGAACAAATAAAACAATTCCTCCGGCAAGTGCAATACTTGCAAAGACATAGCATACTATTGCTGCTGCATTATCGCTCATATTTTTATTGAGTTTCTTCTTGACCAATCTAATTATTGCAGGTGGTCTTTTGATTGCGACATAATACACAAATGCTGCATATAATAAACACGCTATTGCCCCAATTATATAACCCATTTATAACCTCCTCTCCTTATATTCTATGTGCTCACATTACTAAAAACTGCTACTGAAGCCCTTTTCTTATTCTGGGCGCCAGCAAAGCATATGCTGCTCCGCATATGGCCAGTATGATGCCTATAGAAAGTATCAATTGAGGCCATGTGCTGCTTTTTGACAGTATCATATCATTTGCCCTGTATGCCCAGTAAAACGGTGACCAATAGAAAAATATCCTCCAGTTTCCTGTAACTAATTCATATCCTGCGATGGACCCGGCCATCGGCAAAAACATAAGTTTCACACTGCCTGCCGCTTCCATGGCATCATCGCTATTTAAGCCCTGTATGAACCCTATTAACAAACTCAATATTGTAGTCGAAAAAACGACTAAAGCTGCCTGGCCCAGATTGACATTATAGAAGCCAGTGATTAAAAGACACGAAATAGATGAAAAAAGCGCGACAAACATACCTGTAAGACTCTTACCCAATATGAATGCACTGCGTGAAGTGGGTGTTACATTGATTGCGCTTACAGTATTATCTGTTTTCTCTTCGACTATATTCAAAGCAATAAGCATGCCTGCCAGCATAGAAATCATAAGCAATAACATATTTACCAGCATCTTTTTTAGAGGTGGGACTTTACGGCCAAATTCAATTATTTCTGAGCGGGCATCTTCCAATTGCACGTCTGATTCATACAGCACATTTAGCAATTTGGCATATTCGATAACCATTTCGGACTCATTTCCCTGTGTCATAATATAATAGCCATTATCTTTGGGTAGTATTCCGACTACATCGTCTCTTGCCATGACCCTATCTTCAACTCTTTGTTTGTCGTTAAATAGTTCAGTGTGGGCAAAGTCATCAAAATAAGCCACCTGCCCAGGATTTTCATTTTCTACCAGAGCAAAATTTACACTGGTATCATTAATACTGGGTGAGAGAAAATTAATTCCTACAGCTAAAACCAAAGGGATGATCATCATGTACAATGTCATAAATTCCCGTGTGTTTACCTTTATATCTCTAGTAAAAATAATCCATATTTTTTTTAACATCATTATTCTCCCTTAAACGCTTAGCGTTTTCTTAAATCGAATATTTGTGATAGCAAACAGTATTATTCCTACCGCGAGGAATCCAGCACTTACGATTAGCGGATATGCGACAGCGCCATTTGGCAGAATAATCTCTTTAAAGCCCTGGAGCATTGGATATGAAGGTATTATTTTTATCCAAAAAGGATCCCAGCCAGGTATAAAATACGCTATACTGGGAATCATCATGAGAATAATTATTAAATAGACGGCTCCGAAAGCTTTTGTCAAATTATTATAAAAGCTTGCAATGAGCAGTCCCAATGAAGATGCAAAAAATCCAGTTGTGAGAAGCAGCAACAATATTAGACCATAGTTTATCCTGAATCCCATGATAGGCATAATTATAATTATGCCTGAAACAATAGATGTAAGTAAAACTACAAGAATCTTACTCATTAAATACCGCCAAACAGAGGATGCTGTTACTGCATAAGCCTCTATTACACCCTCCTTTTTGTCCAGGAATATATAAGATACCATAACAAACATGCCCATGAGGCTGCCGCTAAATGCAATCAATGGCGGAATGGTGTTTTCCCTGTCATTTAGAGGTTCATAATCTGTTGATAGCGGACGCACTTCCTGATTTTCGATGCGCTCTATTAAGACATCTGTACTTTCATTGTTTAGTATAGATATCAGATTTTTTAAGCGCGCAGATTCATATCCCTGTAAATAGTATTTATAGTGCAGCTGATTATCATTGTTGAGCTCGACCACTGCGCCTATATTTCTGTATGTTTCTGCAAGCATACGGACAGCTTCTTCGCTATCGACTATATAGATCTCTTCTTCATCGGTTTCAATAAGCTCAGCATCAAATGTTTTACCGCCTGCTTCTATCTCTACCATTTCCGATTCACCGTCAAGATCATCTTCTAATATAATATTTGTAAATATATTCCTTCCTTCTTGCGGCAGGTTAAAATAAAGATACTCTGTCGAAATACTGCTAAAATTTTGAGGAATAGCAAATAATAAAACTGCCAGGATCACCAGGGCAAAAATCAATTCGACATAAAAGTAAAAGCCCCTTGAAGCAAGAATGAGTTCTTTCTTAAAGCTGCTTAGCAATTTCATATTAAGCAAGCCCCCTTCCTGTGACTTTTATAAAGATCTCCTCCAGCGTTGCTTCCTTTGTATGCATGGTCAGGATCTCTTTATCGGTTATGATTTGATTTAGAAGGTCCTTATCTTCCTGCAATATGGTAGAGAATGTTTCCTTTTTTATATTGCCGTCTTGAGCATATTCCACATCGACCATTTTTTTGCCATATTGAAGCTTCAAATTTTTAGGTGAATCTATAAGCTTGATCTCACCGTCAATAATAAATGCCACGCGGTTGCATAATTCATCCGCTATATACATATTATGGGTGGTCAAAAATACGGTCACCCCTTTATTATTATGCTCTCTTATTATATCTTTAATATCAGCCGCTATAGCAGGGTCAAGTCCTGTAGTAGGCTCATCAAGGAACCACATGGTAGGATTATTGATCATAGACCTGGCAAATGTCAGCCGGTGTTTCATACCTTTTGAAAATTCGCCTGCTCTCATGTTTTCCTTGCCTTTTAGACCCACAAGATTGATTAATTCTACAGGATCACGTGTTTCTACATCAAATAATTTGCTGTAGAAGCTCAGGTTTTCTTTCGCTGTCATTTTGCTATAAACATTAGACTGCTCAAATGACATACCTATCTTATTGAACATTTCTCGTGAGATA
>Ga0255388_1014_pt1 | contig 13055 bp, 14 predicted proteins | sample ANMaggSeSYBR01E3_FD_182118 | JGI IMG/M metagenome (GOLD analysis project Ga0255388, IMG submission 182118) | Sediment cell enrichment communities from methane seep in Santa Monica Basin, California, United Staets - ANME aggregate JGI... | ecosystem: Environmental > Aquatic > Marine > Cold seeps >...
ATTGTGCCATTTCTCTTTTTGTAATCCGGACGATCCTGATTCAAACATATCTAGCCTCTTGGATTTGGTCATATCATGGAATATATTATCCGATCCAGAACACATAAAAATCACGGTTTGGGCGACACCACCAAATACGCCATGATGTATTGAACCATCCCAAATAAGTATTTATAAATAGATAGATAGATACCTAAAATTAAGAAGTATAATAGGAGGTGAAAATGGAAAAAGTGAAAAAGGGCCTAACGATGCTTGTTGTAGCGATAATAATTATTGGTCTGATAGCGGCCATAGGGAGCGTCACCGCAGCAAATTACGTATGGGTAGATAGCAATGTAAAGGGTGTTGGCTATAAGAACGCAGAATACGAAGTTGATACGGAATATGGTATTGCCAATGGAATAGAGATGTCCGAGCTTGAAGCGGGAAGCGGTCTTGTTACAAAGGAAACGTGGACACTGGAAGTGAATCCGATGCAGGATCTGCTCCAGATAGGAGAGGTATGTGTAGAGGGGCTAATAGAGAAGAAGGAGCTAGATGCTGAGTATTTCCCGATAACGTACCAGAACCACAGCTATGATTTAAAATGGCTGGAGAAGAAGTGCGTAAAGAACTATGATCTTGGTGCAGTCACGGATGCTAACTTCGTCCAGTGTGAGAAGTTGCAGAAAAAGGAGTCGGTTGAAACATATGGTGACGGTATCGGCATCCTAGTTGATGCGATGCGTATCGGTCCTGTGTCTCTTTACGCAGGCCTCCCAGCAGCGATTACGCAGACTGTAACAGCCGATGTAGTCGGTATATCGCACATAGGCTTTGCAGCTAAAGATCCAGATGAGCATCATCACACAATTGCTTACGGTAAAGAGGAGACTATTGGACAGTTCCACATAGAGAAGACAATTGATATTCGATTGGACTGTACCTGGGATATGACAGGGGACTGGCTTGGCTGCCCATAAATACCTAAAAAGAAGCGGTAAGCATCTAAAAGGAGAAAACAGAAAAAACTAAAATTATTTTTTTTTTCTAAAATGAGGCACTATCTAAAAACCCTGCGATTTATCACCGTGGAGATCGCCGAGGGCGCAGAGTTTAAGACTGTTTCAATCTGCGCTTGGGCTTTCTAATGCCTCTGCGTTCTCCGCGCACTCAGCGGTAAAATTTGGGGGTATAGCGATTTCGCTGGAAAATTCGACAGTGCCCATTCACGTAATAATCTCTTGGATTTATTCACCGATATTTCTTCCATGTATTCATCAGGATTTGCTTTTTTGTAGAGTTCCAGAATAAGACCGAAATTAAGACAACAATAGACTTGTTGCTAATTAAATGCTATCTCCACGCAAATGCTTTTAATATGATATAATATGCATTATAAAACATGATATTCATTAAGAGAGCCTTGATGGACGACAGGGCACTAAGAGCCACAATAGGACTATTATTTGATCATCACCGATATAAATAGATGGATTGGTTATCTGAGCCCTCCAGAAGAAGGTAAAAAGCATGATTAATGTATGTTCAAAGGCCTATTTCTGCCGGAGATATTCCCAAAAATAATAATTTCGCAACAAGTCTATTGATCTCACTCAGACTTTAAAAACATTTCTGGTTTTTTCCTCCCGCGGCTGTCCAACAAATCAATTATAGCTAAAGAATAGTTGTGTGTACTATTGTATAATTTCTATTGAATATTGTGTAATTGTTAGACAACCTCTAATAGGATTAATTATAATTACTACATGCCACTGAGAGAGAAAGATGAGAATAGCAATAGGCGGCACTTTTGACCCGCTGCATGACGGACATAAGAAGTTATTGAAGAAGGCCTACGAGCTCTGTGAAGGTGGAGAACTTGTCATAGGCGTGACATCGGATAAAATGGCACGTGCAAATAAGGACAGAGTGGTTCTTCCTTACAATATTAGGACAGATACGATCAGACAATATATGTATAAAGAATACGGGGTGAAGGTGAGAACGATGGAATTAAACGACCGATATGGCACCACCTTAGAGGCGGATATTGATTATATAGTTATATCACCCGAAACGTATGACGTGGCGTTGACGATAAACGAACTGAGGAAAGAGCGTGGCAAGAAGCCGATAAAGATAGTAAAAGTGGCGCATGCAAAAGCAGCAGATGGGCAGATAATCTCTTCTACGCGGATAAAAGCGGGCGAGATAGATGAACATGGGGCTTTACTTGCGCACTTATGATGAGAAAGATACAGGATACAAGATGCAAGTTCTCATATCACAAGTTTCTTCTCTAACTTCGTCAGGTTCTCACAGCCGTTCTTCAGCACCAGCACCATATCTTCCAGCCTGACGCCACCTACTTCCGGGTCATACAATCCCGGCTCTATTGTAATTACATTCCCTGCACGTAGTTCGTAATCGTTATCGCCAACGCTGGGTTTCTCATGTATATCCAACCCCACACCATGACCCGTGTTATGAATGAATCCGTTCTTACTTCTTTTTCTTAATGTCCCATAACCACGTTCCTCAAATATATCGCAGACCCGATTATGCACTTCTTTGCATGTTACACCCGCTTTTAAGAGCGCTAATGCAGCTTCTTGCGCATGCTTAACCGCCACGTACATATCTGTTAGCGCCTTTTCCGGCTCTCCTTTGGACACGGTTCTTGTCATATCTGCAAAATATCGCTCCAATTTCAATCTTGGGAAGATGTCTATGACAATGGCTTGATTTGCGTAAATGGGACCAGAACCAGTAAAATGGGGATCTGCAGCTCTTTTCCCACATGCTACTATTGGCTCTCCTCCGTCACAGGTACAGCCTGCATCAATCAAAGCGTATTCTATGTATGCCTTTACACTCTCAGACGTTAGCACCTTCCCGTTATCCATAAGACAGTTGCTCTTCACCGAAGAGCTCTTTATAACCGTTGTGGCAATCTCCATTGCGTGCTCGCATGCTCTTTGCGCCTTCCTTACATATTCTATTTCTTGCTCACCCTTTATCTCACGCTCTTTCGTCATTATCAGTTCCTCTACGGGAACTACATCTATGCCCGTCTTCCTTAGTCCTTCGGCAGTGAATAACGAGAAATATTTGGGCACTTCTATTGAGGTTATACCTTCTTCCAGAAGGACATTTAGAATAAACTCTTCTGTTTTTAGATCATGACCGTAATCGAGCGAAGATCGAACTTCATTTACAATTGACTCCTTTTTCGCACGTTCATATTCCATCTGCGATACAATGAGAATGTCTTTGTAAGACAAGCGAAGATAAACAAAAGGGTCCGCAGAGAGGAAACGAGTTGCGTAATACATGTCTGCATTATGCATGCTCCCGCTGACCATTAGAAGAGGTTTTGCACTCATGTTTTTATTTTATCTCACAGACATAAAATCTATTATATCCAGCTCAATGAAAATCCTAAATCACAATCACTAAACTCTAAACAATTTCAAATCCGCAAAAGTCCTTCACCGGACATTCTTCGCATCTCTTACGCCTGCAATATTTTATGCCTAGTTTAAGAAGTGCAGTCTCAACACGTGAAAGTTGTTCACCCTCAAATTCATGCGGATTTATCTCCAGAGTCTCTGCTACGCTTTTAGCTTTGCTCGATACCTCTGGGCTTATCTGCCATACACCTCGCAATTCACGCAGGAATATCTGTGCTGTTACCGCGCCAATGCCTTTAAATTCCTGTAGCCTTCTCGCCAAATCTTTCGTATCTGAAGATAGACTGTAAAGGTTCTCCAGAGACCCATATTTATCTTTTAGCGTTTTTGATATATCGAGCAGCTTTGTCGCTGTGGAAAAGTCGTATCGCACATATCCGCCTTCATCCAGAATTTTTACCAATTCGTCCCAGCCAGCGGCGATGATCTTTTCCATGCTGTCAATTCCATACCGTTCAAATGCTTTGTACGTGTTAGCTGCGATCTTCTCGCTTATCCTCGCACCGAACAGGATGGAAGCCAAAAACCATTTGAACCTGCCTGCTGGCTCCGTCAAGTCTATCCTGAGGTCTTCAGTATACAAGGTGAAGTTAGCGAGAAGCAGTTCGATTTTGTCCATGTTAACTCCGTTTCACTTCTTTTGATTGCGTTCCATCCTTAGACTCATTCCAAATATTTTCAAAAAACTTTATTGCATCTTCTACAGTTTCCTCATCTCTTGTCCATATTCCTGCATTATATTCTTTCTCAAGTTGTTCAGGTGTAATATCCGCAGAGGAAACAAGGACTTCATTATCTATGATGTACAAACGTGCATGCAAAAGTGGCTCAGTTATAACCTTAACTTCGACCAAATAGGGGGAATATATAATACCATAACTACATTATCAGCCATATTTTAGCATTTAACAAATTATAAAAGCAAAAAGGTTTTCCTGACCATTGAGAGGAAATCTGTGCTCTTGCTATGGTGTGTGTTCCTGGCAATGTTCCACGAAAACAGGCAAAAGATGCGTGGTAGAAACTCTACCATGCCGAAGATATCAATCCGAGTCTAAACCAAAAGAATCTCACCGCCCTGATACGTGATGTGGGTGTAAATCGAACTAGTCAGAACGCCGTATTTAAAAACTCTCTATCTATCGATCAATGAACTCGATAGTGAAGAAAAAATACTCATCCTCGACCATGGTTTCTTCTCGGAGGGACCCATAGAGTTTTTTTGAGGTAAGGAAATATTCTACGTGCACCCGACAAAGAGGAATAGCCATTATTACGAGACACGTATCCACCTCAACATGTTCTGACCTGTTTTGACTTCTAAAAATTACCTGTTATCGACACGGTAAGACTTTCTCATATTTTTAGGATTCAAATTAACGTTCATTCCGTGAATTTGAAGTATTAATTGCATAAATCGGTAACGACAAGTTGTCAATTTTTAAGTAATGCTTCAGTTACCGTTTACCAATTAATTTGAAGAGGATACAGTACAGGCATCGTATCGATATTTAGTACTCCGTTCTAATAAGGTCCGTCATCAAACAGGGTACAGTATCGATCCTTTTCTGATACACACCGTATGGGGCATATCTCGCAAACGCTGAGCTGTTTGTCCCAAGCTTCTGCAATCGCATCGAGTATTTTTTCCACCAGTCTATCGCTTAGCAGCGGGAAATATGCTTCAACCCGGTCATGTGGGAAATATATCATCTTGATCTCCCCGGATAGTTGTTGTAATAGGATTGTTTTCATCTCCTTCGCGAAATAAATGGAAAATTCCGCTATATCCGCTTCGTGGATTCGGCGTCTGCGCAATTGTTTCTCCAAATTCTGCATAATCTCGAGCTCGAAACTCAGCGCTAATTCGTAACAGAACCAATTCAGTTTCGTCTTATCACGCTCTGCGGAATAGAATGAAGTCGGTTTGATCCTGCTATCCCCAAATATGTCTTCTTCCATTTAATCACATGTATAGTTAAAAAGGAAGGGTAAAAGAATATTTAAATTTATGTTTTTACGGGCTAAAGAGGCAGTCCCATAACTTAGTTTTGCATCAATAATTTTGGTGCCAGAAACAATTGTGAGGCAGCCTTGTCATCGATGCAGATTCCCGTCATCATTCAATGCCCTCAGCATCTCCACAACCGAGAATGCGGCGCGAGTTATACCCATGCTCCGGCTATCAGTATCCGTACCTGCAAGATACATGTTCTTGATAGGCGTGCGAATATCTGCTATTTTTCCGTCAATCGTAACTGCCGCTTTTTCCGGGATCGTAATCTGCTCATGCTGCAGCTCAATGTGCTTTTCGATATTCGGAATAGCGCGATAGATCGTTTCGTATGCTTTTTTCGTCTCTGATTCTTCGGATTTGTTCTCATCAAACACAAACGCAAATCCCACGAGCTGCTTATCCTTTGGCGCAAGTGATGAGTCGTAATTGCTGATTGGCATAGCCCAGTATGAATTATCCCTGAACCATACTTCAGAACCAATGTAGTTAAAAGCGTCCAGTTTCTTCTCCAGACCCAACCAGATGGTAAGGCTCTTAGCCTGAGCGATTCCATTCAGGTTTTCTACATACGACTTTGGAAGGTCATCCACGACAGAAGGCAGATTCTTTGCAAAGCCTGTGTAGATAACCATATCGGTGTAGTAGATTTCATCTGCCTCAACACCCACCACCCTACCATCCTCGACAAGAATTCGTTTTACCTCGCTTTCTGTCTTAATTCCAACCGTTTTTGGGAGCGAATAGAGAACTGCGTTGAGCACCGATTTGAGCCCCTTGCGTGGGTATCCCTGCAAATCGCTGCCCCTCATTGCTGCACGCCTACCAACATATGTAAGCGGGCTGTAAAGATTTTTAAGCGGGATCGAAGATGCAAATGAGCTGTTCAATCTTGCCTTGAGGGATGCATGAAGGTTGGAAGGTAATATAGATTGAAGTATGGATTCCGTCTGCTGTGGCTTTTCGATTTTCGCAACTATAGTTTCAAACTGCTCCTGTGTGACGCTGTCCCTGATGAAGTCGCTGCCGGTCAGAGCCCTGTGTACAGACATCTCATTCATGGACTTGCCTGACAGAAAGTATGAGATGGTATTGACAAAATCATACGTATCTTTTGAGAGTGTACGTGGCAGCAAGTCGTACACCGACTGTTTTGTGAGGTCTGTGCCAAAAGTAGAGCGCGTAATTGCTTTGGTAATAGCCGGAGTCAGAACAAGTCTGTCCTTCTTCGGAAGAAGCACGAACGTTACAAATTCCTTTAGATTCGATGGCATCTTGACAAAATCGGTATCTGTTCTTGCATAGTAATACCCGAGATCTTCAAACACCGGTATATAATCAAAATAAGTATCCATTAGCCGCTTTAAAGGACCTTCCGTAAGTTTCGTGATTGCATGCGGTCCTGTATCTACCTGGAAACCGTCTATCGTGTAACTGTTGCAGTTTCCGCCAACGTACTGCATCTTTTCAAGTACCAGGACGCTCTTACCGTGCTTTGATAGTGTCAACGCTGCCAGAATACCACTTATCCCCGCGCCGACCACGATAACTTCGTACTTCTCCATTTTATCACACTCATAAGGCCGACTAAGGATGAGGCGATTACTCGCCTCTCTTCTCCTCGTCTCAGAACAGTACGTGAAAGTTTCCCTTCATACCGCTCAATCATTTCATAATAGCGTTCTTATCCGGGCAGTTGATCTGAGCTGGGTTCTCGGATTTTCCCAAAATCTTTCGTTGGCAGGTATACCTCAAAGAACATCTCGAGTATCACATAAAGACATTCAGACTTCGTCATCCCCAAGTCTCTTGATTCTTTTACTATCTCCTTTACGCCCTTGTAAACGTAATCATCCACTCGGACTAAAATTGCATTTCCCCTTTTCACTATGGTTACATTGTAACCACATATAAAAAGACTTTTTTTGTGTAATGCCATAATTTATTGGATGTGCTATAGATTTTGGTAAGCTATTTATTTGGAGTTCCCTTATCTCTTCTCATTCATTTAGACCAAAATCATCTCTTTAAGAAAGATGATGAGAGAAAAGGGGGGCTGCTATGCGGAAGGCGATTTTTGAGGACCGATTTGGAGATGTTCTTACAGCAGCGAAAGAAAGCGAGCTTCGGTGTTTACAAGGTAAGCGGTGGGAGGGGAATGCAGTACTGATTGTTGTAGATGCCGCATTGGATTCGGTTGGATTGCACTACTTCAATATAGTTGTGCCACGGGTTAAGCGCTTTTACAACGATTACGTGAAGACGGACGATATAAGCACTTTTAATGCCTTTTCGACTCTTTCTACAGAAGATGCGCGGTTGAGAGGGATAATGAATAACAAGCGTGTTTGGCAGGTAGCAATAGGTATAAGTCGCGTTTTAAGTGGCATTAAAATACGTAAGGGTTTGGATACTGATTTTGATGCGGTGCGGTACTGGGCGGAGCATGCAATGGTTAAGGACTGGAGAAATGATGAAATAGGAAAGATTAACGGTGTCGGACTGATAACATTTCAGTATCTGCGAATGCAAGCCGGTATAGATACAGGCGTGCCAGACAAAATAATAAAGCGGGTGGTAGAACGAGAGTTTGGAGTACATGCGAATAATGATTTACTGTTCATAGACGAGATGGCGCAGTTATCAAAAGCGATAGGCTATTCGCAAATATTGATCTGCTGGGCTATTTGGTTCTGGGAATCGAATATAAAAAATCACTGGAAAAATTTCTTGTGTTAATCTTGTGGAATCTCGTGGTTTTTAAAATCTGCTATACAAATAGTTCTTTTTAATATGTATTATATTTATTATCTATCTAAATAAATGTATTGAGCCATGAAAGAATACGAAGTCGAATGCATAAGATGCGGTGCACATTACACTAAGGAAGACGTAGTATACACGTGCAGGAAATGCGATGGACTGCTGAATATAAAATACGACTATTCGAAGATAGACGAGAAGCAAGTGGTGAACGCGAAAGGAGAAGGCGTATGGAAATATCGTGCATTACTGCCTTTTAGTAACGAGACAGAACAGATAACAATAAACGAAGGGAACACGCCGTTGTATAGATGCGACCGACTCGCCAAATCGATTGGCATCAGAGATTTATGGGTGAAACATGAAGGTCTGAATCCATCAGGATCGTTCAAAGACCGTGGTATGACTGTAGGCGTAACGAAAGCGGTAGAATTGGGTGTGGGCGGCGTAGCATGTGCATCCACAGGGAATACATCCGCATCACTTGCCATATTCGCAGCAAAGGCATATCTACCTTGCTTTGTCCTGCTACCAAAAGGTAAAGTAGCCTTAGGGAAAGTAGCACAGGCGATGATGCACGGTGCAAAAGTGTTCTCGTTAAGAGGTAACTTTGATGATGCTCTACGTGTTGTCCGTGCTTTATGCGAGGAAGAGAACATATATTTATTGAATTCCGTGAACCCGTACCGGTTGGAAGGGCAGAAGACGATAGCGTTCGAAGTAGCGGAAAAGCTCGAATGGAACGTTCCAGACCGTCTTATTCTGCCTGTTGGGAATGCCGGTAACATAAGTGCGATATTCAAAGGCTTTTCTGAGTTGAACCTTTTGGGCATAACAGACGAGATTCCGAAGATGACGGGCATTCAAGCAGCGGGTGCGAAACCAATAGTGGACGCCATTAAAGCGGCTAAAGCTGAGATAACGCCAGAAGCTAACCCGGAAACCATCGCGTCTGCAATAAGAATAGGCGACCCAGTGAATGCGGCAAAGGCTTTACATGCCATTAGAGATTCCGGTGGTGTCGCGGAATCAGTAACGGACGATGAGATAACAGAGGCGCAGTTGGCATTAGCACGGGTGGAGGGCATAGGCGTAGAGCCTGCAAGTGCAGCTTCAATCGCAGGCCTGAAGAAATTAGTCGAGTTGGGCGAGATAGCGAAAGATGAGCGAGTTGTTTGTATTACCACCGGTCATCTATTGAAGGACCCGGAACGTGCGATAAGCATATGCGAAGCACCGATAGATGTGGCTGCGGATGTAAATGTGCTGCGTAAGATGTTTAGGGCGGTATAAATGAGGATATACGTCACCGGTCGGTTAAAGAACAGGAAAGCATAATATCCAGCTAAAATCAATTATTGACACAGATTAACACTAAAACTTTTTAGAAAAAAGTTTTATCAAAAGCCAATTTCTTTGGTAAAGCTTTCTTTTTTAAAGAAAGGTTTGTGTAAATCTGCGTCCTAAATTAAATTTATGGGTAGAAGTTATACTTCATAAAATAAACACTGAAACCAGAAAATGAGCGTCAATATAACTGCACCAAGCAGACTCCATTTCGCACTTATAGATCTGAACGGTGAGCTTGGACGAGTAGATGGTGGAATAGGGGTAGCATTGAATGAACCCGCTTTGGAAGTAGCGGTATCTGCAGTAGATAACGATCAGGTGGAAGCGGAAGAAGTTGTTTCTATATTAGAACAGATAAGAACTAGAATAGAGTTAAGAGCGAATTACCACGTAAAGATATTGAAGAACTTGCCATCACATGTGGGCTTGGGCGCAAGGACACAATTAGCACTAAGCGTGGCAAAAGCGATAAGCGTGCTGGAAGGCCGAAGCGATAACGCGATAGAATTAGCAAAACTGGTAGGTAGGGGTGGCACTTCCGGAATAGGCGTGGCGGCATTCGATAAAGGCGGGTTCATCTTAGATGGCGGCCATGTGTTTCGGAAGGATAAGAGCCTGAAGAACGTGAAGGGCCTAAAAACGGGCTTCCTGCCTTCTTCGGCATCTAACGTGCCGCCACCTCCTGTTCTCTTTCAGCATCCGCTACCCGAAGATTGGTTCTTTGTCATTGCTATACCAGAAGTGAAAAGGGGCGCACATGGACCTGAAGAGATTGATATTTTCAAACGGTGCTGCCCCATAGAGCGCGAAGAGGTGGAAAAGGTATGCCGGATTCTGCTTATGCAGACGCTACCTTCCGTGCTTGAGCATGATATAGCAACATTTGCTGAGAGTCTAACCATGTTACAGCAGGTAGGGTTCAAGCGAATAGAGCTAAAGCTACAGCATGAAATAATAAAAGAGCTTTTCCAATTCTTCGATGCTCATGCCCAGGGGTATGGTATGTCCTCTTTTGGCCCTGTAACGTATGCAATAGTGAAAAGCGAGAAGAGAGCAAAAGAGCTCGCAGCGGCGACAAAATCATTCCTGGATCAAAAAGCGATACCCGCTTTGGTGTCGTATTCAAATACAAATAATACTGGCTGTAAAGTAGGATATTGAGTAATTACGTTATCCCTTCGATCATTGTCCCGATACCACTATCGGTGAATAATTCGAGCAAAATGGAATGAGGTTCTCGACCATTAATAATATGCGCAGTAACGCCGCAGGAAGCCGCTATTAAACTCGCTTCTACTTTGGGTATCATCCCCTCACCGATAATTTTAGTTGCGATAAGCTCTTCTATTTCCGCGGCCGTCACATGCGAGATCAAAGTAGAAAAGTCAGCGGGATCACGCATCAAGCCGGGCACATCAGTGAGCAATACCAGCTTCTTTGCCTTTATTGCACACGCCATCTCGCCGGCCACCAAATCAGCATTTACGTTAAGGCTGTTTCCCGCATCATCCACTGCTATTGGCGATATAACAGGAATATAATCCTTGTCCGCAGTTATATTTATTATCTCCGCGTTTATCTGCTCTATCTCACCCACCCAGCCGAGGTCAACTTCTAGTTCCACGCCTTCGACCTTATGCTTCTGCTTCTTCTTCGCTACGATCAACTTGCCATCGTTACCGGATAAACCAATACCCTTACCACCATGTTTCCCGATAAGAGATACTATACGCTCATTAATGCTGCCTACAAGCACCATACTAGCTATTTCCATTGTTTCGTCATCTGTGATGCGAAGCCCACCGATAAATTTGGGCTTCTTGCCCAATCGCTCCATTATCCGCGTTATTTCTGGACCACCGCCATGCACCACGATGGGCGATATTCCAACGAACCTAAGCAGCACCAGATCTTGCGTGATGCTGTCCATAATGCTTTCGTTTACTAACGCATGCCCGCCCACTTTTATCACTACTTTCGAGCCGTAGAACTCTCGGATATACGGTAGCGCCTCTATCAGGATTTCCTCTTTCTTCATCTCTTTAATAGCTCTGCAGCTTCTTTTGCGAAATAAGTGATAATCAAATCAGCACCTGCTCGCTTTATCGCTGTTAAGCCTTCCATCATCACGTCATTGTGCTTCAAATATCCCTTCTCGGATGCAGCTTTTAGCATTGCATACTCGCCACTAACGCTATAAGCCGCCAGCGGAACATCAAACCTTGCACGCACCTTAGAGATAATGTCGAGATATAAAAGAGCGGGTTTTACCATTACGATGTCCGCACCCTCTTGTATGTCCAGTTCCACTTCCCTGAGCGCTTCCCGTACATTAGCAAACGCCATCTGGTAACTGCTCCGGTCACCGAATTGGAAGCCTGAATCGGCAGCCTCGCGGAAAGGGCCGTATAGAGCCGAATTGTATTTCGCAGCATATGACATGATAGCAGTATCAGAGAAGCCCGCATCGTCTAGTTTCGCTCTTATCGCTTCTACCATACCGTCCATCATGCCAGAAGGGGCGACAATATCCGCACCCGATTGCGCCTGGCTTACCGCGATCTTGCCCAGCACTTCCAGTGTGGGGTCATTGAGCACTTGCCCTGCCTCTATAAGTCCGCAATGCCCATGTGTTGTGTACTCACAAAGGCACAGATCGGTAATAATAACAATATCATCAATATCCTGCTTTATTCTACTAACTGCGCGTTGTACCACACCTTCGTTATTGAATGCTTCGCTTCCTGTTTCATCCTTACTCGCAGGTATTCCAAACAGCAGCACCGATTTTATGCCCAGCGAACGTGCTTCGGAGACTTCTTTTACTACGCCTTCTATTGGGTGTCTATACTGCCCGGGCATGGAATCAATCGGTTTTTTGGCTGTTATTGTCTCGTCAATGAACAAAGGGAGAATCAGATCGTCTATGGAAACCCTGCTTTCTGTTAATAGCTTCAAACCTCTCAAACGCCTCAGCCTAACTTTTGGGTACATCTATTTATCCTGAACTCCTAATAAATTATAAAGAAAGTATGACTAAAAGAACCTTTCTTTTTAAAAGAACGTTTTACCATACCAAAGAAGATAGTACATGTGTGTTCGGTTAAGTTTTCATGGCCCACCAAAAGTAAAGACCTACAAAAATATTGGTAATTCGTTACCAACAAGCTTAAAAATTACATGATGTATCCATCAATCCCTTAACCGAACACATATGACTCCATCTTTTATCGCTCCCGTTCCTTCAGAAAATCTTCCACCGCAAGTGAAAGTCCCCTATTAGGTCTAATAACTTCTTTATATGAATCTAATCACGTTCTCAACATAGGTAACAGAATCCATCACACGCTCAACACCTCGGGTCTCTAGATCTACCCCCATATTTAATTTAATAACGCTTTGCTCAACTCCTAATGATAAGCTCGCTCACCCACTCCATAAATTTCCTGAAATTTTCCTCCGGTGAAACG
>Ga0255388_1005_pt1 | contig 12960 bp, 8 predicted proteins | sample ANMaggSeSYBR01E3_FD_182118 | JGI IMG/M metagenome (GOLD analysis project Ga0255388, IMG submission 182118) | Sediment cell enrichment communities from methane seep in Santa Monica Basin, California, United Staets - ANME aggregate JGI... | ecosystem: Environmental > Aquatic > Marine > Cold seeps >...
AATAAAGACATTCGCTATATACACAAAGTAGTGGATGGTAGAGATATATACTATTTTGCAAATATTGGCAAAGCGTATATTGATATTCCTCTTACGCTTTCAGGGGCAAATAAGATGGAAAAATGGAATCCGCATAATGGCAGCATTGAAAAGCTGAGTATGGAAATTAACAAAGCACAGAATCAGGCTGTAATTGGCACATTGCAATTAAAACTCGCACCATTTAACTCATGTTTTTTTAATTGGGGAATACTAAAAAAATAACTGAAAAAGAACCATGATAATATTGAAATCAATATTAAGGTTTGGAGGCAAAATAAATAGTTTCAAATTCTTTGTTTACATTATTGCTTGTGTTGTTTTAAATAATTTTGCTTTTGCAGCATCAGCACAAAATAGTAAACCAAACATTCTTTGGATTATAACTGAAGACCAGTCTGCACACTTAAGTTGTTACGGAGAAAAAACAATAACTACCCCAAATCTTGATAAAATGGCAGCTGAGGGGATTCGGTTTGATAATGCTTTTGTAACCTGTCCTGTTTGCTCTCCTAGTAGATCGGCAATTTCTACGGGCATTTACCAAACAGTATTAGGCTCTCACAATCATAGAAGTCAACGCAAATTAGGCCATGGAGATGGAAACTCTAAAGAGTACGCAGATACATACGGTATACCTGTTAAATCAGTATGGGAGATATTTGCTGAAAAAGGTTATTATACCTGTAATGGCACCCAAAATACAGGACAAAAAGGTAAAGAGGACTACAATTTTGTTTGCGATTCAAAAGCTTTGTATGATGGCGCAGACTGGAGCGGTAGGGCCGAAGGTCAACCCTTCTTTGCACAGATCCAGTTACGAGGCGGTAAATTACGTAATGTTCCAAAGGCGTACGAAGAGGTACTTGCAGGTATCGATCCCGAATTGCTTGTAAAAGAAGAGGATGTTACGTTTCCTCCTTATTACCCGGATGTCAAGGCTTTTAGATCCGACTGGGTCGCATACCTGAACTCAGTAATCTATACAGACAGTGAGGTAGGTAAAGTTTTAGATCGTTTGGATAAAGAAAATTTGATGGACAACACGGTAATTTTCTTTGTCGCCGATCATGGAATTAGCTCTATGAGAGGGAAACAATTTCTTTATGATGAAGGAATAAGAGTTCCGTTGATTATTCGGTTCCCTGATAAAAGACTGGCTGGGACTGTTCGCAAAGATTTGGTATTGCAAATTGATTTGGTGTCGACATCATTAAAGCTGGCAGGTATAGATATGCCGGAATATGTACAAGCCAGGGATATCTTTTGTAAAGATTATAAGGAGAGAGAATTCATTGTAACAGCACGAGATCGAGCTGGGGATCCTATTGATATTATCAGAAGCGTAAGGACAAAAAAGTATAAATACATTCGTAATTTTATGTCGTATCGCCCACATTGTCAAAGAGATCAATATAAAGATCATTATACTTTTACAAAAGCATTGCGGAAATTGAATGCAGAGGGAAAGCTAGATGAACTACAATCCCGGTTTTTTAACCCTACACGTCCGGCGGAAGAATTATATGATCTTGTGAATGATCCTTTTGAAACAATAAACCTTGCAAATAAGGCAAATTACAAAGTAGTTTTATTTGAAAACAGAAACAGACTCTATAATTGGATGATTGAAAACAAAGATATGGGGCTAATTCCTGAACCAATTCTGGAAGAACTGGGTAGAAAATATGGAAACAAATACTATGTTCTGCAGCAAAATGAAAATAGTAATCTGATAAAGCAGCTAATTGATGTTATTGAAGCAGGAGAACTGAAGGATCTTAACAGGTTGGAAAAGATAGCAAAAACAGGTAATCCTAGCCAAATATATTGGGCAGTTACCTGGTTGGGCGTTCATAGAAATCAAGAATCGATTGGATTAATCAAAAAACTTGTACAACACAATGACCCATCTGTCAGAATTGCTGCCTGTTTGGCTTTGTGCAAAATGGGACTGGATGAAACTTATTTACCTAAATTAACGGAAGAAATAAATCATCCTAATTATCTCGTAGGTATGTATGCAATACGAGCGATTGAACAAACAGGCATACTTAATGAAACAACCAGGGAAGCAGCCGAAATTGCGTCTCGTAGCAAGTATGACAATACCACTCGTTATGGAAGACGGTTGTTGAACAAATTAGGTGTGAGGCAAGAAAAATATTATGATGAATATGAGCCGAAATTCTACAAGTATTTATATGAACCTTACACTCAAAAAAAATCATATTTAAAACAAAAATAATGTGTAATAAAATCCGAATAAAATGTTCCCAGTAGATATCGTTCTGGCACCGGAATGGTGGCATAAAAACACGGGAATAACCTTTGATCGCGATTTCTTTTTTCATCCACTGAAAAGGGTTGAAAGTGAACAGAGAATGGAAAAGGAATTATATGATCGCTGGGGAAAATTTGGACTGGGTGCTGACAAAGACACTGCAAAACCGGAAATTGGAGCGGTGCATCTTGCTGCAGGTTTTATGCTCTCAGAGATGCTGGGATGTGAAGTAAAATATACAAAAAATCATCCCCCTGCCGTAATTGCAGCAAACAAGGAAAGTCTGGAAATTGACATTGATGCCGCTTTTAATTCAAAGATTTTCAAAGATTTTTTGGCTCTTAAAGAAAGTCTGAAATCAAAATTCGGTTATCTCACAGGCGATGTAAACTGGGGTGGGGTGCTGAATATTGCCATGGATTTGCGGGGCGAACAAATAATGATGGATATGTTGATGACACCCGACGAGGTAAAAAACTATTTCAATTCCATTGCCTGGGTGATTGAACGATTCACCGACCATGTGGCATCAGAAACCGGAACAACCTCAATCTCCGTAACCAGAAGTGTAAGACATCTGCCAAAGCCGGTTTTTCTGCATTCCGAGTGTTCGCATACCATGGTTTCCTGCGAAAATTACGAGCAATTCCTTATGCCCATTGATGCAAAATGGAGCCAGACAAAAGATTATTTCGGGATACACTATTGTGGCATCGACCCGCATCGGTATGCCGAATCATTTGCCAAAATTCCAAAACTGGATTTTCTCGACCTGGGCTGGGGAGGAGATGTTGCCCATCTGAGAAAACAATTGCCCAATACTTTTTTTAATATCCGTTTAAGTCCGGTCGAAATGGTTCATATGTCCCCGGAAGAAATTCAGAATACAATAACAAAGCTGGTTACCGAATCGGGTAATCCATCCCTTACCGGAGTTTGTTGCATAAATATGGACGATAAAGTTACGGATGATAAAATTGATGCGATTTTTGAGGCTGTGAACCGGATTGAACAAGTCTGATTGCACGTTTTAGTCAACCGAAAGCTTGCTTTTGAAATTAATCAATACTAATGACTTTATTTTAAAATGAAACTAAAATAGTAATCGCATCTAACCACTAATTTAAAGTAGGGAATTATGAAATCCAATTCAATAAAATCTCTTGTTGTAATCTTACTGGCCTCTACGTTGAATTTGTCAGTGATTAAAATAATTGCCCAGTCAGATAATCTTACTTACAATGAGTTAAAGAATAAGTTTACGACCCCTGATCATTCATATTGGGGAGAAGTACCTCTTTGGTGGTGGGAAGCAGATTCGTTGGATAAACAAAGAGTGAAATGGCAGCTGGAAGCGTTGTCGGCAAAAGGAGTAAAAGCAGTATGCCCTATTCAGCGTTCACCTGCCAGATGCTATCCTGAGTCTTTCAGCAAGGAGTGGTGGGAAACATTGTCCTATGTGCACAAAGAATGTGAAAGGTTGGGCATGCGACTCTGGGTGTATGATCAGCTTGGATATGGGCAATATGGCTGGTTTGAAAAAGCTGCCGCACAGATCGAAAATACAGGTACATCACAAATTAATTTTGAATCATTTGATGTGAATTCCGGTAGTGGTATTCCGGGGAAGTGGCCCGAAGGGGAAATATTAGAGGCACGTGCCTATCCAATTATAAATGATACCGCCAGGGATGAATGGAGCATTGATATGGTGAAAGATCAAAATATGGAATCATTGATAACGATTCTCTCACAAGGCAAGTGGAAAGCAGCTTTTACAGCACTGTCTCCCTATCGGTCGTTTTATATGAATGAGGCTTCCACTGATATTTTCTTAGATCAATTGTATCAGAGAATTGAAGATGTGGTTGGTCAGGATGCAATGGGCAAGAGTTTGATTGGCGTTTTTCAGGATGAACATCCTCCAACACCACGCAATATTTATACACCTGAATTATCTGAAAACTTCGAAGCACTGTATGGGTACGACATTGCCAGGGCCATTCCTGCTTTACACTTTGATGTTGGACCTAAAACTCCTAAATATAGAATTGATTATTTTGATGCGTACCTGTCCCTGGTAGAAAAAACTTACTGGGAAAAAGTATATAACTGGACCGCAGATAAAAACTTGCTGACGAGTCATGATAACTGGGGGCGAAATAACATTTATAATCACAGCAAAGGGTATATAGATTATTTCCGAACCCAACGATGGTATTCTTCCCCGGGATTGGATGACTGGAGGCAAAAGCCCCTGCAGGAAAGAAATTATTACGATACAAAAATAGCTTCATCCATTGCCAGGTTGTATAAGCGCCCGCGGGTGTGGGCAGAAGTCTTTCACACATCCGGCTGGGGGCGAACAACCAACCAAACACTAAGTTGGCTTTCAACCTTATATGCTTTTGGAGCAAATTTATATGATGAGCACGGACTTTATTATTCATTGAACGCAGGTACATGGGAGCACGCTGCTGGCGATCCACACTGGCGTCAGCCCTACTGGGAGCATTATCAGGAGATTTCTGATTGGGTAAGTCGAATGAGTTATATCATGTCTCAGGGGAATTCAGTTGCCGATGTTGCTGTTCATTATCCGGTGGTTAGCCTTTTGGCAGAAGTTGAAAAAAGTGAACTGGATTACAACCAGTATATGGAGCTATCTCGCATTATATACAATGACGGAATGGACAATGATATCATTGATGATCAGTCCATATTGAATGCAGCGGTTAAAAATGGCCGTATAAAGATTAACGGCAATGAATATCAAGCACTGGTATTTGGCGCTGAAAGAACCATAAGACTGTCTGTTTTAGAAAAATCTTTGAAACTGGCACTAAGTGGAGGAACCGTACTGTTTTATGGCAATCTGCCGTCTGCTTCTGCAGAAAATGGAAAAAATGATGAAAAGGTGGCATCAGTTCTGAAGGAGCTACTAAATACAGCATCCTTTAGCACGAAAGATCAGAATATTATTGAACATAACTTTAAAGGTGGTGGATATGCTGCATACATAAGAAATACTCCAGGGCTGCTACCTTCACTTCTTTCCAAACATATAGACCGGGATATTATCAGCAGTGGTGGAGATGTGTATATCTCCCATCGCAATATTGGAGAACAGGATGTCTATCTTATACAAAATACAGAAGATAATCCAGTACAGTTTGAGGCCCGATTTCGCGTCGATGGTGTACCCGAGATATGGGATTGCTTTTCAGGGATGATTAAAAAAGTCAATTATTTTGAGAGAAAAGATGGTTACACCCATACTAAATTAACTTTGGAAGGTAATGTAGCCAAATTGCTGGTATTTAAACCAGGAGATCAAATACAGGGAAAAGGTGAAGAGGCCGTAATTAAATGGAGTGAGAAAGCAATTTCTAAAGATTGGGAGTTTTCTGTAATGCCTACAAGGAATAATCAATGGGGTGATTTTACCTGGCCACCGTCAAATGAGAAAATTGGGCCCGAGATTCGTCAGTTTAAATACAAAGAGGAATCAGGTACATCAGGAACAGTTTTGGGTTGGAATGAGGCAGCCTTCAATGACGAAAATTGGGACAATACCCTCTACAGTACCGGTCCATATTGGTTGGCTCTCGAAGAGATCCCTGAAAATCTGAATGTAATTCAAACCATTCTTGATCAACAAAATGAAATTGAAGAAGGTAGTCACGTTGAGTTTAGCAGCAATAAATTTCAGTGGAAGAAAATATCTTTTTCAAAAACTATAGGATTGGCCAAACCGTCACCGTGGGGAGGCCACTCAGGATATCCTGACGGGCACTTTGATAAAAACTTTATTCATCTCAAAGATGGCAGAAAACTGCTATTTACCAGAATCTATTCCCCGATTAAACAACGGGTAGGACTAAATGTACAATTACGAAATACCGAATCTCACTTGTGGGTTAATGGAAAAGAGGAGCCTATTCTGGGCTCTGTAGGTAATTTACCATTAAATAAAGGATACAATTATATATTGCTGGACTTGCCAGATGGTACCGGTGGAATGCTTTTCGTACAGAAAGACCCTCCTGCAATATTTAGTATGGAAGATGGAAGCGCCGATTTAGCCATTCCGGAGATGAGTGATGCTTCCTGGATCTGGGCTGGAAATACTGAAGGTGCATACTTTCGTAAATCATTTGAGATTAATGAATTGCCCGAAACTGCAAATATTATTGTTACAGGTGTTTCCGGATTTAGATTGTTTATTAATGGCGATAAGGTTGAGGAAGATATAGGCCCGTGGGCGACCTGGGATTATCCCAAAAGTGTCAATATTAAACCCTATTTGAAGGAAGGCAAAAACGTATTTGCTGCCTGGGGTCAATTTTACAGAGGAATAAATATTTCTTTTACAGGTGAATATCAAGGATTTATGTTGGCTATGAAAACAATAGACAGCGAAGGGGGAATTATAAGCCTGGAAACTGATCATTCATGGAAAGGTCATATAAGAGAATTTGATGATTGGGAAACACTTGATTTTAATGATTCAGACTGGGACTACGTTTCCGTTAAAGGAAAGGCTGGGGATAAACCCTGGAGTGATGAATTTTTGAAGAATTTAGGAGGTTCAACCACTCCTTATCGGCCCTTGTCTATAAACTTAAATACCCCATATATTCAGGTTTTTAATAATATGCCGGACATTGGATATGATGTTAAAAAGGAATCTGCAGATAGAATTGGCTGGTATCGCTTTGAAGCGCCTCCAGGGACCAGGGAAATTGTGCTGGGTACAGATAATGCAACAGTATGGGTGAATGGGACAAAAGTTGCTGTTGATGGGGGAGTAGCAAAAGTTAAGAATCCGGCTGAAGGTGTCTCCAATGTCGCTATTCGTTTAGAAATGGAAAGAGGGGAGTATGCCGGAGCTGCATTTGAAAAGCCCCTTCAGCTAAATTTGGAAGGAGGGACAATCCAACCCGGGTTATGGAGTGAGTATGCATTGCCAACCTACTCTGGTATTGGGGTTTACAGGCAATCAGTAAATTTTAGTAGGGCAGAAGCCCGGAAAGACATTGAGATTGACCTTGGTGAAGTGTATGTAGCCGCAGAAGTTTTCGTCAATGGAAAATCTGCCGGAGTCAAAATGGCGGTACCATACAAATTTAATTTGTCAGGACTGGTTCAATCAGGAGAAAATGAGATTGAGGTCAGGATAGCCAACACGCTTGCCCCTCATTATAGTATACCCATGAAAGCAAGGGATTTAGGTCCTGTGAAATCTGGTTTGGTTGGTCCGGTTCAATTAAAAGTATCCAGCAAGTAGTATAATGAAGTATTTAAAAATTGGTTTTTTTGCCGGGATTTTATGCCTTTTTGGGCAGGCATATGCTCAAAGCTACAATGAATTACCGAGAACACTTTAGCCTACTCAATAAGATTAAGGGCAAATTCCTTCAGTTGGTTGCTGAGGGCGGGTTATTGACTTAAAAAGCGTCATGGAAAATGGAGTTGACCTAGTAATAGGCCTAGTTGATCATTTCAATTTATTCTCGTCCAATTTCCTGGCAGAATGATAAATCCGTAAAACATCAATTTGGTTTTCGTTGACCAGAAGATGCACTATTCGATAATTTCCTTCGATTAACTCCTTGATCGATGGATCTTCGAATTCTGGAACTATTCTCCCGGAATGGGGCTGCTTCTTAAGTGATTCAACACGGCTATAAATCTTGCTTACCGTGATCTGAGCATACTTACCTGAGTCCTTGGCAATGTAATCGTGAACACCTTTGAGGTCTGAAAGTGCAAGCTGTGTCCAGTTTATTTTGACCATTTGGAGATTATGCTTTTTACATCTCCATGGGAAACCACATCACCATCCTTAGACTGCAGGATGCCATCTTCTACTTTCTGAATAAAAATCAATTGCTCAATCAGCTCATCTATCGAGAACTTCGACGGAAGTCGATCAATTGATTTCTGTACTGTCGCTTTTGTGAGCATGATTTTGTCTTTGCTGTAAAGATACGTAATATGTAAGATTTATTCAATTAGGCCTAATGCCTAGCTAAACTGTGTTTCAATGCAGTTTAGGTTTTGTGTGTGCCCAGCATGAGCACAGGTATCTAAGATACCGATTTTTATCCAGAGGGTGTAAGTCCCTCACGGGCGGGGGTAGCGCCTCGAACCGTTAGTAAGTCGCAAGGTGGTTTACCGCGAGTTATGCACTAAAGGAAGCGAGACTACAAATTCCGGTACTGACGAACAGGAACTGAATATGAGGCTTAGGGAGCCGGACGAGCAGGCACATCACTGTGACGTCCCAACATCGAAAGATGAGTGCTCATTAAGTAGATACAGCAGGAATTGGAGGAAGGATAGTGTTCTTACCTGGGGAGATCTCCCGGACCACGAGTTGGTCTAGGAGAAGTCCACAGAGGTCATAGTACCAAACATGAAATGAGCTGTACAGAAAAATGCAGAGGTCTCACAAGTTTGGGAAGGACTGAACGTTAGGTTGTCTCTAATTCGATAAGCAAGCTCCCCGATTAATTCGGGACTAGCCTTATCCTAAACAATGACAAAGAGGCCTTTGGTGAAAAGAGCGTTGGCGTTGATACCTTACGAACCGCTATATACGAGACCCGTACGTAAAGGTGGTGTGAGAGGCGCACTCCGCTATCTGTTGATGGCGGAGCCTTCTACTAGAGGGCGTTATTTTCCAATCCTTTTTTTTCGATCTTCAGATTTCAGCACATCAGCTTCTAATTGGTCAAGTTTAAATATAATTCAATCCTTTCTTTAATAGAAATGGAAATAAAATCTTGCTTTTATGGTAGCCTTTCCCGAAATTTTTAGAAAATAATATGAATATATGATAGAATCAGGCTTTAGTAATTCATCATCATTTTCGCAGATCTTTAAACATGTTTTTGAATTGCTCTACTTTTTCGTTATTGAGTCGCTCTTCTACCCAAAGATATTCACCCATATGATCGAATTGCTCTTTAGTAGTCAATCTATTTAGGCCTGCTTCACCCAGTCGGTCAATCACTTGCTGATAGTACAAACTGGCTGGTTCAACTCTTATATCTTTTTCATCCTCTCTGCCGGAACCTATTACCCACGAAATTCCTCCGGGAGGTGCTTCTACTAAGAATTCGGGAGCAACACAATTATAGAAGCAGGTTTGTGTGCCTGCCCAACCATGTCCGGTGCCACTATTACCCCTAAACCGAGACTCCATTGGCTTTTCAGATTTCACATTGTCATACAAGGTGCCAACCGAATAACGGTGATGCGGTCCTGCATGCTGTTTGGAGTTGAACCCAATACAATCTACAAATACGTTTGGACCTGCCGTTTTTTTCTGTGTTACAAACTCATGACGCCCTTCAATTGTAATACATCTTTGCACCAGATTGAGTCGACCATCAACCATAAACGGGTAGCGGCGTCCTCCTGTAATTTTAGATGCATGACCAAGGTTCACACAATCTTGAATAGTTGCTCGTTTTCCCGAAGCAGAAATTAAAGACCATCCGAAATAATTTCCTGCAATATTGCGAACCCAGGTATTCTCGGTATTGTTTTTAATATGAATACCATTCCATGCATGTGTTTCTGCAGTCCCTGTCTGTTCAGGATTTCCATAAGGATGACCGGATATTGGTGTGGCAAACTCTGAAACTAGACGAAGATTCTCAATACCTACCTCTGAAAGACGACCCGGAGTTTTGTAGTGATAGATTGAACCTCCACCGTAAGCTGCCTCCATTGAGTGCACAATTGGAATATCAATATAAATACGGGTTTCTTCGATTTTTGTAATTATACGTTCAAACCAAAAATCATATTCCCCGGCTTTCCATTGTAGCGTGAAGTCAAATTTCTTACCATCCTCAGACAGTGGTATTCGCTTTACAAATTCTTCCCAGTCTTCATCATCTTTTTTTAATATGCGATATCTATCGTGACCCGTACGCTGATAATAGAATCCGGGAGCATCTCCATCTTTTATCCAACGAATATCATTAATTCCGGCCCATCTTGCTTCAAGTTTGTCACAACCAATGGAACTAATCCACTCTTTTGTAGAAGGTCTGTATACAATTATTTTATCTCCGAGCTTATAGTCTAAAGCCGATACTATCTCGAATGAGTCACTCCCAATCGGAACAAAGTCATCAACTATTGCCTGTTTACTGCTCTCTATCAATCTTAGCTTATTTGTGTCCGGGAATCTATGACTGGTATTAGGTTTGAGTGTATTTGATTTTGCACCAATTGAAATTAAAGTCCGCTTGTACTTAACGAGTGGTATTGTCATACTTGCTACGAGACGCAATTTCGGCTGCTTCCCTGGTTGTTTCATTAAGTATGCCTGTTTGTTCAATCGCTCGTATTGCATACATACCTACGAGATAATTAGGATGATTTATTTCTTCCGTTAATTTAGGTAAATAAGTTTCATCCAGTCCCATTTTGCACAAAGCCAAACAGGCAGCAATTCTGACAGATGGGTCATTGTGTTGTACAAGTTTTTTGATTAATCCAATCGATTCTTGATTTCTATGAACGCCCAACCAGGTAACTGCCCAATATATTTGGCTAGGATTACCTGTTTTTGCTATCTTTTCCAACCTGTTAAGATCCTTCAGTTCTCCTGCTTCAATAACATCAATTAGCTGCTTTATCAGATTACTATTTTCATTTTGCTGCAGAACATAGTATTTGTTTCCATATTTTCTACCCAGTTCTTCCAGAATTGGTTCAGGAATTAGCCCCATATCTTTGTTTTCAATCATCCAATTATAGAGTCTGTTTCTGTTTTCAAATAAAACTACTTTGTAATTTGCCTTATTTGCAAGGTTTATTGTTTCAAAAGGATCATTCACAAGATCATATAATTCTTCCGCCGGACGTGTAGGGTTAAAAAACCGGGATTGTAGTTCATCTAGCTTTCCCTCTGCATTCAATTTCCGCAATGCTTTTGTAAAAGTATAATGATCTTTATATTGATCTCTTTGACAATGTGGGCGATACGACATAAAATTACGAATGTATTTATACTTTTTTGTCCTTACGCTTCTGATAATATCAATAGGATCCCCAGCTCGATCTCGTGCTGTTACAATGAATTCTCTCTCCTTATAATCTTTACAAAAGATATCCCTGGCTTGTACATATTCCGGCATATCTATACCTGCCAGCTTTAATGATGTCGACACCAAATCAATTTGCAATACCAAATCTTTGCGAACAGTCCCAGCCAGTCTTTTATCAGGGAACCGAATAATCAACGGAACTCTTATTCCTTCATCATAAAGAAATTGTTTCCCTCTCATAGAGCTAATTCCATGATCGGCGACAAAGAAAATTACCGTGTTGTCCATCAAATTTTCTTTATCCAAACGATCTAAAACTTTACCTACCTCACTGTCTGTATAGATTACTGAGTTCAGGTATGCGACCCAGTCGGATCTAAAAGCCTTGACATCCGGGTAATAAGGAGGAAACGTAACATCCTCTTCTTTTACAAGCAATTCGGGATCGATACCTGCAAGTACCTCTTCGTACGCCTTTGGAACATTACGTAATTTACCGCCTCGTAACTGGATCTGTGCAAAGAAGGGTTGACCTTCGGCCCTACCGCTCCAGTCTGCGCCATCATACAAAGCTTTTGAATCGCAAACAAAATTGTAGTCCTCTTTACCTTTTTGTCCTGTATTTTGGGTGCCATTACAGGTATAATAACCTTTTTCAGCAAATATCTCCCATACTGATTTAACAGGTATACCGTATGTATCTGCGTACTCTTTAGAGTTTCCATCTCCATGGCCTAATTTGCGTTGACTTCTATGATTGTGAGAGCCTAATACTGTTTGGTAAATGCCCGTAGAAATTGCCGATCTACTAGGAGAGCAAACAGGACAGGTTACAAAAGCATTATCAAACCGAATCCCCTCAGCTGCCATTTTATCAAGATTTGGGGTAGTTATTGTTTTTTCTCCGTAACAACTTAAGTGTGCAGACTGGTCTTCAGTTATAATCCAAAGAATGTTTGGTTTACTATTTTGTGCTGATGCTGCAAAAGCAAAATTATTTAAAACAACACAAGCAATAATGTAAACAAAGAATTTGAAACTATTTATTTTGCCTCCAAACCTTAATATTGATTTCAATATTATCATGGTTCTTTTTCAGTTATTTTTTTAGTATTCCCCAATTAAAAAAACATGAGTTAAATGGTGCGAGTTTTAATTGCAATGTGCCAATTACAGCCTGATTCTGTGCTTTGTTAATTTCCATACTCAGCTTTTCAATGCTGCCATTATGCGGATTCCATTTTTCCATCTTATTTGCCCCTGAAAGCGTAAGAGGAATATCAATATACGCTTTGCCAATATTTGCAAAATAGTATATATCTCTACCATCCACTACTTTGTGTATATAGCGAATGTCTTTATTTACAGGATAATTCACATCGAAGATAGCATCAATCCTGTTTATGGTCATCTTAATATTTTCTCCGGTAGGTTTGGGTATTAAAATCGCATTTCCTCCCTTTGTATTTTTATTAACGGTTAATTGTTGTTCCTCTATTTCAGGGGCAAATAAGATGGAAAAATGGAATCCGCATAATGGCAGCATTGAAAAGCTGAGTATGG
>Ga0255388_1015_pt1 | contig 12753 bp, 12 predicted proteins | sample ANMaggSeSYBR01E3_FD_182118 | JGI IMG/M metagenome (GOLD analysis project Ga0255388, IMG submission 182118) | Sediment cell enrichment communities from methane seep in Santa Monica Basin, California, United Staets - ANME aggregate JGI... | ecosystem: Environmental > Aquatic > Marine > Cold seeps >...
TATATGCACGGAGGTATATTTATAAAATTATATTACAACGTAATAATAAATTAGGAGACCATTAAAATGAAACAAAATAGCGAAACTAAAAATGAACAGCGTGGCAAGCCAGTAGTTGCATTTTCACTGGATAGAGCAGTAATTGAAAAACTCGATGATTACAGAAAGACTATTCCAAGGTCAATTTTTGTAAATTACATACTTAACGATTTTTTCGAGGAGAAAATTTAAGGATAAAATAGCAGGTGTGTGAACCCCTTTGCAAAATCCACACCTCTGGGAGAAAACATGTTCAATAATAAAATCTACATAATTATATATAAATATATTGTAAGCGATGTAAACGGTGAGTGGTGCAAATGAGTGCCACAGATATAAGGTTGCAAAGAGCTTTAGGTGTAATTGATAGTAACCATAACGAAATTCAACTATTCAAAACAACACGAGCAGGTGCAACCACATCTTTATGCCTCGCATCATTATTACGGAATCTAAAATTTTTAATTGTTGTACCTACAAACAAAATAATCAAAGATACAATATTGGGAAATGTAAGAAGATTATCTCAAAAAGAAAATCCAAATATTATTCATATTCCAAGCAATTTTGAGTGTATACTTAATAAAGAAAAAATTGAAGAGAATGAATATTTGAGTTGTCTTCCATATTTACCATTGCCAAATGGTTGCGGTGATGAGTGCAAGCATTATGATAAATGTTCTGTAACAAAAATATTTAGAGATGAAGATTATGATGGCATTGCTATTACCTATCATAAATTAGTAGCAACTATGAAAACGGCTAAACTGTATCCAGAATCAAATGCATCAGAAATTTTAGATAAACTGTTTGCATCTGATATTGTCATTTTTGATGAAGCCCATAATTTAGCATTTGATGAAGTCATGTCATTAGACATGACCAATAACCACGATTTCGGCTATGCTCAATATATAATGAGAAAATTAAATAAAAGCAAAGGTGAATATAAAAATCTCCGCAAACTCATTTTCAATTATATTCAAATAATCAAAAACAAAGACGTATTGGAACAAAAGAAATTGTTGAATACACACGTAGATGATAAAGAGTATTCATCATATAGTAAAAATCAATCTTGCACCATTCCTAATCCAAAGAAAAACATTGCTTTTATAGACAGAAATACGAAACCATATTATAATCGTAAAACTGACAAATATGAAATAAGCGAAACTGAAATTGGGAAAAAATCAAGTAAGATTTTGCAAGAACTCATTAGTTTGATTGATTGTCATAAAAGTTTAAAAATATCAACTGAAGATATCTCTTTCATAATTAACATAATCAATATTGTGAAAACAGATAAAATTACACTCCATTCCCAAAAAATAAAAAATAAGAACACATACGACACACTGACAGATATTTGTACTGTCAATGAAGAGTATTTGTCTGTAATATCTGAGTTCCTTAAAACGAAGCAATTTGATAAAAAAAGTAAAATAATAGTGACATCAGCAACATTTACATATTTTAATTATAGTGGATTGTTCAAATCTGGAACGGATATTCATAAATATAATTTTGGAGACCCATTAAATACCAATGACAAATTGACAATATTGTGCGATACAAAATCATATAGTGCATTTGGTAGAAATTCTACTTATAATTGTAGAATTGAAATACAAACTCGTTGCAAACAAATTATGAACTTACATGGTTCTAATAATTGTCTCATCATTTGCAGAAACATTAGTGAATATATTTATTGGAAAGATTATTGGGAAAATTATTCTGAAGATGGTAAAAAACCCAAATACACTCCACAAGTGACCTATTACCGAGCACCTGACGTTATGGGTGTCGATTCCGAAAAAAGAGTTTGCATACTCATAGGATTAGGACACCTTCCAGCCCATGCATGTGACCCAATGCGTGATTCTGCCGAAAAAGCTCAGGTAGCACGAGAAGAAATGATGCATATTGAAGTTTTTCAAGCATTAAGCCGTGTAAAAGACCCAAACGGAAAAGAAAAATCAATTGTCTTTGCTCTTGGCTGTGTTGAAAGAGACATATTAGCCATTGTGACATGGGGAATTGATAGGGGAGTTGAAATTATAAACCCCGATGGGCAGGGTCAAAGCAAATATATAAACGTTCGCATAAATGGTGAAGAAATTTCAAGACCAAAGCACAGACGAGAAGTAGATTGGAAACAAACTCTTATAAGAAGTATACTGTGTAAAAATTATTTAAATTCATTACCATTCAAACACCCATATAATACCTATTACTATGGGAGAATAGAGAATAACGAATTTGAAAAAAATTCGAAGAGTTCTTTGCTTGATTTAATTATTGGCGATAATGATGTTAGCGTAAGAAAAAAATCGTCTAAAAAAGATATGATTTTGACGGACAAATTACTTGCACAACATATAGATGGTGACCACAATCTCAGTTTCAAATTCTTGATGCCTGAAAATAAAGTGAATTGCGTTATGTTCGAAACACCTTCTGAATATAACATAAGTGCTTTAAAATTATCCTTTGATAGTATCAATTTGCCATACGTAATCGAAAAAATTGGTTCATCCTATCGTTTATGGATGCTTATAAATGAAAGCAAAGCGAATGTTGCAAAACTCGTTTATGAAAAAATATTGAAAGACATTGGGTTTATTTTGAAGGGCAAAAACAAATCCTTTGAATCGTACCCAAAAAATACAAAGATTAACCTGCAATACAAATCATCAGATAAATTAATAGAGATGCCTTTTGGCAAAAATTCAAAAGTATTGGTAAATGGTGAGTTTGTCGATGATTTCAAAGAACTGACAGTTGGGATTGTAAATATTGATTCTATATATGAAATCATATTAAAAGACGAAGCAAAAGCAAAAGCAGAAACGAAAGCGAATCCAGAACCAATTGTAAGAATTGTAAAATAATCTCAATGAATCGTCTATTATGAGATATAGCATAGCTTTTTCAATGTATCTCATAATGCAGATTTAAACCATTTATTATCAATCTTGATGTATCTATCGTTTTAGTAGAAATCCAAAGAAACCTTTCTTTTGGAAATATGGGAATTTATCATGAGACATTCCCCATAATCTTTCTTCCTCACATCCCATCAATCAACATTCGGTGTTTGATTATTACACATAGGTATTCCACCATATTTATTCTCAAATTGGAGAATCATTTGGCTTTCATACATTTTCAGTTCCGAAACATTCAAGACACTTCTATAATAGACATTTAAAGAACAACCATCTGCATATACCTTCAATTCATGATTCATTCCAGCAGATTTGTGTTGCCTGAGCCTTTTTCCAATATCTTCTGATTGACCAACATATATGATATTACTCTTACTACAAGGATATGGAATTCTCCATTCCCATCCTACCACAGTAATTACATATACACCAGATTTTCCAGATAATTTATCATAAATTGTACCATTCAAAGGGAATGCACCTTCAAGATTTCCGAACAATCTTTTAGGCGTTGTAACTCCTCTTGTATTTTGTTTTGAATTATATATTGAAGTCATAATTTAAAACATGATGTTCATAGATATAAACTTATTGTAATTATTGTAAAATTAATAAAAATAGTTTTATTAGTTTGGAACTGATGCCGAATTGAAGAAAATGGGATTTTCGAAGGGTACATTGCATTACATGAAGCAGAATGCAAAGGATGATAAGCCCTTTACATTGAATGTTCATGTAAGGGAGAGATTGGAAGGCTGGGCGAAAATTGTAGGGTATCAAAATTGAACAAAAACCAATTAGCTCTTGTTTACATCTAAAACAATTACTTCATAATCATTTTCATGGATTGCATGTTGATATTTCAGTTTATTCAGGATTTCGTTTCGTAAGATTTCAGGATTTTTGTCTGTAATATTCACAACCAATCCAATCATTTTAGGACAAAAATTTGAGTAATCTGTTATTTGGTTATATAATTCCTTTTGGACTTGTGTTCCACCACGATTAACTTTCATTTCAATTCCAATATTTTCATTGACTATGAAATCAACTCTATGTTTACCATTAACTGATTCATAATTAGACATATACCCATATCTTTCTTTCAGAACAAGCAACATCCCTTCTAAGTCTTGCTGGTAATCTTTTTCTTTTTTATTTTTACCATAACGAAATGAAACTTCATTTTGAATAAAATCAATTATGTTATCGAAAGCAATATCGATTTTTGATACTTTTTTGGGATGTTTAAAAGTGTCAGAATTAGCTGTTGCTTTAGGTGAATTGGTGTTTATATGAGGTAGTATTTGTCTTTCTTCACCTTTCATAAAACGTGAAGCTACAAGGATAAGTAATACAAATACAAAAAGATATAAGAGGTTGTTTAAATCCATAATAATCTATGTTCAGAGATATCCAAATGTTTCTGCTATTTTGACTAAAACATAGCCACAAATCATAAGTATAGCTATAAATCGGAACGCTTCAATTATTTTATCAACTTCTGACATATTATTCCTTTTTTAAACTAGACCTTTTCCCTTGCAGTTGGGGCATTTTAGTAAACCAGTTCCTTTACAATCTTTACATGTATAAGTGTTTATTATGTCTTCAATTTTTCCTTTTCCTGAACATACCTGACACTTAACAGCCCCTTTTCCTTTACAGGTTGGACATTTTACAGATTTATTATTGTTTTTTGTTGTCATATGAAAAACCAAGACTCACTTTATTGTAAAATTATATAAATGTTTTCATTTTTTGGCTCTGTAGAAAACCTATCAAAATCAACATATATAGACTGGAATTGGAATTATATTCCAACATCATGCAACACATCCCATAATATTTTCAAATTGGATTAGTGTCCGAATATCGAGGATTTCTACAGAGCCTATTTTAGATGCTTTTAACCTTCTCCAATTTATCCTGTTTCATCCAAATATCACGATATTTGTACATGGTCGATGTTGGTATCTGCATTGTTCGGGCGGCTTCTACATATCCTGTTGATAAACCCAAAAGAAGCCTTTTACACTCATCAAAACAATCATTGACACAATTTACACCAATCACAAAAAAAGATTGAAATCTGACGCATTTTTCCACGTCAGACCAAATCTATATCCTTTATCTTCTCCATCACATCGTGAAAATCCGCCCGAATTTGCGATTTGATTTGCAAACTGATGAATTTATATCATTAACTCAAAAATACTCTTAAATCGCTTCTATGACAATAATTATTGTTAAATCTACAATGTTTCATTATTTTGTATAACAGTTATACAATGCAACATAAGGATTACAATGTATTCTTATCAATAAATAATCGTTTTGTCAATTTTCATTTTCACCATCGGCAGATGATGCACTCAAACAGTTTACAGTGAAAAGGCAACCTTTATAAACATCTGTTGCTTTTTATATATTATGAAATATAATAAAAAATCTGTTGCTAAAAAGTATAAACCACTTACAAGATATAGCAAACAATGGCTACGTGAAGAAGAACTTGAACTAATGTTGAATAAGCCTGATATTTCAGAAAAATGGGAAATGTGGCTCATTTTGTTATACGTACCAGCATTGCGGGTTAGTGAAGCCCGAAATGTGCGAGTTCTCGATTTGAATTTCGAGAACCAATGCATTGATGTGTGGGGTGGAAAGGGAAAGGACATTTCTGAACTTCAAAAAGCACCATGTGACATTCGTATTTTAAAGAGAATAAAGCGATACTGCGAACATTCTGATTTGAAACCATCTGATTATATAATGTATTCGCAAAAGTCCAAGCAAGTACATCGTTCTCACGTCTATAAGGTAATCAATAGTATAGGTGCAGATGTTGGTTTAAATCGAAAATTTGGTACGCATACCATGAGAAGGTCACGGGCGGAACATCTTTTGGATAGAGGGCTACCGCTACCATTTGTGAGTAAATATCTACGACACAAGAACCTATCCACCACTATGAAGTATCTGGATGTATCTGTGGCAGACATTAATAGAGAGATGGAAAAAATTAATGATAATATTGGAAATTTGGTGTAACTTCAACCATTGAAATTACTATTTCCATTATAATAATTATATAAAAATATTGGAAATTTGGTGTAATAGTTGAGGGATATACCGATGCCAAATGTCAAAGAAGCTGAATAAAAAGTCTATGGTCTATAATTTGACTACTGATAGTAGTTTTGTTCTTTGAAATTGAGATGCAATCTGTCCTACTTTTTCGAAATTTGGATTGATTTACCCCTACACATAGGAGTTGCTGTACATAGACGGCAACTCATGGTCAAGGACAAACTTACGAGTAAAAACAAAGGTGAAAATGAAGGTGAAAAATTATGTTTAATGAAAGAATGGGGAATGAAATATGCGTGGGAATTGAAAATCAAGAGAAAGAAGAGAGTAAAAAATCTCTCAAATATTTTGATAGGGATTGTGAAGCAAAGCAAGAAATTTTGACAGTTTCATTGAATCACCCGAATGGATTAAAATTAAATCAGCTTTATAATTTGTGTGATTATAAAGGAAAATTAACCACTTTCAAAAGTAATCTGTCAAAATATGCGAATGGTGCTGTAACAGAAAATGGTAGGAGAATCATCAAGCCAGAATTACAGTACGTGAACCGTATCGGGAAACGAGGTTCATACAGATATATTCTTAATGATAATGGTGTTCAAAAAGCGATAAATGACCCCCTATATTATAGACGTAAACAAAGAGAAGAACATGAAGAATGGGAGAATCAGTATATACAACATCATTTTGTAAATACCGAAGGTGATGGCAGTCATAGTATACAAGTCGTTGAAAAGCCAGTTGGTCGTGATTTGGGAGATGAGAACGACAGACCTGCGGATGATAAATCTGATGAAACAACAGACAAACTCAATGTTGTTGAACTTAAAAGACAACTTGCAGAAAAGGATTCCACGATTGAAAAATTAAAAGATGAAAAATCAGATTTGGAACATAACCTGCAACAAGAAAAAGGTAAATTCACAATAGTTGAGAAAACAGTCACTTCGTCATCTGGTAAATCTACAAAATCTACTGATGTAAAATATCATTCTGTTCTTGTAGAAAAAGTTGGACAGGAAGTATCGGAAGATGATTTTGACCAAATTACGCATCGTTTTGTCCGTATGCTTGTTCATAAAAACATGAAAGATATGGTCTTTAAAGTAGGTCAGATTAGATTAATGTCTAAAACTTCTGCTGGAAGTTATGTCAAAAACAAAGATGCTGAATATGTTGAATTTGCTGAAATGACTAAAAATAAACCATTGTATTTAGCCTGTTCACCAACTTCGAATGGTGTAGGATTCTATTATACACGTAATCCGAACAATCCTAAAGCTGAAAGTTACGATATAAAAGAGCTTACATTAACTGAATATAATAAAGTTGTAAATAAACTAAATCGAACTAATAGCAACTATAGTGGATTTAATAGGTCGAACAAACGACCTATAAATAATCGACAACGACAAGTTCGGATATTGCCGCAAGACAAATGATATAAAAAAGATACGTGGGGTATCTTTTAAAATCTTTTCTGGAACAACATCATAATCCCTCATTTAATCAAAAATTGTTCGGAGTTTATCTTCAAATTCAATTTCTCGGGTTTTCTTCAATCTAAAAGAAAATCCACAGCTCGGACATTGAACCTTTATATGATTTGGTTTTGAACAGAAAACTTTATCGTAGACCTTTTTTCTATCATCAACAGCGAACTGTAAATATACTGCTGTAGTTCCCAAATCTGCATGCCCTAATTGTTGTTGAAGGGTTCTTATGTCCATTCCCCCTTGGATGCAGTAAATAGCGTGACCATGCCTGAATTTATGAGCCGATATCCATGGCATATCTACTCGTTTCCTGAGTTTTTCAATGAATATTTTTGAACCATTTTCATTGAGATTTATTATTTTATCATTTGGTTTTAAACCATGTTTCTTGATATGCTCTTGGATTAGTTCAAATGTTTTGCTGTCGATTATGACCGTTCTTGGTTTCAATTCATTTGATTTTACATTTTTTCCGTAGACCGCTATAAGTCTATCTTTGCTTATATCTTTAACACGTATTCCATGATGCTCTTTCTGAACATAGGTTGCAAAATATTTACATTCAGCATCGATACAAACGGCATCATCTCTTACCTTACTCCATTTTGGACAGTTTCCTTTCCTTTTATTGTTAGTTGGGAATAAGCATTGTGTAAAAACTCTTCTTGGATTACCGACCACTTCTGCAATCCGTGCACCTGTGAAAAATAGTATCCGAATTAATAATGAATACTCTCCAGCTCTTGCTTTTTTTAATACTGTACTTTCCTCATACTCTTTAGCAGCTTTTTCGAGTTTCAAAAAATCTTCATACGTTACATATGCACTTAAATTTTTCATTGCTTCCTTTGCCATGTTTTCACCTTTAATTTATTTTAAGGTGATTATGTGGGAAAATATGGTCAAAGCTACCTTTAATAAGCAAAATAAGGCTTAAGAATCGTTATGTCTCCGGTCATCGGTGTTATCCTGATGGTCGCTATCACTGTTATCCTTGCTGCTGTCATTGCAGCATTCGTGTTTGGAATGGGAGCACCTGAAGTTGCACCACAGGCAAGCGTTAAGGCAAGTGCAGCAACAATCGATTCCGTAAATGGTGCCGTAATTGAGCATCAGGGCGGGGATGCAGTAGTAGTTAATACAACTAGCTCAAGGATTACCTTTGATGGCACTCCCGTAACTCTTGGTGCAACAATGGACACTATCGATGAAACTAGATTCGAAGCTGGTGATTCGCTATACCTCATTAAAGAAAACTCTATTTACTTCCTTGACAGCGCTGAGAATACTAGTGGTTCAAACCAAGATCTCAAGGCTACAAGCACAACAGGAGTTATCAAGATTGTCGATGTTGCAACTCAGCAGATGATTGCTGACCTCGAAGTAAGGTTCTAAAATCTTTAAAGAACATGGCGCATGACTGCGCCAATATCTTTCTTTTTTTAAATTATTATTCTAAAAAAAGATTGAAGCGATATCTTTCACTTCAATGTGCTATCGGTCATTTCATGACCAATGTTTGATCTCATCATATCTTTAACTTCTTCGAAATCATCGCTCTGTCCTAAAGCCCACATAAGTTTTACCAATGCGACTTCGGGAAGCATATCATCGCCTTCGATTGCACCTGCTTTTAGAATATCCCTGCCAGTATCATATACTCTGTCACAGACACGACCGTTCAGGCACTGGGATGTCATTATTATCGGAATTCCACTCTCATTGGCACGCTTGATGTTCGGGATCCAGTCGGTTGAAACATGTCCCAGTCCGGTCCCTTCTATGACGAGGCCTTTGTATCCTGAATCAATATAGTAGGAAAGAATATCTGGATCAGCACCCGGAACGAACTTTACAAGGGCGCATCTTGGTTCAAGGGTGTTCTTTAGCTCAAGTTTTTGGCTACCGCGTTTTGAAAATGGAAGTATCGTCTCTATCTTATGGGTCGAATGGTCGATGTAGCCTATCGGGTCTGAGTTGATGGACTGGAATGCATCTCTTCTTGAGGTGTGCATTTTCCTGACCTTCGTTCCAAAATGGATGGCACATCTGTCATCGTTGGTGGTGTCGTGCATGACAACACAGACCTCTGCAATATCGCTGACAGCAACCTTTGCTGCACAGATGGCGTTCATGGCATTATCACTGCTTGGTCTGTCTGCACTTCTCTGGGAACCGACAAAGACTACCGGTACTGGGGTCTTCAGCATAAAAGATAGTGCTGCTGCTGAATACATCATGGTGTCAGTACCATGTGCAATGATTATGCCCTTTGCACCATTCTCTATCTCTTCGGCTACAGCTCCTGCAAGTTCTGTCCAGTACTCTGCTTTCATGTTTTCGGACAGAATGTTGTAGAGTACCCTTCCATTGATATCTGCTATCTCTGTCAATTCCGGTATCGCATCAACGATATCGTCTGCGGAGAACTGTGCAGTGACCGCTCCTGTACGGTAATCTACCTTGCTGGCAATGGTCCCGCCTGTGGAAAGTATGGTCACCTTGGGCAACTTCTTTTGTCCTTTTGCCTTGTCAGGCTTAGCCTTTGGAGCATTTTTTGGTCCTGCTTTCTCGAGAAGCGTTATGCTCGCTCCTTCGGGATCAACTCCTGCATTATAGCCGCTTACCATCTTTACGACAATATGGTCAGTATTCGAAGGCATCACAACGCCTTCATAGGTATTCCCGTCCTTTTCTATCCTTATTCTGTCGCCAAGTTCAAAATCCATTATGATCACTCATCAAAATAATTGTAATATATCACACATCTATGCATTTTTCAACTTCACAAAAGAGGCCTTCGATCGCACTGTCCCGGTTAGCTATAAGGGACTCGAGGATCTCTGTATCGTTGGCTATTCTTTCCCTTGAGCTTTCTATGAGCCGTTCCATACTGTCCGGAGATGGACCGCCGATAACACTTCTCTTACTTACATTGAGTATCGGATCAAGTGCTTCCTCTACCATGTCTTCTGTAAGACCTCTGGAGCTTAGGCTTTCACCTATGACATTGTGTGCGACCGCATCTATCTCTCCGAGAGTTGGTTCCCCGTTTCCGCGGGCAAGCACGCCTACTATCTGGTGTGCGGTCCTGAATGGTATGTCACATACACGTACCATTGTATCTGCAAGTTCGGTGGCTGTTGTGAATCCTGCAGTTGCAAGGCCTGCCATATTTTCCTTGTTTATACTCATGGTGGCCATCATGCCGTTCATGATCCTGACCGATGCTCTTGTGGTCTCAAGGGAACGCATGATGTTCGGAGTGGCTTCCTGGAGGTCTCGATTGTAGCTTAAAGGCAGTGCTTTGCAGATGGCTAAAAGGGACATTAAGGAACCTATTGCAGCCCCGCTCTTTCCACGCAGGAGCTCAGCGGTGTCCGGGTTCTTCTTCTGTGGCATTATGGATGAAGTGGATGCATATCTATCATCCAGCTCGATGAATGCGAACTCCGAGGTGGACCATATCACGATCTCTTCTGCCATCTTGCTCAGGTTTATCATAAGATTTGCAAAGACGGATGCTGATTCTATAAGGAAATCACGTGAGCTTACTGCATCCATTGAGTTCTCGATCAGGCCATCGAAACCAAGGAGTTTACATGTCCTCTCTCGGTCGAGATCAAAACCTGTGGATGCAAAGGCAGCTGCACCAAGGGGGCTCAGGTTCACACGTTTATAGCAGTCCCTCGTACGTTCGAGATCACGGCCTATGGCATTTGCATGGGCTGTCAGGTGATGGGCGAGGGTAGTTGGTTGTGCATGCTGGAGGTGTGTAAATCCCGGCATAAGTGTGTCGAGATTCTCTGATGAGATGTCGTTAAGAGTATTTCTTAGGGCGATAAGATCTTCCATGAGCAGTAACAGCTCATTTCTCAACGTGAGTCGGATACATGTCGCTACCTCATCATTTCGTGAGCGACCGGAATGCATTCTGCCACCTGTATCTTCCCCGACCATATCAATGAGCCTTGATTCAAGTGAAATGTGGATATCTTCATAAGTGTGGTCAAGTTTTTCGATACCCTCCTCTCTTATTGTGAGTAAACCTTCCAGTATCTTCTTGCAGTCTTCTGCTTTGATGATCTTTCTCTCTTTGAGCATGATCGTGTGTGCAAGATCTACCAGGATATCTGCTTTGAAAATCCATTTGTCAGCGTTCATCGATGAAGTAAAATTAATTATCTCTTCATCAGGAACAGATGCAAGTCGCCCTCTTCTTAAAATATCGCTCACTTGAATACCTCTAAATTATCTTTAAAATATATGGGATACACTGATTATGTAGCGTGGTATGCCACAAAACCTTAAAAACGAATCGGTTTCTTAAAATATTCCGTAAACTTAGCTAAAAAAAGAATGATGCTTATTTAGGTAACTGGATGTGCATCTCTGTACCTTTGTTCTCTCCTTCGCTTTTAACCCAGATCTTCCCTTTGTGAGCGGTGACTATCTCTTTACATATATAAAGTCCAAGTCCTGTGCCACCATATTTGCGGGTCCTTGAAGCATCGATCTGATAGAATCTCTGGAATAGCATGGGGATCATGTCGGGTGGAATTCCAATACCATTGTCCTTTAACACAATGTGGATGAATTCATCTTCTTCCTCAATGGTAAATTTAAGCAAACCACTTTCAGGTGTGAACTTTATGGAATTGTCCACTATATTGGTCAGCATGTCGGTGAGCTTATCCCTGTCTCCGTTGATGATTGGGATGTTATCGGCTATATCCTTCTCAACAATTAGTTTCTTATCTTCTATCTGGATCTTAAGGTCTTGTAGTGTCATTTCGACAATTTCTACAACAGAAACCGGTTCGAACAGATATTGAACATTGCCTGACTGTACTCTGCTTATGTAGAGAAGGGAATCAACAAGTCTTTTTAATCGATTTGCATTTCTAAGGACCGTTCTTTCCATTTCTTTTTGCTGCTCGGTCAAAGTTCCAAGCGATTCGTCATAAATGAGTTCAGTATATCCTTTGATGGATGTAAGTGGTGTTTTCAGTTCATGGCTGACATTTGAAAGGAACCTGTCTTTCATCTGGTCGAGGCTCTTTAGCTCCTCATTGGCAGTGGCAAGATCTTCTGCATATTTTTTCAATGCCTCTTCTGATTCTATACGAACTGTGATATCTTCAATGACTCCGATCCCGCCAAGGATG
>Ga0255388_1016_pt1 | contig 12703 bp, 9 predicted proteins | sample ANMaggSeSYBR01E3_FD_182118 | JGI IMG/M metagenome (GOLD analysis project Ga0255388, IMG submission 182118) | Sediment cell enrichment communities from methane seep in Santa Monica Basin, California, United Staets - ANME aggregate JGI... | ecosystem: Environmental > Aquatic > Marine > Cold seeps >...
GCGTTAGGTCTGCATGAAATGGAAGTGATAGCGGCATGGTATCCTGCAGTGTTGGGTACACTTACGATATTACCTGTTTATTACATCGGAAAAGCGTTGTATAATCGCGGTACCGGGCTTATGTCCGCAGCACTAATCGCGATCATTCCCGGACAGTTCTTAGCTCGTACTCTGTTGGGCTATACCGACCATCACGCGATGGAGACGCTGCTCAGCACGATTGCCATACTATTATTTATCCTCGCGCTAAAGAGTGCAAGAGAAAATGATATAACTTTTTATTCTTTCACCGATCGAGATTGGCAATCCTTAAAAATGCCTTTAGTTTATTCGTCTTTAGCAGGGCTCTCAATCGGGTTATATTTCCTCACGTGGATGGGTGCGCCGCTTATCGTATTCATTCTGCTTGTATATGCTTTGGTTCAATACATCATAGACCATCTCCGGGACACGAGCACCGATTATCTTTGTATTCTTAGCATGCCGGTATTCATAATCCCCTTATTTATGATAGCACCTGCACTTTCTTACGGCTTTCTCCAGACATTCCACCCTATTTCTCTGTTCATGGGCATAACAGTATTCCTTGCTTTTGCAATACTCTCCTTTTTGTTTAGAGCACGAGAAGTAAATCCGTATTGGTATCCTGTAACAATATTTGTAGTTGGCGTAATAGCGTTTCTTCTTTTACGAGTTTTAAATCCCGTTTTATTTGCAACGCTGACAGAACCCCTTATGTACATATTTGCTCCTTCTGAGATTGATTTAGCGATAGCCGAGGTTCAGCCAATGAGTTGGGACGATATCCTGAACTGGTTCTACACGACTTTCTTTATCGCTCTCGCTGGTCTTGCATGGATGGTTTATAACATTTCAAAAAAATTCAGGTCGGAAGAGGTTTTTTTTTGTCGTCTGGAGTATCGTGATTCTACTCGCATGTTTCGGGCAGAACAGATTTGCAGCGTATTACGCAGTGAATGTAGCGATTTTGTGTGGCTTTGTCGCATGGCAAATTATCGGATTTGTGGATTTGAGAGAAGAGCAAGAGCGGAATAGAGCGAGGGAAAAGATAAAGAAGGATAAAGGTAAAAAGACAAAGACCAAAAAAACGCAGGAACCCGAGAAGAAGTTGTTACACACAGATGCCTGTATTGCTTTTGCGGTTATTGTACTCGTTATGTTTTTCCCGTTGATTGGTATACCGGGAACGAAATATGAAGGACGTACATTAGCGACTGCGAAGAGTGAAAGTGGCCCACAATATGATTGGTATGAATCCCTTTCGTGGATGCGGGATAACACCCCGGATACAGGCGTAGATTATTACGCTTTATATGCAGTGCCAGCAACACGTAACGGCTATGAGTACCCCAAATCAGCGTATTCGGTGATGAACTGGTGGGATTACGGTCACTGGATTACTCGCATCGCTCATCGGATTCCCGTAGCTAATAACTTTCAGCAGGGTATTGGCGGCCCGTATCGGGATAATCTACCGGGTGCTTGTGTATTCTTTACTGCAACGAACGAGACAGAGGCAAACGAAGTCGCAGATGCGCTGGATGTACGATATGTAGTGAGCGATTACAAGATGGTGGATTTCTGGGATTCGCTCTATAACAAATTCAGTGCGATGATGCTCTGGGCGGGCGACACGGAAGGCTACTACGTGCAAGTGAAGACAAAAGAGGGATATAGAGTGAAACGGACTACAAAGTTTTACAAGACGATGGAAGCACGTTTGCACCTGTTTGACGGTACGCGCACCGTTATCAAGACCGAAGCCATTCCGGCATTGCAGCACTATCGGTTAGTGCATGAATCGCCTCAGTACCTGATCCCTTTTGCTGTTGAAGACGCTAGAAGTGGCGATATTCGGCGCTGGGAACATTATGAGGGCGATTATCAAAGCGCAAAGACAGAAGCGGAGAATCTTCATCGCGGTGTAGAAATGGAAGGTGGGCAGATAAAACTAACTCCTGAATTTATCAAACCGGTGAGTTTCGTGAAGGTTTTTGAATACGTAAAAGGTGCGCAAATAGTAGGAACCGCACCAAACGGTACGTTAGTTTTGATAACGGCAAATGTGGCCACAAACCAGGGAAGAGAATTTGTGTATTCACAAACGACAGTATCTAACGGTACATACACGTTTATCGTGCCTTACTCAACCGGGGGGCCAATAGACGGCGAGACGGACTTTGACGTTTTTGCAGAGACTTATAAAATACGCGAGGGGAATATAGAAGACGGAACGTTGGTCTGGGAGACGCCAAAAACAGTAGAAGTCAACGAAGAGGCCGTTATGGCCGGAAGGACTCTGAAAATAGACTGAAAGTTCACGCAGTATTTATGCTTTCACCTTTTTATTCGCTTTTGCCTTCGTAATATCCTTCTTTATACCGCGCTGCACGAATTTCTTCTTCTCTTCCCGTTCTATGTACCACCTTAATATTCCGGCATTTAGCAGCCATGTGTTCAACAAGTCCATGACGAGCCCGAACAGGAGCACAATTGAAATCGCTTTTAAGATTGGAATATCAATGAGATAAGAAACGATGAACATTGCAAGGACTGCAGTCAACGTGGTAGAGGTCATCATAACTCCTGTTTTCATCGTGCGTCGTATCTTTTCGTTTAATTCGCCCTTTTTACGAAGCAGGTTTGTCGTCAGTAAAATATTAGAATCCACAGAATAGCCGATGAGCATGAGCAACGCCGCGACCGTGGCAAGCGATAACGCCATCCCAATCAGGTTTATGCAGGCAATAGCGATTACGATGTCAGAAAAAGCGGCAAAAACTACTGCTGAGGGTGGTATAATCTTTCGGAATACCGCAAATACCACTATCGCCATCAAAGTAAAAGCAAGCATAATAGCATATAATGCCTGTTTTAGGTATTGCTTGCCGAACACAGGGCTTATATTCGCCATCATGTAAGTTCCAACGCCATAACAGTCGTTTAGCAGATCTATTAACTCGTTCCGCTGCGGTTCATCCATAGGCCCGAACTCTATTCGTTTCTTGTTCCCTACACCGGTCTTCCCTACGAGTACAAGAGGATACTCGGCAAATTTCGCGGTTAGCACTTCTTGCGACTCATCTGTCGCCACTTCCACCATCGTTCCGCCTTTGAAGTCCATCCCCATACGAACGGGCGAACCTACACTAAATTGCGTATATGCAATCACAGCAAAAGCGATAAGCAAAATGATCAGGGGTATCGCAATCATGCTTTTTATCGAATATCTGGTTATATCTATTTTATCCCACCAGCTTTCTCTTTCTTCGCCTTCTTCTCTCATTTCCTTAACATTACCTCTTATCATATATCCATATCTAAAGGGAATAAAAAGGATATGCTTCTTTGTATCTGCTAAAGGCAGTCCCCCCAAAAAAATCAGGGCTTAATGCAATAAAAGACGCAAAAAAATAAGATAATTTTGATTTTCCCCTCTTTCCTCTTCATTCTTTATATGCTTTTTGGTCATATCTTGTTGTTTTTGTTTTTTTCGAAATCCTCAAAAAATGTTTTTAATATGTCTATGTTCAATAATCATTTATGAGTCCACCTTTTGGTGTTGATTGGGAAGTTTGGATTGTTTGCGCAATAAGTGGCGCAATAGCCATAGGTATTGCGTTAATTGGAGGCATGTTGAAAGTTGCTACTTGGAAGGGCGGATTAGATCAATGGAAAAACGGTATTGACGAATGGAAAAATGATATTAAATTAATCTTGAAGGATTTACAGGATGATGTAGCCGTAATTAAATCCGCTTCTGAGAAAGATGCTACGAGAAATGGTATGCTACAGCGGCATAGCCCTCTTGTTCCATCGAAAAAAGCGATAGAAATTCTCGAAGATTTGAATATCCTCTCGCAAGTGAATGCGAATATTCCTTATATTCAAGACGAAATCGAGAAACGCGCTCAGATTTCCATATATCGTGAAATTGAAGACCAGGAAGAGAGGTTTATTGAGATAGCACCAAGTGTAATCCACGCATTAATCAAAAAAGGGAAGATAGATGAGAGGAAGATAGATGAAGCGATGGATCGATTAGAGCAGGTGTTCCCGACTGTGACTTATTACGGTGTGCTTCTGTTAATTGCTGCATATATATTAGAGAAAGGGAGTGAAAAAGGTTTTATAGCTAAACCTTCGATGGTTTATAGCCAGATTGATATGATCGCTTCAAAAGATCGAGATGATGCTTTAGCTTCATTTGGTGGCGATACAGAAAAAGCGATAAAAAGTCTTGAAATAAGTATTAGAACCCTTGAAGAATTAGGTAATAAGGAAGAACTTGCAGGTGCCCACAACAATCTTGGGATTTTGTTAGGTGATATGGGAAGAAAAAAGGATGCTGAGGCTGAATACCGAGAAGTGCTACGGATTAACCCTAATATCGCAGAAGCGCATAACAATCTTGGAAATTTGTTAGGCAATATGGGAAGAAAAGAGGATGCTGAGGCGGAATGCCGAGAAGCGCTACGGATTAACCCTAATATCGCAGAAGCACATAATAATCTTGGAAATTTGTTATACGATACGGGAAGAAAAGAGGATGCTGAGGCTGAATACCGAGAAGCACTAAGGATTAATCCAGATTACGCAGAAGCACATAATAATCTTGCAATTTTGTTATACGATATAGGAAGAAAAGCGGATGCTGAGGCGGAATACCGAGAAGCACTAAGGATTAAAATCGATTACGCAGAAGCACATAATAATCTTGGGGGTTTGTTATACGATATGGGGCGAGAAGAGGATGCTGAAGCGGAATACAGAGAAGCGCTACGGATTAACCCTGATATCGCAGAAGCGCATAATAATCTTGGGGTTTTGTATTCAAAAACAGGAAACAAAGAAGAAGCAAAGAAGGAATTAGAGATTGCAAAAGAATTGTTTGATGTACCGGGAAGGTATGAAGATGTAAGGAGGGCAGAAGAGTTGTTAAAGTCCTTAAAATAGAGGAAATAAATCAAATATAAGCGCCAACTTCTTTAGCTTTTCTCTTTATTTCTTTATTATAAGTGCACTTACGAATAAGATAGAATAAAAAGGAAATATGACACTATCCATGTTACTTATCCAAATTACTCTATCATTTTTTGTGGGTTTTATCGTAGGAACCCTCGCGGGTGGCAAATAGATTTGTTGCAGAATAATTTGGCAAAGCCATGAGAACGGATATCCGTAAAAAGGAGCAATATACGCGGAGGAATGGATGCCTTAGAAGGCAGTATTTTATATAATTTCATATCGCAAAAAGTCTATTATTGATCAAACTAAGCAGCAGAGGATAATTTAAGCAGGAAGGTAAAGATGAAGACAAAACCCATTCTAATGGTCAGCGAGAGCGCGCATAACGCGGATATGTACTACGTCACGCATTTTTTATCTAATGCCCCATTCGTTTATCTTCACATTTCGCAGAATGCAACAGGAAAAGAGATACTCATCGTTTCGCAGATGGAATATGAACGGGCGAAAAAAGAGTCGAGCATAAAAGAAGTTCGTTCTACGTTTGATTATGGGCAAGGACTGAAAACAGAAGAGCTCATTGTCCGGATACTCCAGGAAGAATCCGTAAATGCGGTTGAGGTGCCAAGGTATTTCCCGTTATATCTAGCGGAGGCACTGAAGAATAGCGGCATAGAAGTGGTCCCGGCGGAGGACTTTTCATTGACGAAACCGCGAGAGATAAAAACTAAACAAGAACTAGAGTGTATTTTAAAGGCACAAAGAGCATGCGAGCATGCAATGGAAACAGCCATAGGGGTTATAAATGGATCTACCGTGGAGGGCAATCTTCTCGTGGCGCACGACACGATTTTAACTTCTGAACGGTTAAAAGCACATATAGAACACGCTTTGATTGATTCCGGTTGCACATGTGATGCCGGTGAGCCAATAGTAGCATGTGGCAAAAGAGCAGCGGTACCTCATTTCTCCGGCAGTGGCCCTATTTCCACTTGCGAAGCCATCATCATAGACATCTTTCCGAGATTGAAGACCGAGCGCTATTTTGCGGATATGACCCGAACGGTGGTTAAAGGCGAGCCGGCAAATGAGCTGAAAGAGCTGTATGTAGCAGTAAAACAAGCTCAGGACGCGGCATTAAGTATTGTTAAAGCGGGTGTTACATGTGATGAGGTACATAACTTGGTATGTGATATATTCGAGGACCAGGGTTATGGCACTTTAAGATCAAGCAGTAAAAGCGGGTTCATTCATGCTACTGGTCATGGCGTGGGGTTGGATATACATGAGACCCCCAGCGTGGGCGATAATGATTACGAACTACGAAAAGGTAATGTGATTACAATAGAACCGGGATTGTACTACCCCGAACTCGGCGGCGTTAGATTAGAGGATATGGTGCTCGTGCAGCAGAACGGCTGTAAGAATCTAACGAAATGTGAGAAGAAGTTTGTTGTATGAATCAAATACTCAGAACATCATCCTTACAAGGCTGAGGAGTATCTTCGGATTCTTCTTTATCATCTCTTTCAATAACGCTCGTTCCGTAAACTCTTTTATCTTTATATCACCCGCTAAAGGATGAAAGAACTCGTTGAAATCTTTGCTATCCAGGTTTAGTAACAACTGTTTCGCTTTCATCCCGGCATACAGGATTCTACCGAACTCTTTCTTCCATCTCTTCTCGTATTCCATCAACCGTCTCTTCGAGAAGTTCTTTTCCTGCACCGCCTTTGCAATCACCTCGCCCGCTATTTTCCCGCCGTGCATCGCCTCTAAGATGCCACCACCGGTGATGGGATTTACATGCCTTGCCGCATCGCCAACTAAAAGCAGCCCGGCTGATACCGTCTCGTAAACAGGACCACTCAGTGGTACTGCACCGTATATCTCGGTTATTACTTTACCATCCGGGAACTTATCGCGTGCGAATGCGTTCAAATATGCAAGTGCACGATGATTCTCATCAGAGACCTCACCGCCGATACCAACACCCACATTTACAGTATCTTCTCCTTTTGGAAATATCCAGGCATAACCCCTGGGTGCGATCTCCTCACCGAAGAATAGTTCACCGTAACCCGTGTTTGGTTCGACATCGCACATCAGGTACTGCGCGCAAGTAGAAACGTCCGCCAAACGCAGTCTCGTGTCTATGCCGCCCCATCGGCCAACCCGAGATTCCACACCGTCCGCACCAACAACGACATCCGCAAAGATACGAATATCTTCTCCCGCTGCGTGTGCATAGACACCTTTTACCTGTTCTTGCTCCTTTATGATGCCATAAGCAGCGGTTTTAACCCTGACGTCAGCACCCGCACGTATTGCATCCTGAGCGAGGAACTTATCAAATAACCGCCGTTCCAGCACATACATCGCCACGTCCATACCGTCAACTGATAATACCACCTCGGAACCGTCAGGACCGTGGGTGATAGTCCCTTTCAGGACCGCGGAGATCCAGTTATAGTCAATCTTCACGAACTTATCTATCTCTCGGCTTACACCCTCTGCGCATTTCACCGGCACACCGATTTCCGAGTTCCTTTCGATTAGAACAACATCCAACCCCTTTTCGGCTGCGGTTCGCGCTGTTATGCTGCCCCCAGGTCCTGCTCCTACCACGACCACATCGTGTTTCTCATCTCTCATCTCTTTGCTAACCCCTTTACGGCCATAGCCTCTTTAGTTACACGCTACATAGTTAAAGATGTGCATAGTTAAATCGTATGTAGTTAGTTCCGCTTCTCTAGCAGGCTACACGTTTTTTCCCAATAACTTAGAAAGAAGCGTTATTCGCGTATCGCAGCGATCCAGAAAGACGCAATTAGCACATGGTGCATTCACGCTTTTATCAGGATATGCACCGCTTTTTATACGTCTCACGTGCTTTAACGTTTGTAAAGCTCGTGCTCTATCTTTTCTTCTTATCGGTGATTCACGGAATTCCGCAGCTCTTATGTATTCTACAAAGCCTCTTTGTACTGTCGTCTCGAACGTTTCTTCAATTAGCAGTGCATACGCAGCCAATTGCATCCTATCGTTTGGCCAGACACCATATTCCGGGCTTTTACCCGTTTTTATCATGCAGGGTATGAGTTCGTTCTCTGTCGTTATCAGCTTGTCTACGCTGCCATTCAAACGCAACTTTTCCGAGACCATCGCGTGTTCTCTATCGTATCCCAGCATTTGCTGCAGTTCTAACAGCTCGTTTTCCGCTCGTGCCTTACTCAACCATTCTTCATCTTCTACTATATAGCACACAAATTCACGTTTCTCGTCATCCAAAACGCTTTCTGCCACGGCATCCAGTTCTTTTTTGTATATATGTTCTACATCATCCACGATTTCGTCAAGTACACTTTTTGCTGCTTTTTCCGGCTCGGCTACTTCGTCCGCCACCTCGCAGCCGTAAATCTTATGCAGATTGAACGCTAACTCTTTCCAGAGAATACGCTCAATCATGCTTCGTTCGTTGCCGCTTATTATTAGTTCCGCGTGTTCCGGTTCGCGTGCACGGAAATATACCAGTCGGGGGCATATTCCATATTGCGTTAAGTCAGAAACTTTAACTTTCGGGGTTTCGTGCACCATTTTGTCACCTTGTTTGGTTATACCCTTTTCATTCTTAAAAGCGTATTTTCGGTTTTTAACCATTCGCTTTTGTGTTTCAGACGATTTACACATTTTTCCATAAGCAATAACAAAAACTGTTCCATATATCAGAAAAAGTTTTTAATGGTTGAGTGCCAATAGAGAGTTATGCCAGAAACATGGAGTTTAGAATGTCTTGCTCATCTTTCAGAAATTATAACTGATGCGATAAATGGAATAGGTGCATTCTTACTGTATTGGCCTTTTATCTGGTTATTTTTTCATCTTGAACTTTTAAAAACATCGCCTTATGGTGTCATTAAATGTTCTTATGCAGGATTAGCAGGAATAGTAGCTCAGACAAATATTCTGGGCTTATCTCTGATTATTCTAGTTCTTCCTTTTATTGGATTATTAAACAGGGCAATTATCCACACATTTATTGACACATTACTGCGAAAGTATATTTTCAGTATGAGCTACCTTGAGGGATTTTCCCGATTTATGTATGGGAAAACGATGAAGACAATAAAGAAGCAACTTAATCTGTTAGTAAAAGATGAAGAGTTATCAAATATAGATGATTCACTTTACCCGTGTTGGCGACTTCAAGGGAGTTTTGATTTCGTCAATTATAGGCACTGGTTAATAGAAAATCCGAACCGTAAAAGTTATTGGGATTGGGAACATTTTATGGATTGGGTGTATAAAATGTATTACCAAACATTTCTCATGTTTCTAATCCTGTATTCGGTTCTTTTCCCCCTTATGTATCTCCTATTCAATATCCAATTTCACTTAGTTGATTTATTAGTTTTCATTCTTATCTTCCCAACATGCGCGCTGTACAGAGAGTATTTACTGCATCATATCGCGTGGATTAGGATGGATAAAAAATTTTATGTAGAATATTTGATTGGAAAGGCAGGAGGTGTTAGTTATCGTACTAAAGTAGAACTCAAAAAAGGATTAGAAAAAGAAAATTATGAAAGAGTGGAGAGAACTTTGAGGCGGCATTTTTTAAGAAATTATAGGGAACATTGGGACATCCCACCCAAAAAAAGGATATGATGAGCGCAGTAAATAAAACTTCTCGCAAGATGTATACAAGTACCCTTAACAAAGATGGCCCGTTGGCTACAAACACAGGTCAAACGATGGAAAAAGTAAAAGAAACCTTAATTGCTAAATTGAAGGCGACTAATATAGAAGAACTAAATAATCTAAAAGTAGTCCTTATGCCCGACTTCTTCTTAGACCACTTTGCACTTGTAAAAGATATAGACTTCCTCTCAGACATTCGCAACGTGTATGAAGAAGGAGGCGGAAACCTGCTTGAAGTGCCTCAAGTTTTAACCCTGGGTGGTTGCGCTGCGAGAACTTCTCTTGCTTTAGCACGATTAGGTGTTAAGACTTCCTTTATTGGAAGAACCAGCAAATTAGGGTACACACTCCTGAATTTTTTCATTCAGGATGCTAACGCCGATGTTGACATCACCAGGGTCAGGAATGATGGTGTATTAGGTAAAACACTTACCTTTGAATTTGAAGAGGGAGGAGTGAACGTAATGATAAACGAAATAGGGTCAAACAGAGATTTTGGCTTTAGCGATTTGAACGAAGATGACTTAAAATTAATCGCCCGAAGTGATCTCGTGTGTGTTCTTGATTGGAGCTTAAACATCAACAAGGGCACCGAGCTTGCAGAAGAAGTTTTTAAATACGCAAAAGGAAAGGGAGTAACAACTTATTTTGACCCTGCAGACCTTGCACCCAGAGTTGATGAGCTTAAAACATTATTTGACAAAATACTTTTTAATAATAATTTGGATATTCTAAGCATTAACGAGAAGGAACTAAGAATCCTATCGGGCATGAATTTTGATTACAACGAGAGTGAGAAAGTGCTTTTAGCTGCAAATAGACTTAAGGCTAAAGTTAAACCTGAGATAAATGTTCATACTTCTGGCTTCGTAGCAACAGTTGGAGCAGAAGATATAGTAGTTGTTCCCACGTTTAAAGTTGAGCCATGTAAGTTTACCGGGGCAGGAGATGTATGGAATGCGGGAAATATATTAGGATTACTGCTTAAATTTACAAATGAGGAACGACTACTCCTGGGAAATGCCATGGCGGGGTATTACATCTCGCATCCCGACACGCTACCGCCAACTATTATGGAATTATTGCCATTTATTAGGGAAACTGATTTAAAAGGCAAAAAAAAAAAAATATCCAAAAGGGTTTTGAATACATAAAAGATAAATGAAAGGAGAACTCTCAGCAGCACACATATTCGTTTCATTAATGCTAATCTCAAGTATCATAGCTACTGCCGCATACGTATCATCCTCGAGTTTGATAATAACCGAACTCTATCCGAACACGAATACCGCACACGATCAGGACGAATACGTGGCAATCTCCAACCAGTGCGCACGTTCGATAAACCTCGAGGGCTGGAGCTTAACAGATAACGAAGGCAAAATCATCTTCCCGCAGTCCCGTATCGCACCTGGCGAGACTTTATACGTGGCGAAGAACGCATCGGCATTCGTGGAACAAAGGTGTAGCGTAACGAGTTCGCCTGAGTTCGAGTATGGTACAGACTCTGATCCTAGGGTTGTCAATATGCAACAAGCCGGAAAAGCATTTGTTCTTCGTAACAGTGGCGATGAAATGATTCTGCAAGACGGGCGTGGGAAAGTAGTAGATACCGTGATATACGGTGATTCGTCCTACAAAGGTGTGGGCTGGCACGGTATGCCCATGAAGAAACCACGCGAGGGTATGATACTAAAACGCAGAGGGAACGTGGATACCGATACAGCAGACGACTGGGTCATTCTTTTTCGGGGTGCTTCTTATCACGCACCGGAAACGTTCTCGGCTTCGGGTAGGGTTACTGCGTTTGTATCGCCCGATTGTAGTTTCGCTATACTGCAACAGGAGATAGCGACTGCGGCTGCTTCTTTGTGTATCAATCTGTACGAGTTCACGAGTCCGGACCTCCAGGAACTTGTTTTCGATGCTTTGAACCGTGGCGTGGAGGTGCAGTTGATTCTTGATGGCAGTCCAGTTGGTGGCATTAGTGATGACGAATTGTGCATTGCTGCGGAAATACAAGAGCGAGGCGGTGAAGTTCGATTCTCTGATGACCCGTTCATAAACCATGCTAAATACGTAATCATAGACGATAAAAAAACGATTTTGATGTCAGAAAACTGGAAACGCACGGGCGTTCCGTTTGATAACTCTTTTGGTAACCGTGGCTGGGGCATTCTGATACAGGACACGGAACTAGCACGTTATTTCAAAGCGGTATTTGCGGAAGATTTTCAGCGTGCTAACGAATATGCAACGGATGCCGAGCTAAGAGGTTGTAGCGTGACTCGCAAGGTACTGCAAGGCCATTATGTACCGATCTTCGAGCCGTTAACCGTTAATTGCGATTTTACCGTGATACCGGTTTTAGCACCGGATTCCGCTTTGTGTGACGATACAATATTGGGTATGATCAACAGCGCGCAGGAGTGTGTTTACGTGCAGCAGTTCTCAGCAAGACGGGTTTGGGGTGAAGACGTCAGTCCATACATTGCGGCTATTATTGCGGCTGCACGAAGGGGTTGTGAGGTGAAAGTCTTGTTAGATTCTAAATACCTGGCGGGTGAGAATAATAATGACGAGCTCGTTTCGTGGCTGAACGAACAGGCAGCAAAAGATGATTTGTGCTTAGAAGCGCGATTAGCGGATTTGGAGTCGTTAGGGCTAGCGAAAGTGCATAATAAAGGGTTGATTGTGGATGGTGAGAAGGTGCTTATTTGTTCGTTGAACTGGAATGCGAATTCGGTTTATAACCGCGAAGCCGGTGTTATTGTCGAGAACGCGGATATAGCGGGTTATTACGAACAGGTGTTCTTTCATGATTGGGATGCTTCTGTGGGCGGTATGCAGGGCGGCGGGGAGAGGACAGATACAAAAATGAGAATTGTGTATATAGCGTTGACTTTGGTGGTCGTTTACGTTGTTTTTCGGGTGGTTAAGTGGTATAAACGGGTGTAGCTTGCGGTGGATTGGTTTTTGATTAAGCCTTTTTCTAAAAGAGTTGATGTTTCAA
>Ga0255388_1017_pt1 | contig 12250 bp, 12 predicted proteins | sample ANMaggSeSYBR01E3_FD_182118 | JGI IMG/M metagenome (GOLD analysis project Ga0255388, IMG submission 182118) | Sediment cell enrichment communities from methane seep in Santa Monica Basin, California, United Staets - ANME aggregate JGI... | ecosystem: Environmental > Aquatic > Marine > Cold seeps >...
GCAAGCATGATAATCGGAGAGGAGATGCATGAACCGGTCATGGAAGCAGACCTCGATGTGCCGGTGATCGAAGTGGAAGTGCACGCAGGTTACAGGAACAATACAAAAGGTGTGATCATTGCACTTGAATCCGCACTCGATGTAGGTGTTATTGACAAGACAGAGTTCGAAAGACAGCGGGCCCTGCTCGAGGAAGCGACCAATGTCGAACTAAGACATGGTGCTGCAAGCCGGGAATATCTTGCGCCTTCACGCGGCGATGTGAAATACAAGGTTGCACAGAGGATAATCGAGTTGCTCAAGGAAGGTAAGCGCGGACTTGTCATCATGAACGCCAAGAAAGAGACAGGCTATATGTTCGCAGACATCACAGTTGCGATCAACGAAGTAGCTGAACAGCTTGGCAAAGCAGACAATATTGTCAATATGGCAAATATCGATGAGAAGCTGGGACTTCCAAGAGTTCGCCACCATGCAGAATGCATCGCGAACGACCTGAAGGAAAAGGGCGTTGTCATCAACGAGAACATTGGCGGACTTGACGAGTATCCTATTGCAGGGAATACTGTTGACCAACTGATAAAGGACAAGTACAGCAACTTCGATTTCGCTGTGATAAGCGGGGTCCCGCATGCAATCCCAATGGACCACATATCCAATATGGAACTGATATCCGTTACAAACGGACCAAGACAGGTATTACCCCTTAAGGAAATGGGACACGAACATGTGATCGTCGAAATAGACCTGCATCCAAAGACACTCGGTGTCAACCACATCGTAGAATCCGAGTTTGGTGCAACATTGAGAGAAGTCGCAAAAGAATCATTATAAAACGGAGCATTCACAGATGAGCATACAGAAAAGGATAGCTATCTATGGAAAAGGTGGCATCGGGAAATCCAGTACTGCATCCAACGTTGCAGCCGCATGTGCCGATGAGGGATACACGGTAATGATAATTGGCTGTGACCCGAAAAGCGATTCATCCATCACCCTTCTTGGAGGAAAACGCATCCCGACCATCCTTGATCTTCTGCATGAGGAAAAGGATGTGAAAGAGGAAGATGTCGTATTTACCGGTTACAATGGCGTAAAGTGTGTGGAAGTGGGCGGTCCTGAACCAGGTATCGGCTGTGCCGGACGTGGAATTATCGTGGCCATACAGACACTTAAGAAGATTTCAAAAACGCTGAACGAGATGGACCTTATCATCTACGATGTTCCTGGAGATATCGTATGCGGTGGCTTTGTAGCACCCATACGCAAGGGACTTGTAAAGGAAGCATATGTCCTGACATCCGGTGAATATATGCCCCTTTATGCAGCGAACAATATCTGCCGAGGACTGGCAAAGATAAACACTCCTCTTAGCGGGATCATATGTAATTCCCGCAGTGTGAGCCATGAAAAAGAGATAGTTACCAAGTTCGCTAGTGAGATAGGAACCGACCTTATGGCGTTCATACCAAAGGAACAGATCGTGCAGGATTGCGAGAGGGACGGTTTCTCGGTCATGGAAAAAGCACCTGACTCCAGCATTGCACAAGTTTATCGTGACCTTGCGAAAGCTATCATGCAACGCGATACTTCAGTTATGCCTGTTGCTCTTGACGACGAGCATCTCAGAGAGCTTACCAGATAAAAAGAGATATCATCATGCCATCCGCAGATAATAAAGAATTCAATATTCCAAGAGTGCTCCTTGCTGCTGACAGGTCATCTTCCGGAAAGACCACCATCACCGCCGGATTGCTGGCAGCTCTTAAGACCAGAGGATATAATGTACAGCCTTTCAAAGTAGCCCTTGATTATATAGACCCGAGCTACCATTCCGAAATAACAGGAAGAAGAGCACGTAACCTTGATGGATACCTCATGGGAGAGGAAGGTGTCCTTGATGTGTTCGCACATGCATGTGAAGTGGATGGCAAGGCCGAGATCGCTGTTATCGAAGGTGTCAGAGGCCTTTTTGAGGGACTGGAAAGCATTGGGGATATGGGAAGCACCGCACAGATAGCAAAGATGCTGAAATGTCCGGTGATCCTCATCATCAACGCCCGAAGCATCACACGTTCTGCCGCTGCACTTGTCAATGGATACAAGGACTTTGATCCTGACGTCAATATCGTAGGTGTCATACTCAACAATATAGGCGGCATGAGGCATGCAAAGAAGGCAAAGGAAGCCGTTGAGTATTTTACCAAACTTCCTGTACTCGGCATCATCCCCAGGGACAATGCCATGCAGATATCCATGCGTCATCTTGGACTTGTTCCCGCAATCGAGGAAAGACGCCGGGTCAATGATCTTGATGAACGTCTTGCAGCTATCGAGAAAAGGATATCGGAAGGCATCGATATTGACAAGTTCATTGAGATAGCTCAACAGGCACAGCCCTTAAAGAAAGCAGAGAACACCATATTCATACCCAGAAAGCTTGAAAGTGAAAGACCTGTGATAGGTATTGCACTTGACGAAGCTTTTAATTTCTATTATCATAACAATCTTGAGCTTCTGGAACTTGCAGGAGCTAAACTTGAATATTTCAGTCCCATCCACGATGAGAAACTGCCGAATATGGACGGACTTTATCTGGGCGGCGGTTATCCCGAACTTTATGCTGCTGAGCTGGAGGCAAATGAAAGCATGAGGGAAGACATAAGGAAAGCCTCAGAGAACGGACTCCCCATATACGGCGAATGTGGGGGACTCATGTACCTGACCGAGAGGATCACCACTGGTGTGAAAGATGAAGGAACATACCACATGGCAGAAATGCCGGAAGCCACCCATGAAATGGTAGGAGCACTTCCGGGACATTCCCTCATGGGCCACAAACGTGTGGTCAGTTACAATATAGGTCAGCTCGATGAAGATACGGTTATCGGCAGTAAAGGAAATTCGTTCATCGGACATGAGTTCCATCATTCAGAAGTGACCGAAATACCGGATGATGCTGAATTTGCAATCAAGCTATCCCGCGGAACAGGGATACGTGACGGATGGGACGGACTGGTCAGGAACAATACCCTTGGTGCATACGCTCATCTGGAAGCATCATCATATAAAGAATTTGCAGCATCCTTCGTGGATTCCGCCATCAGATACAGAGGTAATAAAGAATGAGAGCAGAGATAGTAAAGGACCGTGTACTTGTAGAAAAAAAAGCTATTAATGAGTTTTACAATAACGGGTACTACGGCAGGCCTAAACCAAACGGTCTTGAGCTCACACTTATCGAAGCTGTATATCTGGCATACCGCGGGAAGATAGAAGTGGAACATGAAGGAAAGGTCCTGGAGTTTTCCGATCTTTTCAAGGAAGCTTCCATCTTGCAGCCCTCCTTCGAGCTTAAATATATCGTTTACAAGGACCTGAGAGAACGAGGGTTCTACGTACAGCCCGGTGTGACCGATTTCCGCGTATACCCACGTGGCAGCCATCCCGGAAAGGGAGCAGCAAAGCAGTTCATCTATGTAAGGTCAGAAAGAGCACCAATGCCACTGAGGGACCTCTTGCGTTCCCTTGCAGCAGCTGAGAACGTTAGAAAGCAGATGATACTCGCCATTGTGGATGAAGAGAGTGACATTACATTCTACGATGTGAAAAGGCCACGCTTAAAAGGTGAGATGAAGGAACCCCTTTATCCAGACATCAATGCAGATGCCACTTTCCTTGAGGACAGGGTCGTCGTATGGGATGAGGAAGCTTCGAACACCCTTTTTGAGAATGGTTTTTACGGAAAACCATTGGATAGCCAGAGATTGCAGCTTTCACTTGTTGAATCCCGATATCTCCTTGAGAAAGGTGTCCTCAATATCAACAACAGACAGAATGAATCCATGGATGTGGATGCTTTTTCAAAGATGGCTTCGGAGATTGAACCCGAGTTCAATCTGAAGAGCAGTGTTTACACAGATCTTCGAGATGAAGGGGTCGTACCAAAGACAGGTTTCAAGTTCGGCAGTCATTTCCGTGTTTATTCACAGGTGGAATCACCAACAAAGATACCGCATTCCGAATATCTCATACATTCGATACCAATTGACCATGAATTTACACTGCCTGTCATGTCAAGGGCTATCAGGCTTGCCAACAGTGTAAGAAAGAGGATGCTTTATGCGATCCTCACCGATGATGGTGTCGATTACATCGATATTGGCAGATTAAAGATGTGAATATCCTTATTTGAATGAAAAACATTTATTAAGGATATTCCTGATTTTCTATTATGGAAACACTTTACCTTAAAGACTGCCAGCTGAAAGAGTTCGAGGCTAATATCCTCGATGTGACCGATGATAGATTCGTTGTCCTTGACAGGACGGCATTCTATCCAAGTTCAGGGGGACAGCCGCATGATACCGGGAAACTTGTCTGTGATGGTAAGGACTATCCCGTCATATTTGTAGGTAAATTTGACGGAAAGATAAGTCACGAGGTCACCGAGGTTGGATTGAAGGCAGGAGATAAGGTAAAAGGTACTATTGACTGGGACAGACGAAGCCTTTTCATGAAATATCACACTGCTGCCCATATTCTCAGTGCCATTATCCATAATGAGACCGGTGCGAAGATCTCCGGCAATCAGATCGCAGAAGAGAAGACAAGAGTTGATTTTAATCTTGAGGACTTCGACAGAGAGATCATAGGTTCCTATGAAGCGAAGGTCAATGAGATCATAGACAGGAATATCGATGTCGAGATAGATATCCTCCCAAGGGATGAAGCCCTGAAGATACCCTCTGTCGTGAAGCTCAAAGATGCATTCCCACCGGAAATAGAAGAGATACGGGTCATACGGATACCTGCTGTAGATGACCAGGCATGTGGCGGAACCCATGTTGCAAATACGGGCGAGATCCCACATATTGAGATATTCAAAGCCGAAAATAAAGGGAAGAATAACAGGAGGATCTATTTCAGATTCTCCTGATCATTTTTTGAACAATTCTTTTTTTATTGGCCTTTACTCTGGCCGCCTTGATCATTGCCATTGTTCTCTTCAAAGTACCTTCTCGTCAACAACACAAGACTTGAACCAACAAGTATCGCCAGGAAGAACGCGATCAATGTTCCTTCAAATGTGAGGTCCTGCCAGGAGTGTACGGATACCCACATACCACTGCGTGTCACAAAGGTAGCGAATATCACCAGTATGAACGAAACTATTGCCAGCATTGGAGCAAGGAATCGGTATTCACCATAACGCACCCTTGTTGCCGAATGCAGGAATGCGGTAGCTGTTATCCAAGGTATAAGGGAAGATGTCTCGACAGGGTCCCATGACCAGTACCATGCGCCCCATCCGAGAACCTCATATGCCCAAAATCCACCAAGACCTATACCTGCTGTGAGGAAAAGCCATGCCAGACGCATCCAGTTCCTTGTCAGCTTCATCCACCTGTCGTCATCTATAAGCAGTGATGCAAATGCTGCTGCGAAGGGTATAGTGAAGGCGGCATATCCCAGGAACAATATTGGGGGATGGACTGCCATCCAGGGGTTCCTTAGAAGCGGGTTCATCCCCTGACCATCGATGAGATGATAGACCGCAACAAAGGGATCCCAGTTAGAGGTCTCGATAGCTCCTCCGAAAACAGCGTAATAAGTCTCGAACGGATTCTTCAATACCAGAAGAAGGAGGAAGAAAGCTACTATTGTGAGACAGACCGCCCTTGTGATATTCATTAACTTTGTATCTGCAAGCTTTTTTGTGTTTCCTGTATATTGAATAACCAGAAGGATCATGAGAGTGAACCATGTCCAGAGCAGGAACGAACCTTCCTGACCTGCCCAGAGGGCAGAAAAGCGATAGACCCATTCAAGATCTATACTTGAATGCAGATAGACATAGACATAGGATGCCGATACTGTGAACAGATAATAGGTCAGCAGCATGATTGCAAATGTTGTTAGAACACTGCACAATAGCTCGAACTGTTTTGATCGGGAAATTAAGCGTTCATCGTTTCGCAAAAGACCAATAATAGCCAAACCTGCTGAACCTGTACCGAGAATGAAGGCCAACCAGATAGATATCATTCCGAAATTCATTTTTTAGCCCCCTTACTAACCTTAGAGCCGCTATTTTGTTTTCCATTAAGAGGTCTTTCTGCTTTTGAGCTGCTACTTTCAAGTGAACGGTCCACAAGCACAAGAGAGATGATACCGGCAACCATAAGGAAAAGACCACCCCAGATGAATGTTATGAACGGAACTGTTCTGACATAAAGGCTGACCTCACCACTGCTTTCGTTCAATGCCTTTGGAGCTATGAACAACTCTTCGAAGACACCTCGGTTAACATAAGTGGTAGTGAATGTCTGACCCCATTTGAAGTCAGTTATGTATTTGACCTGACCACTATCAAAATAAGCACCTTTCTTATAGACATCGAAACTAATGTGGGTTGCGTAGGAAGAGCCCGGATATTGCTTATATGGAGAACCTTCGAAAACAGAATGCATGTCTGTTACGGAAACTATGTAGTTCTGCCCTTCGAAATGTCCAGGATAGTCCACGGTTACAATATCAGAACCTTCTACCTGCATGTTCGAACTGGCAACAATGCCTATGAGAATGAAAAGAATGCCAAGATGTATCACATGAGCACTTATGCCTTTGAGCTTCAGTATCCATGATCCACGTTCCATTGCCATGTACATCTTATAGAATGTGGCTACAACCGCCATGCCTGTTAATGGAACTGTGACATCAAGCGGAAGGTTCCCAAAAGGTGAGATGAAAGCGAACACCAGAGACAGAAGGACAGTAAGACCCGCAACTACGAGAGCTTTCTTTGCACCGAAGTAACCATAAAGAAGACCTGTGGTGAGAAGTACGACCAATGCTGCTGTGGGTATTGCACTCCTGTCATTGAAATATTCAGCACCCATGCTTATCTCATTACCGGTGGTGAGCTTCACGACAAGTGGTGTAAGCATCCCCAGAGTGATGAGAGCAGCAAGCAGAAGCATTGTCAGCACACTTGCCAACATGATGTTACTGCTGTTTATGATGTCTTTGCTTTCTTTCATTGGATTCACAATCGTTATTTGTATTAAAATATGTATCGGTATTAATTTGAAGGTCCCGATACAGTCCTGACAATAGTAATTACACCTTGCCTATAAATTCCTTTACTTTTATGTAATTACCAAACAGCATGAAGTTGAAAGGTTTGATCCGCCTATCAAATGGATTCACTCTATTTATCACAATAATAGAACCATCCCATTATCCCAATCGTTAGAAACTAAAGTAAGAACTTCAGTTTCATAAGATTTTTGTAATCACATGGCCTATATTTAAAGGGTATTCAGGCTTCCGGAATAATTGGAACAAAGGTAGGGAGCGATACTCTGATAGATGTAAATAGGGGGTGAAAGCAGATGGTAAAATGCGGAATTTGTGGAGGAGAAGCACCAAAACGACCAAGTGTTACAGATGAAGGAAAATGTGACCAGTGCGGTAAGAAATTAGACGTGGCCAAGGAAGAAAAAGAGAAAAAGTAATTACTGTACTTCTGCGGTAATTTAACAAATTATTAATATGAGGGGGTGCCTGTTCAGAAGGTAACTTCCACATTTTTGCTACCAATATCCATTGATGTTTGAGTTTTGTTTGTCATTTAAAATGTTACCCTTTCTGATCAAAAAGTTCACTTTGCGATCAAATGGACTTTATTGTCAAAACCAGTAAGTTCTACAAACTTATAAAATACGACAACGGATACTATATAAAAAAGAAAAGCTAAAAGGCGGTGATAATTCCGCCTTTAAAGATATCTTGTATCAGTCTACTTTCTTGAACATTGAATGTACAGCTCCGCAGATCGGACAAACTTCAGGTGCTTCACCCTCCACAGTATTTCCACAGATATCACATACGTAATAGTCGACCTCTTCATTGCTGCCAATATTGTCCAGAGCTTTCGTATAGAGTTCAGCGTGGATCTGCTCGACCTGATTTGCCAGATCAAAGCTACGGACAGCTTGCTTGTTGCCTTCTTTTTCTGCTTCTACTATAAAGGCAGGATACATTTCGTTGAATTCCATGGTCTCGCCACTTATCGCTTCCTGAAGGTTCTCTTCAGTGCTCTTGACATCTCCTAGGACCCTAAGATGATTGTGAGCATGTACTGTTTCTGCAGCTGCTGCAGCCCTGAACAATTTGGCGATCTGTCCAAAACCTTCTTTATCAGCCATTTTTGCAAAAGCAAGATATTTCCTGTTTGCCATTGATTCACCGGCAAATGCTTCGTTTAGATTTTCAAGCGTACTCATGATATTCCTCCACATTATTTTGACTATACTGTAAGATAACTGGGCACATATCAAATATATGATTAATGGAAGGGTTCAATGAAAAAAGAAGGAGGATGAAAGGATGAGGTGCTCATAAAGTCCCTTATATTATAGGCAAACTCCTCAACCAAACAAATGTATCTATTAAAAATCGAAGAAATATTCGAATATAATATTTTTCAAATTGTTAACACTATTAACACAAACTTTAAATTCAATGGCATTAGTTGTTACGATTATTATTATTCGTGTGAACATGTTGGTTCAAATTCTTCAAAAATAGAATTGATAGATAGTACACAACCAACTATTACTAAAGGTGGTAGGCATTCGTTTTCCCTTGCATCTTTATTCCACACAATATGAAATATTCAACATATCTAACCTCGTAAAAACTGAATTGGAGTTTATAGTGTGAAAAAAGGAATGTATATAGGATCAATTGCAATTTTTTTAATTATCATTGCATCTTTTGGGCTGGGCTGTATTTCAAGTTCGGATAAATTAAATGAAGAGACTGTTTCAGAACACACAATAACAGATGGTCTTGGTAGAACTGTAACCATTCCTACAGACCCGGAGCGAATAGTTTGCCAGGGAGCCGGAGCACTTCGTTATATTTGCTACCTTGAAGCTCAGGATGCAATTGTCGGTGTCGAAGATATAGAACTGAGAAAAAATGAGAACCGAAGACCTTATGCTATTGCAAATCCCCAATTCCAGAACTTGCCATTGATAGGTGAATACCGAGGAAATACTGACCCGGAAAAGATAGTTGGTTTAGACCCGGATATCATATTCTGGACCTATGTTCAGTCTGCTAAAGATGCAGATGAACTTCAGGCAAAGACTGGAATTCCTGTTGTAGCTTTAAGTTACGGAAATCTTGGAGTCTATCGTGATGACATGTACCAAAGCCTTCGTATAATGGGAAAGGTCATGGACAAAAACGAACGGGCAGAAGAAGTTATTGGATACTTTGAGATGAACATTGAAGACCTTGAGAATAGAACAAAAGATATCACCAATGAAGAACCGAAAAACGTCTATGTTGGAGGTATAGCATACAGTGGCCCTCATGGATTCCAATCTACTGAACCGACATATCCTCCTTTCGAATTTATAAGTACAAACAATGTAGCGTCTTCGCTTGGAACAGCACACGCTGATGTTTCAAAGGAAGCAATAATCGAATGGGATGCAGATATTCTATTTGTTGATCTTTCAACATTAATGACCACACCCTCGGCAGTTGATGAACTGAAAAGTGACCCTGCATACACATCACTCAGTGCTGTTAAAAACGGGAACGTTTACGGAATTCTTCCATATAACTGGTATAGTTCCAATCAGGGTTCTGTCCTTGCAGCATCATATTATGCAGGAACAGTGATCCATCCGGAAAGATTTAGCGACATTGATCCAGCGATAAAAGCAGATGAGATATACATGTTCCTTCTGGGAGATGCCGTTTATGAAAATCTGACCCATGGATTTACCAGCGGTTTTGGGAAAATATCACTCGATGGTCAATTCTAAATGATAAAAATATTCAATCAAAATTGTAAAGAATATTTTATAATGATCTCGATGATCGGTTAAATGGCTGGATAATATGAGCTTTACGAGAAAAGAAACGAATGGGGTCGAATGCGAACCTCTTGCTTTAGCATACTCAGGATATATAAAGAAGAAAATGGCCTTTATGGTCATTTCATCAATCCTCCTATTCCTGTTGCTAATATATTCCATTTCCGTTGGTGCAACAAACATAGCATTTACAGACGTAATATTATCCCTTTTCGGATATGATCAAAGCAGTGCTTCCACGATCATATGGAATATTCGACTTCCACGAGCACTTGTAGCCATTGTTGCAGGAGTCGGGCTCTCAGTTTCCGGTGTTGCATTGCAATCAATATTGAGAAACCCTCTTGGTTCACCTTACACTCTTGGAATATCCCATGCATGTGCCTTCGGTGCTGCCTTTTCTGTAATAGTGCTTGGTAGTGGTACAATGAGAAGTACAGGTGCAGATGCGATCATGTTGAACAATCCATATATGACAACGACGGTCTCTTTCTGCTTCTCACTTTTAGCAACATTCACCCTAATTGCTATTGCAAAGTATAGAAATTCATCTCCGGAAGTGATGATATTAACAGGAGTTGCATTAGCATCTCTTTTTACTGCAGGTACGATGTTCCTTCAATATTTCGCTGATGATGTACAACTTGCAGCTGTTGTATTCTGGACATTTGGTGATGTCGGGAGAGCAGATTGGAATGACCTGACAATATTGTTCATTTTGACAGTGCCGGCAGTATTTTATTTCTTTATGAATCGGTGGAACTATAATGCGATCGATGCAGGAGATGAGACTGCAAAAGGACTTGGGGTCAATGTCGAAAAAGTAAGATTGTGGGGTATGCTCATAGCATCTCTTGTAACCGCTTTTATTGTTTCTTTCCTGGGAGTGATCGGTTTTGTAGGATTAGTGTGCCCCCACATGGCACGCCGGTTCGTAGGAGATGAACAACGCTTTCTATTACCGGCATCCTGCCTTACCGGAGCTTTGCTGTTACTTGGAGCAGACACTGCAGCAAGGCTTATGCTTGCACCTCATGAGCTTCCGGTTGCCATTCTTACTGCATTCATGGGTGCACCACTTTTCCTATATTTGCTTATCAGGGGGTATCAGCACTAATGTTAAGCGTTACAGAACTTGATTTTAGCTATAATAACAGAGAGATTCTGAACCAGGTACATTTCGGACTTAAGCCAGGAAAGATATTAGCCATTCTTGGTCCTAACGGAGTTGGAAAATCGACTCTTCTCAGATGTATCAATGCAATTCATCCCCCCAGAACAGGTACAATTATAGTTGACGGAGAAGAAGTATTAGCCCTTGAAAAGCATGAGATCGCAAAGAGAGTGGGATATGTACCACAGCGCTCAGAAGCAGGACGACTTACAGCTTATGATGCAATATTATTAGGCCGAAAGCCACACATTGGCTGGAATGTTGGAGAAAAGGATAGACGTGTTGTAGAATCAGTTATCAGAAAACTTGGACTGGAAGAACTGGCCCTTAGGCATATCAATGAGATGAGTGGAGGAGAACTTCAGAGAGTAGCTATTGCAAGAGCTCTGGTACAGGAACCAAAACTGTTACTACTTGATGAACCGACCAGCAGCCTTGATCTTAAAAAACAATTGGAGATATTACGTACTGTCAGACAAGTGGTAGAAGATAATAATGTCTCAGCTGTGATAACCATGCATGATCTAAACCTCGCACTACGGTTTGCTGACAATTATATTTTCTTAAAGGACGGAAAGGTCTTTGCACATGGAGGTGACGAGATCGTTGTGCCTGAAACCATCGAGCAGGTCTATGGTGTTGCTACAAGTGTTGAAAAATTTAATGGTTTTCATGTGGTTATTCCACATGAGTAATAGCACCAATTCTAGAATCTGAAAAGGATGATGCTGATGAGATTATCATCTAAGCATCATCTCAGAATAACTTGCTTTTTTACCACTATTCGCAGGATAGGTGAACTCCAGTCCTTTTGCACCAAGAATGCATGACATAGGCTTTGCTTTTTCATAATCCATCTCTCCATTATCGTTGAAGAACCTATCATCTACTTCAAGATTTACGACCTTTCCGATGATAAGAGAGAATCTATCCCTTGCGATCTCTTCAATAAAAGAAGATTCAGCCCATGCCAGACATCCTTCAACTCCGGGAGGAGCTATCATAGATGATCGTCTGGGAGAAAGACCGGCTTCTTTGAACTCATCTACATCTGCCTGGAAATTCTTTGAACTTATCATAACTTTTTCAGACATTTCCACTGGAGGAATATTGATAACAAATTCACCTGTATCTCTTATGTTATCAAGAGTATCACGTTTGATCCATGATGCCA
>Ga0255388_1018_pt1 | contig 12164 bp, 12 predicted proteins | sample ANMaggSeSYBR01E3_FD_182118 | JGI IMG/M metagenome (GOLD analysis project Ga0255388, IMG submission 182118) | Sediment cell enrichment communities from methane seep in Santa Monica Basin, California, United Staets - ANME aggregate JGI... | ecosystem: Environmental > Aquatic > Marine > Cold seeps >...
CAGATGACAGGAACCTTTCCTGCTATGGTATCACAAATAAGCGAAGTAATGTACTTACAAACCCTAAAAACGGTCGTAATAGCTTTTTTAATCCCCGCTCAGAAACAGCACTAAACCTCTTCTTTATGTTTTCTATATCCTCTTGTTCCAAACCCGCTTCTTTCAAACGATTGAAATAGTCACGGAAAAAATTTTTGTCTTTGTCCTTTAATACCTTCCCAAGGTCATCCCAATAAATTTTGTAAATACAGTCAGGAATTTGCCTTGTGAACAATTCAAAATACTTGGAGTAACATCCTTTGTTAATAGAAGATTTGTACTCTTTTTCTATAATTTCCTTATATAGAGATATATGTTCTTCAATAGCATCTAATACATAGGTGTAGTATGTCAACTTATATTGAATGGTTTTTCTTGGGCAAATCATTACATACTTAAACTTCCAATCCTTGTAACGACTATCTTGGTGATTAGTCAAAAGAAAAGCAGATTCAAGATTACGCATAATTTGGTTGATATAAGTATAGTTCTTTGTAGTTTGGGAGATGTCGCTGGTAAATTTGGATTCAAAGAAAACAAATAATTTCTCCCCGGGTACTATTAGTACGGCGTCAAACTTAGACCATTTTCTTTTAATATTCAAGAAAGAAAGTTCTTTAAATGCTCTGTCTCGCACGGAATGGAAAGCACTGTTTATCATCTCGAATTCAAACAAAAGGGTTGATTTTTGTAGATCATCAGCTCTGCACACAAATGTTTTTTCCTTCCATTCTTTATTGTGTGCCCATAGGGCATCTATCGAGGGTAGTGTATCATAGTTATCTTGAGGCACACGAATATTGTCAAAAAAGGTTTTGCTCCACTTATCCTCCTTGTCTCTCGGAGCTGTTTTTAGTGTTCCAATTTGTTTCCAGTCATCTACATTACCAAGCAAGAACAGTGTTAGCGCTGTTTCTGAGCGGGGATTAAAAAAGCTATTACGACCGTTTTTAGGGTTTGTAAGTACATTACTTCGCTTATTTGTGATACCATAGCAGGAAAGGTTCCTGTCATCTGTCAAATTATTACAATTCAGCAGTTGTTTTAATAGCCTTAAATTGGTCATGTTAATTTGACAATGTCACATTTAATAAAGTGTCAATAAACTATTTATATGGTATACTTCATGTGAATAGTAAATGAGCAATGAAAATCAACAATCGGTATTTGAGCCTGAACGATGGGGCTTATCAACTGGAAGTACGCAAAATCTTGCTCCGCGTTTTTTTGAACTTTGGCAGAGATTCTAAGTGCGGTTTAAGTCGAAAACACGTGATACCAGTGACTACGCGTACTGCTACATGAGTGGACAGCTAAGAATGGGAGAAAAGCATAATTTTGCTAATATTGGGTGCAATACAAGTGTATCTGAACAGAACATGCAGCATTTCATGTCTAACTCCCCGTGGTCAGCGCAAGGAGTGATACAGCAGGTGCAGGAGGAAATTGCGGCTACACCAGGGTTAGGACCGGGTGGTGTGCTTATCCTGGATGAAAGTGCAAATAAGAAGGCGGTGGAAAATGTACGTATTCGATGAGCTATGCCTCTCCTAACACACCCTTCAAACGCCTTGCATGGCTAAAATGTCAGCGATACTTCGTGGAACGTGCCAATCAGGATGCAAAATCAGAACTGGGATGGGACGAACTGTAAGTTTAGTCAATCGAACGCGATCGCGTAAAAGTAGGATGAAGGGCCGACATCGAAGCTCTTGAATCGGCTGCAACAACCTGAAGCAAGCGAATCAACGAGAGTTTATGATGAATCCATCCGGGGTTGGGTAGTTTGGGCTATCTATAGAATTTCGCCATACCTTGCTTGTTCTTAGATTCTTTGCACGGTGAGTGGCTATTTTGGATGTCCTCTTAGGGGTGCTAATATTCTTTTCAGTATCTGGCTTCGTATCGAGAGAAAAAGGGGAATAATTTCAGATTGATAATAATTTGACATTGTCAAATTAATTATTTTCATGATTGCTTTCTCAAAAGATTCGCCTTGAACAATGTAATCTACAAATTCGGGTAGGATATCAAAGGCAACGGATCTCGCTCCTCATGTCACTAATATTTTCTTCTCTTCTTAGTGTTGATTATTCATGATTTAACCCTATTTTATTAAACAATTCAGTGAATCTATTTTCCCACGTATGGTCTTTTAGTGCTCTGTTATGCCCTGCTATTCGTATAGCTTCCGCCTCGTCTGGATGTTTCAAGTAATATCGTATCTTTTCGAGTAATTCCTCTTTTGTGTCATAACAAACTATCTCTTTATCAACCTCATAATATTCCTTTAGTTCGTCTTGATAACCAGTTATATAAAATGCACCACTCATCGGCGCTTCAAAGTCTCTTAGCCGAATATGCCGTTTTATGGCACCGGGATCATATTTTTCGTCACTAACGACAACCTCAGAAAAGTTTAAACTGATTATAGAACGGCTATACATTTTGATTAATTGTTCGTCTGATAATGGTCCACCCACATTTGTTTTTGGTAACACTGATTTATTTAAACCAAATTTTGACTTGACTTCATTTATTATGCCTCTTTTATTTGGCATCAAAGCCTTTTCCCAACCAGGCCCCCTTACATGTACATCAATACCCTTCCTGTACAAATATTCCACATAGTCCTGTCTGCTCAGATAATTCTGCCCGACAAAAGTCACATCGTATTCTCTATTTATAGGATATGGTTTATAGATGTCGGGATTTGCCGCCATCTGGATATGCACAGGATTCGCACCCACATCAATATACTTCTGTAAAGCTTCTCGCTCTGGAAACATGCAGTAATCGTAGTGTGGTGCTATCTCAGATACAAGGTCAAACTGATGAATATTATTGCAGTAGAAATTAACGGTGATTATGCCCAAATCTTTTATTTTATCTATCACGGCTGGTAAAATGCATATACTGTAGTAGTATGAAAAAAATAAATTTATATGACCCTTCTTTTCTTCTTTTTTAACATCTTCAAGAAGTTTATAGCTGTAATAATTCCGAGCTTCCGCTGGTGTTCTCTCTGATTTTTTTCTTGCAAAACATTCTGCATATTGTTGAGATACACTAAAACTGGGCAGAACAACATCTGCCATTTTTTGTAGAGACCTATACAAATTGTCTCTCCAGATGTTTGATTCTGGCATTGCGGCATTGTTGGCACTGTCTAACGAAGCATAAAAGATTTTCATATTTCTTTCCACTCATTTAACAGTTCTTTATCTTCATTGATGATAAATGCTCTTTTCCCTTTTTTTGTCTTCGGGATATCATCAACAAAATTAATTCTTATTTTCATGCCGTGCGTAATCTCAGACGATATATTTTTTAAAGCAATAATCTCTTCATCTTTACACCACTCATTCTTTACGATATTTACGTCTAATACATATCCAGGCTTTTGCACATATTGTACTGCTCTTATTCCCGTTCTAAATTTACTATCATTTTCACCAACACCAACATAACCAATTCCATGATACATCAGGTATGTTGCACCAACTATCCCACCTTTTGTTATTAAAAAATCATTATCTCTGCCCTTAACAGATAAAAGTGGTAGCTCCCTTCCACAAGAGCATTTTCTATTTAAAAAACTCACGGAATCGCCATTTTCATATCGTATAAAAGGCATAGCTCTATTCCACAGGTCCGTTACAACCATCTCACCGTCAACATCTTCGATTATTGCACGTTCCATAAAATAATGTAGGCCTTCATGTGCGGAACATTCCCATGCACACGCACCACCATCATTGCAACAGTACTCGTCAAAAACTTCACAGTTAAACGCTTCCTCCATCGCTTTTCTTTGATAATCATATAAATTCTCGGAGATAGTGTTAATGGATTCAATCCCTTCCAGTTTAATATTGTTATCAAAACAGTATCTGGCTAAAATATACAATGACCCGACATACCCTCTCAGATGTTCTGGCTTGAACTCAAGTAATTTTTCTACATTGTCTTTGAGATTTTCTGTTGTGAGATCGCCGATAAGATTAATTGTGTTCTTTTCTCCGACCATACCTTGAGCGGAAGAAATAACGGCGAGCCTTTTACCCGGAATGTATCCATTCCAGGACCAGCCTCTCAAATGCGCGTTCCAGCGAATTTCACCGCTCTCCGCAGATTCATGGTATTTTAACGATGTGCCTGTGGAGCCACCGGTGTACAGAGTACCGGAAATCAACTTTTCATTTATAAAATCTTTATTGTTTTGTAATTCTTCCCTTCTGATAATAGGCAATTTCCATAAGTCTTCCTTCGTCTTTATGTCTTTTGGTTTTATATTACGGTCATCGAATTTCTTCCGGTAGCCGGGAACATTCTTGTATGCATACGTGATAATTTTTCGCAGACGTTGATTTTGTAAATCTTCTAATTTATTGCGAGACCACCATTGACTTTTATTTAAATCAATGCTTATTTTAGAGGTGGGAATAAGCCGTTTTATAATATTTTCAATCATTTCTTCGTTCCTATTACAGGCTAACCAACTGTGAAAAAGGTTCAATAAACAATTTGTCATCTCTTAAAAACACCTGGCATATATTTATGATACGGTTATTAAAGTTAAGGTTTATCGTCCAATATCAAGTAGAAATAACTGAAGAACAAATCAATGGGTTTTTCAGCATGGGCGGTCTTGATTTGCCGTAGTAATTCCTTTGTTATCCTAGGTCTATTTTTATCAATAAATGCTTTTTGTTTGGGGTATTCCGGATTGAGATTCAGGAACGTTTTCCTCAGGTCGTATTGAAATTCCACCACATCATGTCCCAAATCCACCAGTGGCTGATACAGGTTGTTGCGCCACAGGTTTGATTGGATTGGGGCGTTGGGGGTGGTGTCCGAAGCGTAGAAGATTCACATGTGTTTTTATATTATTTTTTACTCACAAATGCCATTCCCGGTAACCCCAAAAGTTGCCATTGTACTTGAGATATATTTGATTTTTGTGCTTGCAAAAGCTCTTGGAATGACTGCCATGGTCCTACGTTGTATGTTGAGGGTGTTTGATAAAATACATCATGTGCCAATATACCAGACCCCGATGGAAGTTTCTCCCATATGGCAAGATCTCGTTTTACGGATTCGCGTGAATGATCTCCATCGACATAAACCAGTACTGATTCAAACACATCTTCAAGTAGCTTATTAGCAATTTCTGCTCCATCACCAACAATCTGGATTACATCGGTATTAGAGAGATATTTACCTCGAGCTGCACCAGGAAATTCGGGATGGTTTGGATTCATAGAGTCTATTGTATAAATTTGACAATTTAAGCCTAAAGCTTCTTTAACTTCCCAGAAGAGCCTTGCGGATATTCCAACATGCGTCCCCCACTCAATGATAATTTTTGGCTGAACATATGCGACCACGGCTGCCATTAGCATCTGCTCGTTCAATGGATAAGGACTAATCCCGATTTTTGGGATTACTCTATCTAACAAAATTTCACTTAAAATCCAACAATCGACTTCAAATATGGACCCTTCTTTTGAAATAGTTTTTCCACTATATTTTTTATTGTGCTTATAATTGATAACTTTTAAAATATTTCGAAATATTTTTCTCATATCCTAGTCCACCGCATTTTTTATTTTTTTATAGGTTCAGATATAAATCTTCATATTGTCTTGTAATTTTTTCCCAAGTAAACGAGGTTTTCCAGTTTTCATAGCCATTCTTTGCGAGTGTTTTTCTCTGTTTATAGTTATGAAATATCCGCTGAAGAATATCGGCTGATTTTTCCACATCTGCTTTTGCATATCCATTTTTAAACTTTAATGTGGGTAACAATTCGCCACTATTCGACCATTCAATAATCTCTTTTGCATTGCCAACATCAGTCGTCAAAAAAGGCGTCTTTGAAGCCATCGCTTCAAACAAAACAAGAGGTGAGCATTCTATGTTAGAAGGAAAAAGAAAAAGGTCTGCTTCATGATATGCCGCTATAGTTTCCTTTCTTGATAGAGATTTGATTATAATTTTTTTGCCCGACAATTTTGAAAAAGGATTCCCTCGGTATAGTTTCTCAGCTTGCAGGCAACTTCCATTACAGCCGCGACCGGAATTGCTGGCAACAATCAAAAAAGAAGCATGTTTTATTTTTGCTTTCTTAAATGTCTGAATTGCTTCCTTATGCCCTTTGATACCTGTATGAGAGCCGACATGTAAAATTAAAAAATGATCCCGTGGAATTTCGAGTTGTGCTCTAATATCAATATCGAGTTTTTGGCAAAATTCATCCGCTCCAGCGCCATTTGGGATGAGCACGTCATTATCAGCGCCGCACTGCCGTGCAAAGTTAATATCCCTGTAATCATTGGACATATAGATACAAGCATCGTACTGCTTGAGCCAGGTCTTCATTTGCTCAAAATAGTTTGCATATTCTGGTAAAAGTAGTCCAGAAAAACCGCAAGGCACAAAGACTTTTTTGGCACTGATATTATTCAATAACGGTAATATCAAGTCAGTAGCCCATTGCTGTGCGGCATAATTCATTATTACGTCAAAATCTGATTTGAGAATGAAATTTTTGTAACGGTCAACTTCGCCCGAAAAACCGCGAACTGCATTTCCTGTAATGTTGAATTCTTCTATCTTGACGCCGTTCAAAACTGAAAAATCTCTATCGGACAATCGTGCTGTTGCTACTGTTACGTCATGACCCAGGCGGACCAGCCGTTCCGAGATTTGCCGCACTACTTCCTGGGCGCCGCCGGTTGATGGGTGGTAGAATTCAACAGTGTGTAGTATTTTCATTTTATGATTAACTTTTGTTCTCGTATATAAAGTATAACTACCACTTATTTAGGACGCAGATTTACACGGATTTAATTTTTTATGTGTTAATCTGCGTTGATCTGTGTCAATAATTGATTTTAGTTTGTTCTAGATTGTCCTTGATATTGCTACCCAGTTGCTATAGCGATACGTTTCCAACTGCTCTGTATATTTCAACGGAAGCAAGCCAAAACTTAACTAATGCCATGTTTTATTTTCAGAGGCAGTGCTTTCACATGACTCAGTGCATTTTCTATCTTTGCTTGCCGAAGCAACTTCTTTGCTAATGTTAAATATTGTTTATTGCTTCTATCGTTAGTTTCTTGTGCCCACGAAATGAATGACGTTAAAACATTAATCCTTTGCTCCCAAATTGAAGAGGGGTTATAAGCGCGGAGGCTAGCTTCTGGCTTGTCACTGTAAATTAATTGCGGTTCGTCCACGTAAGCAAAATTGGTGAAGGTAGCAGTACGCAACCAAAGAGCATAATCTTCCAAGGCAATGAGCGTTTTGTTTTCTGGAAATCCCTTGCACATATCTACAATATCCGTCTTTATCAAGACAGAACTGCAAATAACATAATTATTATGTATTAATTCAGTAAATGAAAGTATTTCTCCAATATTATGCTTGTAATACGCACCCAAATGCCCCTGCAAGGGCACATACCGTATTGCATTAGAGCAGGCGGCATCGCACCCCATTTTGTTTACAAGTGCGAACTGCTTTTCAAGCTTTTCCGGTAACCATTCATCATCGCTATCCAAAAACGCTAACCATTCTCCTCGACTTGCTTGAATTCCACTATTACGTGGAATGGCAGGTTTCCCACTATGCTCTCCTTCTATCCACTGCACACGTGAGTCATTGATAGAATCAACAATTTCTCGACTTTTATCTGTTGTGCCATCATCGCAAACCAAAACTTCTAACGGGGCTAGAGTCTGCTCAAAAGCGCTTCTAATGGCTTTCTCCAGTGTTGATGCACGGTTCCACGTAGGAATAATAACGCTGATTCCTCTCATTTGCCTACTCCACTTTATTCTTGTTATAAAGAAGTTATAATCTTTCCCATGATTCAGGTATTACATCTCGTGTATCTATATCCTCATTGTTAAACCATTTCTTTGGTGCAATAACTATTTTTCCCGGATTCTTATTCAGCCATGCACCCCACCAGCTAAACGTGCTATTCGCAATAATATTGTGCTTACAGAAACACATTAATCGCAAATCTTCATAGTTCTTTTCTGCACCATTATGGGTGACAAAATTGACAGGGAACTCGATATTTAGATTCTCTTTTGCCCATTTGGGGTCATCAGAAAAGACAAAAAAGTGCGGGTTTTCTATTTTTGTCCCTAAAATCTCAATCCCTTTATAATAATATTCCAAGGGACATAATCCATGAAACTGATTAGCTTGAGGATTGGATACATAATCGCCCCTTCTTATATGAAGAGAGACCGCTTCACAACCACGTATAGTCTGAGCCAATTGTTCATTTATGCTATCTGCTTTGTGTTTCACAGTGAATTCACGGCGAATTAAATCGCATATATCATCAAAATATTTTTCGGTTGTCCAGTAACCTTCTAAATAAGCGTTTTTAGATATTTGCAGCATATTAGGATCAAACCTTAGAGATTTTTCGCGTATATATGCCCTTTTATAATAAGGTGACAACTTTTCTTTGCATCTCAAAATCAAACCGGCAAAACCTTTTTTCGTTTTGAATTTGTCTATTTCAGTTTTTGATGCAAAATCTTCAATAATATTTAGGTGCTTTAATTCGTAAGTACGGGGTGTATCACATTTGTAATCATTAAATCCCGTTATATCAAGCTTCAAGGGCACGTTATGAACATAAGCAATTCTTCGTGCCATTGCATACTGGAACATCTGATTTCCTAAACCCCCGATTAATTTTACTATAATCATCTTTTATAAATTTAGTTTGATAGTATTTTAATTGCTTGTTTCAAGAACTCACTCATTTTTCGCCCAGCATTTATCCACTTGATTTTTATATGCAGCCATCCATGCATCCAGGAGTTTTCGTTCACTTAGAGAAGAATCTACGGTATAATCAGAAAGAAATGGTTTCACTTTTTTTTCTAGATCCATCTTAGAAAGATTCGCCTCGTTTTTTCTGGCTATTACTTCAAAGTTGTAGGTTCGATTCCACGAGTTCTTTTTGGTGCTTAATATTTCAAATCCCATGTTTTTGAAGAGATTGGTTAATCGATCTATTGTCCAACCTTCATAATGAACCGCCCAGGGAGCTTCATGAGAGCCAAACATATGCCGTAAAGCAACTGCTTTTGTATGCTGACTTGTAAAAGGGTTCAATACATTTAAAGCGGTTCTTTGAAAATCCGGTACTTCTATATGCAGTATCCCGCCAGTCTTAAGCCAAGACCGCCATGCAGTAATAAGTCCACAAGCAACCGGACGTGTAAAATGCTCAAAGACATGATGAAGGCGTACTTCAGCTATGGATGATGCAGGAAAGGATAATTGTGTGATGTCTGCTTGAATATCTGCTACAGATTTTTCCTGGATACTATGCTCTGAAGCGGGGAAATCTATGTTGATATAGCCTTCAAGATGTCTCTGTCCGCAACCTAAGTGGAGTTTCATAATATCAACCTGCTTGTTAAAATCTCATGTTCATCAAAAATTTAACATATATGTCGCCCCAAAGCAAATGTTCATCAAACGAATCTAATTTGTTATAGAGTTCTTTTGGCGTTACCCATGACGGGAAAAGTAATTGATACGATTCTCCTATTGAACAATTAAAGGATTTCATCCACTGAATTGTCCAGATAATCAAGATCTTCAATTCGGGCGTGGACATCTGCTTTCAGGTCGTCATAGCACAATTCTTCTTTTGGGGCATCTATGTTAATCCAGCCCGCCATATAATTATGTCCGCAGCCGAGGTGGAGTTTCATAAATGATCCTCAAAAATTTTTAAAGTTTTACCTACAACTAAATTAGCATCAAACAAGTAGTCTCGTGGCCTAAATTCAAACTTTTTCATCTTTTGTTTAAATGCAATTAGTTTATTCTCAAACTCTTCAATTGACTCAAATTTTAAACCACACCGAGAAGAAAAATAGGGGCAATTACTAGCTGTATGATATATAAATTCTCTTTTTAGCTCTTGGCTGTAGTATTCCCATTGGTCGGAATCCTTAACTAAAACAGGTACATTCATACTAAATGCTTCTAAAAGAGCCAAGCCCTGACTTTCGGATTTAGATAGCCAAACCATGAAAGCTGCATTATTCAGAGCATGTTTGTATTCTCCAGAAGTATATTCGCCATACTTTATTACACGAACTTCACCATGTGATTTGAGTATTGGTAGTAATTTCTTAAAAAGATCGTCTTGATTTTTGTTGTAGACCAATATATTGTTATCTTCTTTCTTTTCCATATTTAAAGGAGACCAAAAGTCAGTATCAATACCCACAGGCCAAACCTGAATTTTTCCTACCAGATCCGGGCTTTCCCTCTCATATAATTCTTTCACCCATTCACATGGTACAATAATTTTATTAATTTCATCAGAGTTGAGAATTCCCGCTGATTCTTGCGGGACGACAACCAGATTTGGTCCTGCCCAAAGCTTCTTTGCCCCTACTTTTTCTTTGTTCTTAATCGCCCAGCGTAAATCATCCACATTGTTGACGACCCACATGATATTAATCGAATCGTTCTTAGGAATTTCTTGAAAACAAATATCCCACTGGACATTCTGCCGCATTTCCAGTTCTTTGAGCAGGTTTTCAGCAACCACTTTGGGGCCACCCCAGTTTTTGTTCAAGGTTGAAAAAAATCTTCTCCTTCGCCAGAGTTTTCGTTTTATCGCATCTACACCGTAAAATTTTATGTGTTTTTGGTTGATATAAACAATCATGTTATATTTTTCCTAAAACTGTTTTATGTCCTTGAACAAACAATCCAGAACTATAGATCGCCTAGCCGAACCAACCAGATTGTGCATAATAATCTGCATCACTTAAACACCACAACGTTGCCGGTATTGAATAATTCCTATTGTTATATGACTGTGCCATTGTCTTAATATACTTTTTCCAATCATCTTACTTTAATCCCATGGAAGCCCTTATAACGACCTGGAACATTTTGGATAGATGGTCCAAAAAAATCTAAATCCCATCCAGGTAGATTTTTCTGCCACCATGCTTTTGTTCTAACATGCCACATATATTCATGTGATTCTTTTCCAAAACATTCATTAAAGCAAAGAATAGACTCTCTTGGTGCAATTTTATTAATTATTGAACAAATTTCTTTAACAGAATTGTCTGGGAGATGACTCATAACAGTAAGAGATACAAATAAAGTGGGTTTCTCAGGTTTAATTTTCACTAATCTTTTTTCAGCGAAATCCACATGCCATTCTATATTGGGATAATCTAATTCAGGATATAACTTTTTCGCAATATCTATCGCAGCTTTCGAAGGCTCAATAGCAATAACTTTTCGGAATTTATTACTAAGTCGTGCAGATAACCAACCGGTTCCAGAACCAATATCTATTACAAGGTCTCTTTTATCAGGATGTTCATTAAGTATTTTTCCTAATTTAATTGATGGTTCATTTAGCTGATTTTGATTATCATAATTAAGATGTATCGCCTTTTCTATTTCTATTTTTTGGGGCTCTAAGTATTGTAAATGATGTCTCCTATAGCTTTCTTCACCAGTTTCAAGTAAAGTCTCTCGTTTACGGGATTTAAAAATAATAAAATTAAACAAATTATTTATCCTGCTGTATGATTCTCTCATGATAGATACGACATGATTATTTGAAGAGCCCCTTGTAATTCTTCTTAACTTGTTTGGGAAAGGATTATCATAAACATCCTCATATATTTTAATAATCTTCTCAATTTGTTTTTTCAATTCATACATATCACTAAATCGCTGTTTTGCTTGAGAAGATCTATATTTATAGTATTCTTTATCATCTTGTAATTTAATCATTTCTTGAACATATTCTTCTTCACTGTTGACTACTTTTCCTGCTTTACCGATGCATTCAACATGACCATTATGTATTGGTGATAAGTGACTGACTATTGGAAGTCCAAAAAACATTGCCTCCGCCATAGCGGTCGAATTGACTTCTCCATCCTTTCTTCCATGAGCATATACATCTAAAGTAGATAAAAAAGAGTATACCGTATCAATATTACTTGCGTATGGTAAGAAATGTACATTTTTTAAGTCAAGATTCTTTGCTTGAACTCGATATTTATTACTTCCTGCAAGTAATAAGAAAG
>Ga0255388_1019_pt1 | contig 12141 bp, 13 predicted proteins | sample ANMaggSeSYBR01E3_FD_182118 | JGI IMG/M metagenome (GOLD analysis project Ga0255388, IMG submission 182118) | Sediment cell enrichment communities from methane seep in Santa Monica Basin, California, United Staets - ANME aggregate JGI... | ecosystem: Environmental > Aquatic > Marine > Cold seeps >...
ATTTTCTTTTTATCGAAATAAAAAGAATTAAAACCTGAAAGAGTATTTATGCGTTTTGCTCATACTAATATTGTGGCAAAAAATTAATAATTAGTTAACTTGAAGGAGAATAAAACAAAATGAAAAATATCAGTATAATTATCTGTGACCGTTACCATACCTGTGCAGGCGGGAAATGCCTGCGAGCCATGCGGAACCGGGAGGGGGCCTTTGCTTTGTATAAAGAGGAAGAAATTGAAATAGTGGGCTACACCACCTGCGGAGGCTGCCCAGGAGGGAATGTAGAATACTCTCCTGGAGAAATGAAAAAAAATGGAACAGATGTTATCCATTTAGCTACAGGTCTTGTGGTTGGCTACCCACCCTGTCATCGCCTGCAAGCTTTCTGTGACTTTATTCCTGCCAAATATGAGATAGATGTGGTTATTGGTACTCACCCCATCCCGCAAAACTACTACCTGACTCACCAGGAGTTAGGTACATGGCAGTCTGATAGATGGCAAAACCGTATTCAGCATGTCTTAACAGATGAAAAAATACGTTTAGCATATGATTGACAAAAAAAGGAGGTTCAAAAAATGACATTTCGCATATCACCCCTATGGTGGCCATTTTTGGGAATAACATCACCTGTTATTATCCCTTTACTAATGACAAAAAACAAACGATACAAAAAAAACCGCGCCAGAGCAATTGAACTAAATAATAACCGGATGTCTCAAGCTAAACCCCTTGATCTGCCGGAACTCGATTTTTTAGAATTGACTGTCCTGGTAGAAGAAAAAACTGAACAAGGCTTTGTAGGAGATGCCGGTGTATCTTACCTGTTTCGAACTGATCAGGGCTCAATGCTTTTTGATGTTGGGTTTGGTCCTGAACGTCCCGCATTGGCACATAATGCCACTAAGCTGAATATAAAACCGGATCAGATTGATTCTTTGACTATTTCACATCTTCATCCTGATCATATGGGTGGGTTAAAGGCAATGCGATCAAAATCTGTGGCATTACCCAAAGAACTCGGAATACCAGAAGGACGACCTTGTTTTCTTCCTGACAGAGCTGAAGCAAAGGGGTTTAAATGTGAACTGATTGACAAGCCTCAACTACTGACAGGTGGAATTGCTACAACAGGTCCACTTGCCAGAAGCCTGTTTTTCTTGGGCTTGACTGAAGAACAAGCCCTTATTGCCAATCTTAAAGGCAAGGGTTTAATTATCTTTACCGGATGTGGACATCCTACCATTGAACTAATAGTAGAGATGGTTAAACATCTTTCCAAAGAACCTGTTTATATTATAGGAGGTGGGCTTCATTTCCCGGTTACAGGCGGCAGGGGGAATCGTGTCGGCATCCAATTACAGACCCTCATCGGCACAGGCAAGCCGGTTTGGCAAAAAATTACTGATGAAGATCTTAATAATACTATTAATGCACTTAACAAATTCAACCCTGATAAAGTTTTTCTTTCCGGCCATGATAGTTGCGATCCTTCTCTTGAACGTATGAAAAATGAGCTGAAAGCCAAAACTGAGGTGCTCAAAGCAGGGAAGACCTATCGTTTTGAGTCATAGTCATAAAGGAAAACCTCTTTAACATTATAAAGCTAACATAAATTGGAATAAAAGGATTGACAGTGCTTTTAAAAATACCAGGGCGTGAAAAAATAGAGATAAAAAATGTGATGCTTGATTATAACGGCACAATTGCAATTGATGGACACTTGATAAAGAGGGTAAATAAAACAATTAATAAACTCGCAGATATTATTAATTTTCACGTTATCACAGCAGACACCTATGGGTCTGTTAAAAAAGAATTAGCAAATATTAATTGTAAAGTTGTTAAAATTCCAGAAGAAAAACAAGATAAAAGCAAACTTGATTATCTTCTAACTCTTGGTAAAAAGACAACGCTCTGTGTTGGCAATGGGAAAAATGACAGGTTAATGTTAAAAGAATCCGTTCTTGGCATTGCTCTTGTCCAAGATGAAGGTCTTTGTGTTGAAGCGTTATTAGCAGCAGATATAGTATGCAAATCCATCATGGATGTTTTTGCATACTTTAAAAACCCAAACAGAATCAAGGCAACTTTAAGAAATTAAGGATATGATTATCACGACAATTCAACAAGTCACATATCATTTTGGAGATGCTTCAGTTCCTCCGGAGTATCATAGGAGTTATACTATAACGGTTAATACTGATAAGGTTAGAATCGTTGTGGATAGTTACGGAGAAATATTAGCAAAAAAGGAATATGAGATTACAAACAAGCAATTTGATGACATTATAAATTCGTTAGAAAAAAATAAAATTAGAAATTGCACATTGGGTGATGACCAAGGTTGTTCCGGCGGCACCATCGAAAGGATTTCTTTTTCAGATGGGGAAAGTGAAATATTCTTTGGATCGGTTTATCACTGTGGAGGAAAAGACACAGGAAATCTATGCGGTGATATTGCAAATTTTACAGATGATGTTAAAAATTTGGTGCCTGACTTAGATGAGCTGCTTCTATTGATATAAATTACGAACCTTTTTATTTTATTATGTCACCAATTCTTAGAAGGCCAGTGCAAAGGAGAAAAATTGATTATGGAAAATAAACAAGATAACAACTCTAAAGACTTAGCAGGGGCAATAGAGGTCATGGCCTATGGATATAACGTGGTCGTGTTGATTAATGGCATTGATATTGGAATAAAGGGTGGAAAATCAGAGTCAAAGAGACTATTTGGAACAGATCATTCAATGGTGTCTGAATTACCTGAAGATATGAAGAATCTTGCCTGCTTGAAGATGGGGGCAAATGAAATCCGCGTGGACTACCAGGAATTTCAGGAAGTCGATTCGCCCCCATCCCCCCTGACAATTGAGCTCAGATCTGAACAGCAATTTGGAACTGATGAATATCTATTCCATTTCCGCGAGGAGCCGGACGAAAATTATGAATCGAAAAGTATTACAAAATCGTTCGATACGTAGTACGAGCATATTGTAGAATAGCTATTATTCTGACTCGCGCGCCTACTTTCATGATATCTGGATATTGAAAACTTTGTTTGACAAATCAGCTAAAGTATACATAATTTAAGTCAATTCTAAAAAAAGGAGAATTAATAAAATGGAAAACATTAATGTTCAAACTGCACCGGAAGCTTTAGGTCCATATTCCCATGCTATAAAAACAGGCAACCTGGTATTTTGTTCCGGGCAAACTCCGCTAAATCCGGACACAATGAAAGTGGATGCTACTACCATTGAAGGACAGACCAAACAAGTGTTAGACAATCTTTCAGCTGTCCTGGCCGGTGTTGGCTTAACTCTTAAAAATGTCATTAAAACGACTGTGTTTCTCAAAGACATGAATGATTTCCAGGATATGAATAAAGTCTATGCAGATATGTTTCAGGGGAATAAACCAGCCCGTGCAACAATCGAAGTTTCTAAAAACCCTTTAGATGCGTTGGTTGAAATAGAGTGTATAGCTGAAATAGAATCATAAGGAAAGTCAACTAATGCGTAGAAAAGAAAAAGAAATAACAGATCTTAAAAGTATTGAAGAGATAATCACTAGGTCCAAAGTCTGTTGTTTAGGATTATCTCTCAATGATATTCCATATGTTGTACCTTTATCTTTTGGATATAAAAATAAAACAATTTACTTCCATTCTGCAAAACAAGGCAAAAAGATAGAAATATTAAAAAAAAATAATATAGTCTGTTTTGAGTTTGATATTGATCATGAATTAGTGGAAGCGGAAAAAGGCTGCAATTGGGGCATGAAGTTCAGAAGTGTTATCGGCTTTGGAAAAGCATATTTTATTGAGAACATGGAAGAAAAACAGAAAGCTTTAGATATTATAATGCAAAACTATACTGACAAAGCATTTGAGTTCCCGGAAAAACGATTAAATAATACATTATTAGGAAAAATTGAAATCGACCAAATATCAGGGAAAAAATCAGGCTATTAAACTTTTTATTAAACTGTAACAAATCAGGAGGACCATTTGACAATTTACTCAGCCATTGGATTTTTGCTGGCAATAATTATTCTGGCAGCAACTCCAGGACCAGGCATGTTTGCTACCATTGCAAGAGCTATTGCATCAGGCTTTAGCGAAGCTTTTACTTTAATCTGCGGCATTGTTGTAGGTGACATCATTTTCTTACTATTTGCCATTTTTGGACTCTCAATAGTGGCCCAAGCCATGGGAGAGTTCTTTTTCATCGTAAAAATTTGCGGTGGTATTTACCTGATCTATTTGGGGCTTAAAATCTGGTTTAGAGAACCTGACAGCACAACCAACAACTATAAGCAGAGCACGAAATCAAGAGCAGGGAACTTCACAAGCGGTATTCTTATCACTCTTGCTAATCCAAAGGTGATTCTTTTCTATTGTGGATTTTTGCCTACATTCCTTGATCTAACTGCTCTCACAACAATAGATTTAATAATTATTGTGACATTCGTTACTACAGGAGTAACCAGTGTTTTAGGGGCATACGCATTCCTTGCAAGCAGAACACGCAGGATGTTTACAAATAAAAAAACAGCTATAAGATTTAACCGAACAGCCGGGGGTGTGATGGTGGCTGCTGGTGCTGCCTTGGTAACTCGCTAGTTAATATTAAAATGGAGGTCTATAGTTTGGAAAAGATATCTCGTATAGCTATTTTAGGTGCAGGAAATATTGGGACTTCTATTGCAAATGGATTGGTCCAGTCTAATTCTTTCCCTGCTGACAACATTATTCTGACAAGAAGAAGAACTAATTTACTAAGTGAGATGGAAAACAAAGGTTTTATTGTTCAGGCAAATAATGTTGAAGCAGTTAAAAACTCCGAGTGCATAATCATTGCTGTTGAACCACAGCAAATTGATGGCGTATTAAACGAAATCAAACCGGAGCTGATACCAGGCAAGCATATCGTTATTTCTATTGTTACTGCAGTAAGTATAAAACAAATTGCAAAACAAATCGGAGGTCAGATAGCTATCATCAGGGCTATGCCCAATACTGCCATAGCAGTGCGTGAGTCTATGACATGTCTGGCATCAAACGGGTTAGATGATGGTGCAGTTAAAATTGCCGAGTCCATCTTTTCATCAGTTGGGAAAACCCAGCGTATTAGTGAAGACAAAATGATCTCTGCAACTGCGCTGGGAGCTTGTGGAATTGCATTTTTTTTACGTGCCATTCGAGCAGCTTCCCAAGGTGGTATTGAAATAGGTTTTAACTCTAAAGTTGCCCTGGCTATTGCTGCTCAAACTGCTAAAGGTGCAGCATCACTATTGCTCTCTGATGATACCCATCCTGAGCAGGAAATTGATAAGGTGACAACTCCCAGAGGTTGTACTATTGCGGGGTTAAATTATATGGAGCACGAAGGATTCAGTTCAGCTATGATTAAAGGAATTACCATTTCTGCCGAAAAAGCCTCACGACTGTATTCTGATGATGACTGAGTATGTGTAAAAAGGAGAACACATGTTAAAAAATGAAGGAGAAAGATTAAAACAGGTTGTTGTTTGCACTCCAAAACATGAATATGCCAGTGCCAGCAATCTTGAAAAACATAACATTGGTGAATTGGGTAATCCAAAAGCCGCAATTGAACAGCATGATAAGTTGAAAGCCAAACTCAGCGAATTCGGGGCTGAAGTTATTGATCTTTCGGAATTAGAAGAACACCCGAATTCTGTTTTCACGCGTGATACAGCTTTATCTACTCCAAAAGGATACATAAAGCTCAGATTAGGCTTAAAAACCCGCCAAGGCGAAGAAAAATGGATGGCAGCAGCATTGGATTCAATGGGAGAAACGTGTGTAGGAGAGATAAAAACTCCGGGAACAGTTGAGGGAGGAGATGTAGTATTAGCAGGCAATGTTGCATTTATCGGACAATCAATACGCACAAATGAAGAAGGGATAGGACAACTTTCTACTCTGTTGGAGAAAATGGGGTATGAAATTCGTGTAATCAAACTCCCTGAAACAATCTTACATCTTGATAAAGCCCTGATGGTTCTTGGCGGAAAGCAAGTACTTTATTGTAAGGAACTAATTTCAAAGGAACAAATAGAAGGTTTTGAAGGAATTGGGATCTCCTGTGGAGGAGATACCACAGCAAATATTATTTGTCTGGGGGATAGGGAACTGATCATAAATTGTTCAAATTCAATTGTGATTGACCTCCTGAAAGCTGAAAATTTTATTGTTCACAATCTTGATTTGAGAGAATTTGCCAAAGGAATGGGTGGGCCAAATTGCCTTATTATGCCTGTTGAGCGCAGTGCCTGACTATGTATATACTTAATTCACCTGACCTCATAAAGGACTCTATACTAAATGAACACTGATTATGATTTCACGGCAAAGATATATGATCCTATACTTTTCTTTGCTCTTAAACCCATAAGAATTGCTGTGTTGAATGCGCTTTTAAAATACAAAGAACAAACAATTTTAGATTTATGCTGCGGCACTGGGAATCAACTTAAACTGCTATCAAAAAACGGATTCAAAAACCTTCACTGCCTTGATATATCCGACTCAATGTTAAAAGTAGCAAAAAATGGTGCCTGCCCGATGAAAATCTATAATGAAGACGCAACAAAAACAAGTTTAAAAAATGAATCCTTTGATATAACAATGATAAGTTTTGCAATACACGAAAAAGACAGGGCTACTCAAAAAAATTTAATAGAAGAGGCATATAGACTTATCAAAAAAGACGGCCTGCTGCTTATTGTTGATTATGCTTTTGATAACAAGACTACTAAACTGGCCAAACGAGGAATAAGTATAATTGAAAGAATAGCAGGAAAAGAGCATTATGATAATTTTAAAAACTATATCCAGAACAATGGATTATCAAGTTTGATAAAAAAAGATCATTTTAAACTTTTAAAGTCCAATAGAAAACTCTTAAGTGGAGTAACCATATCAACATATCAAAAAATTAAAAATGAGGCATAAAAAATGAACATCTGTTTTTTTGGACTCGGTGGTGTAGGTGGATACTATGGGACTCTTCTAACTGAATATTTTAATGAAACCAACAAAGGTAATATATACTTTATAGCAAGGGGCAAGCATAAAGATGCCATCATAGAAAAAGGGCTGCTATTGAAAAAGGAAGGTGGAAAAGAAGAAGTTTTGATTAAACCCCATCTTTGCACAGATAGTGTTAATGATTTACCTGTTTGCGATATTGTTGTTGTGTCAGTCAAGGGTTACGATTTAGAAGAAGTCACTAAAGAGGTTGAGAAAATTACTGATGAGAACTCAATAATCCTGCCACTTTTAAACGGAGCAGATATTTATGAACGAATGCGGCCACATTTAAAAAAAGGATTCCTTTTACCTGCCTGTGTATATTTAGGAACTCATATTGAATCACCTGGTGTTATTTTCCAGAAAGGCGGGACATGCCAGATATCAATTGGTAAAGATCCACTTTACCCTGATTTTTATCCTGAAAAACTTTTAACTCTTTTTAAAAAAGCCGGCATTCTGATTGAATTTTTTGAAAATGTGAATATTGCAATATGGACAAAATATATTTTCATAGCATCCTTTGCATTAGTAACAGCAACCTATAACAAAACAATCGGCGAAACAGTCAAGGATGAAAAGCTTGGCATTCTTGTAAAAAATATTATGCAGGAAGTTGCATTGATTGCAGGTGCCCTCAGAATAGGACTTCCACCTAATATTGTAGAAACTTCCTTTTCAAAAGCAAGTCAGTTTGCTTTTGAAACAAAAACATCATTTCAAAGGGATGTTGAGACAAAGGGCATACAAAGCGAATGGGATTTATTTGCTGGCACTGTAATACGATATGCCGAAAGATTCAATATTCCTGTTAATTACACAAAAAAGACTCTTGATAAGCTATTAAGAGGTTTATAATTTTTAGCTGACCTAGTAATTAAGCAAAAAAAGTGTTATTCAAAAGTCTTACCTTGTTGCTGATAGTTTTGAACTATAGCAACAAGGTTTTTTTATTGTTTGTCTTATATTTATGATGGAAAAGAGGCAGCGTCTATATCCACTGCTGCTGAACTGGTGTTCATCAAACCATTCATTCTGCCAATTGTGATTGGAAGCTTTGCATCAACAAAATAGGTAAGAGATTTAAGTAAACCTTCGTAAAAAGGAATGTCTTTTTTCTTTGCTTTTTCAAGTTTTGTTGCTGCGATGGTTGCTCTCCAAAGAAGCATCCATGCCATCATAACATCTCCTGTTGCATCCATGAGAGGGTGAGCATTTGCAAAAGCACTTAATACTTTTTCGGACATAGCTGCCTGTCCCATGTGCAATGCTACTTCGACAAGTTTATTAAAAAGTTCTTCAACTTTAACAGCATCTGCTTCAAGGGAAGGAATTTTTTTAGCGTTGGCGACAGTTTTTAGCATTTCACCAAAAAGGTCCATAATAGGTTTGCCTTTTTTCAAGCCAAGTAAATTGTTTTATTTTTATATCCAAAAGATAAAGGTACAACATATGGAATATCATTGAGAGATAATCCTAAACAACAGACTTTGGACCTAGTGATTATCTCTTCAATACTTTTAAGATCTGTTATTTCTTTTTCTTTTCTACGCATTAGTTGACTTTCCTTATGATTCTATTTCAGCTATACACTCTATTTCAACCAACGCATCTAAAGGGTTTTTAGAAACTTCGATTGTTGCACGGGCTGGTTTATTCCCCTGAAACATATCTGCATAGACTTTATTCATATCCTGGAAATCATTCATGTCTTTGAGAAACACAGTCGTTTTAATGACATTTTTAAGAGTTAAGCCAACACCGGCCAGGACAGCTGAAAGATTGTCTAACACTTGTTTGGTCTGTCCTTCAATGGTAGTAGCATCCACTTTCATTGTGTCCGGATTTAGCGGAGTTTGCCCGGAACAAAATACCAGGTTGCCTGTTTTTATAGCATGGGAATATGGACCTAAAGCTTCCGGTGCAGTTTGAACATTAATGTTTTCCATTTTATTAATTCTCCTTTTTTTAGAATTGACTTAAATTATGTATACTTTAGCTGATTTGTCAAACAAAGTTTTCAATATCCAGATATCATGAAAGTAGGCGCGCGAGTCAGAATAATAGCTATTCTACAATATGCTCGTACTACGTATCGAACGATTTTGTAATACTTTTCGATTCATAATTTTCGTCCGGCTCCTCGCGGAAATGGAATAGATATTCATCAGTTCCAAATTGCTGTTCAGATCTGAGCTCAATTGTCAGGGGGGATGGGGGCGAATCGACTTCCTGAAATTCCTGGTAGTCCACGCGGATTTCATTTGCCCCCATCTTCAAGCAGGCAAGATTCTTCATATCTTCAGGTAATTCAGACACCATTGAATGATCTGTTCCAAATAGTCTCTTTGACTCTGATTTTCCACCCTTTATTCCAATATCAATGCCATTAATCAACACGACCACGTTATATCCATAGGCCATGACCTCTATTGCCCCTGCTAAGTCTTTAGAGTTGTTATCTTGTTTATTTTCCATAATCAATTTTTCTCCTTTGCACTGGCCTTCTAAGAATTGGTGACATAATAAAATAAAAAGGTTCGTAATTTATATCAATAGAAGCAGCTCATCTAAGTCAGGCACCAAATTTTTAACATCATCTGTAAAATTTGCAATATCACCGCATAGATTTCCTGTGTCTTTTCCTCCACAGTGATAAACCGATCCAAAGAATATTTCACTTTCCCCATCTGAAAAAGAAATCCTTTCGATGGTGCCGCCGGAACAACCTTGGTCATCACCCAATGTGCAATTTCTAATTTTATTTTTTTCTAACGAATTTATAATGTCATCAAATTGCTTGTTTGTAATCTCATATTCCTTTTTTGCTAATATTTCTCCGTAACTATCCACAACGATTCTAACCTTATCAGTATTAACCGTTATAGTATAACTCCTATGATACTCCGGAGGAACTGAAGCATCTCCAAAATGATATGTGACTTGTTGAATTGTCGTGATAATCATATCCTTAATTTCTTAAAGTTGCCTTGATTCTGTTTGGGTTTTTAAAGTATGCAAAAACATCCATGATGGATTTGCATACTATATCTGCTGCTAATAACGCTTCAACACAAAGACCTTCATCTTGGACAAGAGCAATGCCAAGAACGGATTCTTTTAACATTAACCTGTCATTTTTCCCATTGCCAACACAGAGCGTTGTCTTTTTACCAAGAGTTAGAAGATAATCAAGTTTGCTTTTATCTTGTTTTTCTTCTGGAATTTTAACAACTTTACAATTAATATTTGCTAATTCTTTTTTAACAGACCCATAGGTGTCTGCTGTGATAACGTGAAAATTAATAATATCTGCGAGTTTATTAATTGTTTTATTTACCCTCTTTATCAAGTGTCCATCAATTGCAATTGTGCCGTTATAATCAAGCATCACATTTTTTATCTCTATTTTTTCACGCCCTGGTATTTTTAAAAGCACTGTCAATCCTTTTATTCCAATTTATGTTAGCTTTATAATGTTAAAGAGGTTTTCCTTTATGACTATGACTCAAAACGATAGGTCTTCCCTGCTTTGAGCACCTCAGTTTTGGCTTTCAGCTCATTTTTCATACGTTCAAGAGAAGGATCGCAACTATCATGGCCGGAAAGAAAAACTTTATCAGGGTTGAATTTGTTAAGTGCATTAATAGTATTATTAAGATCTTCATCAGTAATTTTTTGCCAAACCGGCTTGCCTGTGCCGATGAGGGTCTGTAATTGGATGCCGACACGATTCCCCCTGCCGCCTGTAACCGGGAAATGAAGCCCACCTCCTATAATATAAACAGGTTCTTTGGAAAGATGTTTAACCATCTCTACTATTAGTTCAATGGTAGGATGTCCACATCCGGTAAAGATAATTAAACCCTTGCCTTTAAGATTGGCAATAAGGGCTTGTTCTTCAGTCAAGCCCAAGAAAAACAGGCTTCTGGCAAGTGGACCTGTTGTAGCAATTCCACCTGTCAGTAGTTGAGGCTTGTCAATCAGTTCACATTTAAACCCCTTTGCTTCAGCTCTGTCAGGAAGAAAACAAGGTCGTCCTTCTGGTATTCCGAGTTCTTTGGGTAATGCCACAGATTTTGATCGCATTGCCTTTAACCCACCCATATGATCAGGATGAAGATGTGAAATAGTCAAAGAATCAATCTGATCCGGTTTTATATTCAGCTTAGTGGCATTATGTGCCAATGCGGGACGTTCAGGACCAAACCCAACATCAAAAAGCATTGAGCCCTGATCAGTTCGAAACAGGTAAGATACACCGGCATCTCCTACAAAGCCTTGTTCAGTTTTTTCTTCTACCAGGACAGTCAATTCTAAAAAATCGAGTTCCGGCAGATCAAGGGGTTTAGCTTGAGACATCCGGTTATTATTTAGTTCAATTGCTCTGGCGCGGTTTTTTTTGTATCGTTTGTTTTTTGTCATTAGTAAAGGGATAATAACAGGTGATGTTATTCCCAAAAATGGCCACCATAGGGGTGATATGCGAAATGTCATTTTTTGAACCTCCTTTTTTTGTCAATCATATGCTAAACGTATTTTTTCATCTGTTAAGACATGCTGAATACGGTTTTGCCATCTATCAGACTGCCATGTACCTAACTCCTGGTGAGTCAGGTAGTAGTTTTGCGGGATGGGGTGAGTACCAATAACCACATCTATCTCATATTTGGCAGGAATAAAGTCACAGAAAGCTTGCAGGCGATGACAGGGTGGGTAGCCAACCACAAGACCTGTAGCTAAATGGATAACATCTGTTCCATTTTTTTTCATTTCTCCAGGAGAGTATTCTACATTCCCTCCTGGGCAGCCTCCGCAGGTGGTGTAGCCCACTATTTCAATTTCTTCCTCTTTATACAAAGCAAAGGCCCCCTCCCGGTTCCGCATGGCTCGCAGGCATTTCCCGCCTGCACAGGTATGGTAACGGTCACAGATAATTATACTGATATTTTTCATTTTGTTTTATTCTCCTTCAAGTTAACTAATTATTAATTTTTTGCCACAATATTAGTATGAGCAAAACGCATAAATACTCTTTCAGGTTTTAATTCTTTTTATTTCGATAAAAAGAAAAT
>Ga0255388_1020_pt1 | contig 11856 bp, 10 predicted proteins | sample ANMaggSeSYBR01E3_FD_182118 | JGI IMG/M metagenome (GOLD analysis project Ga0255388, IMG submission 182118) | Sediment cell enrichment communities from methane seep in Santa Monica Basin, California, United Staets - ANME aggregate JGI... | ecosystem: Environmental > Aquatic > Marine > Cold seeps >...
ATTTCTTTCTTTTCAAGCTCACAAAGACCCTTTTTCAACTCATCGATCTCTTTTCTAGCTTTTAAAAGTTCTTCTTCCAACTTTTTTTTGCTTATACTTTCATTTTCTAAATTCTTTTCTGGGTTCATTTTTTTCCAAGATTAATCAAATTATTATAAGATATTTTTCTTATAAATACAAGAATATTTTGCATTGTTCATTGAAGATTCAAAATTTGATAAATAAATAAGAAAATGATATAATATACATCGTATTTGGTAGATAAATAATAATTATTACAATAAAAAAGGAGAAAATATGAATTTAAAAAAAATGTTTATCTTAATTTGTGTATTGTTTCTTTCCATCTCATTAATCGCAGGTGAAAAAGAATTTAAAAAAGGGACAAATTTACTTACTGCTGAGATTGGTTTCTCTTCATTTGCTACTCCACTTGGGGCAAGCTTTGAAAGGGGGATTACAGATCAAATCGGTGTTGGCGTTTCAGCACTTTTTATGAGCTGGGGCTATGATTTAGGTGCATTTGGCGACTATAATCAAACTTTAATAATCCCATCTGCATTTGCTGTTTATCATTTCACAAAGATTAATGTGAAAAAACTGGATGTCTATGCAGGGGCAAGTGTGGGCTTTGGTATTTACAGTTCAGATTGGGCTGGAGAGACTGCTACAAGTAGTTTATTCCTTAGTGGAATTGTTGGAGTAAGATATTATGTAACAGAGAAGATTGCGATAAATTTTAAGGAGTCATTTGGATTAATTAGTGATTGGTCAGGCTCATATTCGTTAATTGGCGTAACCTTTAAGTTATAAAACTAATAAGATAGTAATAAAGGCGGTGTGTTAATAACACACCGCTTTTATTTTTTAATAAACAATCAATTTTTAAAACCCAAAAAAAAATGTCAGCTTTTAATCAGGACTTGACAAGTTTTGAGTTAAAAAAGTAAAAAGTAAAAAGGCAAAAGTAGGGGCAGGGTTTACCTCTGCCCGAAGACTCAGCATTCAGCAAAAACAGTAACAAGTAAAAAATATCAAGTAAAAACCCACACTTCGACTTTTCGACACCTCAACATTTCGACTTACTTTTCTTCTTGACAAAAAAATAATTTACATCTATGATTTCTTTATAGATCAACATGATGATAATTAGATATTTATATTTAATAAGATTAAAAAATAATATAAAATATTGGAGAATGGAAATATCAAAAATTTAAAAGAATTAATTGATCTTTTTGAACACAATATCAAACAATATAAGGGAAAACATTATGATGAATTGTATGGATTAATTGTTAGAGATAATGGCATTGGAATAAGTAAAGAAAAGATTTTTGATATATGGTCTCCATTTTATTCTGATTTCCCAGGTAATCATGGGATAGGTCTCTCAATATGTGAAAAGATTCTTGAGAATCACGGAGCTGTATGTAATGTGAATTCAGTACAAGGTGAACACACTGTGTTTGAAATTACTTTTAAAGATAGAGAAAAAAAATCGGAAAATATCTTGAAGGAGGAGTGAATGTATAAAAAGTATGTATACTTTTTTTCAAAAGATTTTACTGAAGGAAAAAAGGAATTAAAAGATTTACTGGGCGGAAAAGGAGCAAATCTTGCTGAAATGAGTAATTTAGGACTTCCAATACCCCCGGGTTTTACAATTACAAGTGATGTGTGTGATTGGTTTTATAAAAATAATGGTAATTACCCTGAAGGTCTTAAAAAAGAGGTACAAGATAAACTTGAAAAATTGGAAGAACTAATGGAGAAAAAGCTGGGTGACAGCAATGATCCATTACTTGTTTCTGTTCGTTCAGGCGCAGCTGTTTCTATGCCCGGTATGATGGATTCAATACTTAATCTTGGATTAAATGATAAATCTACCGAAGGTCTTGCAAAACGTTCAAATAATCAAAGATATGCTTATGATTCATATAGAAGATTTATTCAGATGTTTGGAGATGTTGTGCTTGGTGTTGAGCGTGATAAATTTGAAGATGTATTAAATAATCAAAAAATTAAAAAAGGTGTAAAAGATGATGTTGATTTAGATGTTGAAGATTTTAAACAAATTTTAGCTAAATTTAAAGGAATAATAAAAAATGAGACTGGAGAAGATTTCCCTCAGGACCCAAAAATTCAATTATGGAAAGCAATTGACGCAGTATTCGGATCCTGGAATAATGATAGAGCTATAAAATATAGAGAAATAAATAATATTACAGGATTGCTTGGAACTGCAGTTAATGTTCAATCAATGGTATATGGTAATCTCGGAGAGACTTCAGGAACTGGCGTTGCTTTTACAAGGGATGCTTCAACTGGAGAAAATAAATTTTATGGTGAATATTTGATGAATGCTCAGGGAGAAGATGTAGTTGCTGGTATCAGAACTCCCAAACAAGTTGAAGAGTTAAGAAAACAGAACCCAGAGATATATGAAGAACTTCTTTCTATACGAGATCGTTTAGAAAAACACTATAGAGATATGCAGGATATTGAATTTACTATAGAAGATGGAAAATTATTTATTCTTCAAACGAGAAATGGAAAACGTACAGCTTTTGCTGCAATTAAAATTGCTCTGGATATGGTTGAGGAAGGCTTGATTTCAAAGAGAGAAGCTGTTATGAGAGTCTCACCAGAGAGCCTGGACCAACTTCTTCACCCAAAGATAGATGCCAATGAAAAATATAAGGTGATTGCAAAAGGACTTCCAGCATCACCGGGAGCAGCTGTGGGAAAAATAGTATTTTCAGCTGATAAGGCAGAAAAGATGGCATCAAAAGGTGAAAACGTAATCCTTGTTAGAAAAGAAACTTCTCCTGAGGATATTGGTGGTATGAATGTGGCTCAAGGAATTTTAACTGCAACTGGCGGAATGACTTCACACGCTGCTGTTGTTGCAAGAGGCATGGGAAAGTGCTGTGTTGCTGGATGTGGAGATTTGGTTATAAAATCTAACAATAATTGCGAAATAGGAGAAAAAAGCTTTATAGAAGGAGATTACATTACATTGGATGGAACTAAAGGAGAAGTTATTGATGGAAGATTAAAGCTAGTTATACCTGAAATTTCAGGGGATTTTCAGGAATTCATGGAATTTGTAAATGAGGAAAGAACAATGGGTGTACGAACAAACGCTGATACTCCTCAAGATAGTTTGATTGCAAGAAAATTTGGAGCAGAAGGTATAGGACTTTGTAGAACAGAGCATATGTTTTTTGAAGGAGAACGTATTGATGCTGTAAGAGAAATGATACTTGCTGAAGATAAAGATGGTAGAGAAAAAGCATTAAATAAGATTTTGCCTATGCAAATGAATGATTTTATTGGACTTTTTGAAGCTATGGACGGCTATCCTGTAACAATAAGACTTCTTGACCCTCCACTTCATGAATTTTTGCCTCACAAAGATGAGGAGTTGAGAGAATTATCAAAAACAATGGGTGTGAGTTTCACACAGCTTAAGGAAAAAACTGAAAGCCTTAAAGAATTTAATCCAATGTTAGGTCACCGTGGATGTAGATTAGCTATAACTTTTCCCGAAATCGCAGTAATGCAGACAGAAGCAATAATTAAAGCTGCTTTAACAGTTAAAAATAAGGGTATTAAGGTACTCCCAGAAATAATGATACCTTTAACAGGTATTGAAAAAGAGTTTGAGTTTTTAAAAGAGGTTATTGATGATAGGGCTGAAGCAATTTTCAAGCAAGAGAATGATAGAGTGGATTACAAGGTTGGAACAATGATTGAAATCCCACGAGCTTGCCTTATTGCTGATAAAATTGCCAAAAAAGCTGAATTCTTCTCATTTGGAACAAATGATTTGACTCAAATGACATTTGGTTTTTCAAGAGATGATGCTGGAGTTTTTCTTTCTGACTATATAGAAAAAAGAGTATTACCAAATGACCCATTTCAAAAACTTGATATTACAGGTGTTGGAAATTTGATGGAAATAGGAATAAACAAAGGGAGAAAAATAAGACCTGATTTAAAAGTTGGGATCTGTGGAGAGCATGGAGGTGAACCCAGTTCTGTTGAATTCTGTTATAATGTTGGAATGAATTATGTTTCCTGTTCGCCATATAGAGTCCCAATCGCACATCTTGCTGCTGCTCAGGCAAAAATAAAAAAAGAGGATATTGAATAACTCTTTTTCTTATAAAATTAAAGCTGGATATTTTTTTTAAAATGGTATAAAATTAAAATAATGAAGGCTATAGAGATAAAAGGTTTGGAAAAAACCTTTACTTCAAATTTTTTATTGAAAAAATATAAGATTTTGAAGGATATTAATATAAGTATTGAAAAAGGGGAAATTTATGGTTTTTTGGGACCAAATGGAGCTGGCAAAACAACAACAATAAAATGTATGCTTGGATTGATATCTTTTGATTCAGGAGAAAGTCTTATCTATGGTAAGGATTCCAAATCTATTGAAGGAAGAAAAAAAATAGGGTTTTTACCTGAACATCCATATTTTTATGATTATTTAACAGCAAAAGAGTTGCTCTTCTTTTCTGGAATGCTTTTTTCCATTCCCCAAAAAAAAGTAATGAATAAGACTAAGTATTTATTAGAATTGGTTGGGCTAGCGGGTAAAGAGGATCTAAAATTAAAAAAATTCTCTAAAGGAATGATCCAAAGGCTTGGGTTTGCTCAGACATTAATTAATGATCCTGAGATAATCATACTTGATGAGCCTTTTTCAGGGTTAGATCCAATTGGAAGAAAAGAATTGAGGGATTTAATAATATCATTAAAAAAATCTGGAAAAACCATATTTTTCTCATCTCATATATTGCAAGATATGGAAATGATTGTTGATACAGTTGGAATAATATTGGAAGGAAAGACTATTAAACAGGGAAAACTTTCTGATTTAATATCTCATAGTGTTCAATATTATGAGGTTGTTTTTAAGGGTGTTGATGAATCTTTATTAAAAAGTAATAATATTGGCTTTGAATTAAAGGATAATAATTGTATTACCAAATCAAAAGATTTTGAAAAGGTTAATCATATTATTGAATTTATCATTATGAATCATGGAAAAATTATTTCAGTTACACCTTTTAAAATGACTCTTGAAGATATATTTTTAAAGGAAATAAACGGATGAAAATTCGAGCTATTGCTTTAAACACATTTAAAGAGGCTACAAGAAATAAAATTTATTATTTACTGATCTTCTTTGGTATATTTTTTGTTTTAAGTTCAAAATTAGTGACTCTTTTAATAATTGGGGATAAGGTTAAAGTATTGAAAGATCTAGGATTGGCTTCTATTAATTTTTTCAGTGTTTTGATCGCTATTTTTACTGGAATAGATCTTGTTTATAAAGAGATTGAAAGAAAAACAATTTATAATATTCTGAGTAAACCCATTTCTAGGAGCTGTTTTATAATAGGGAAATTTTTTGGACTTGCATTAACTTTATTTGTTGCATTAATTTCAATGGTTGTAATGTTTTTTTTATTTATGCTTTTATTTTCAGGAGAACTTGATGTTAAAATCCTGGTTTATTTTATTTTATTGTATTTTGAACTTTTAATAATTACCTCTATTTCTCTACTTTTTTCTTCTATTTCAACCCCCATCTTATCTTCAGTTTTTACGATTTCTCTATATTTGATTGGTCATGTTATTTGGACTTTTAATGAATTTAAAGATAAAATAATAAATCCAATTATAAAAGTAATTTCATATATTTTGTATTATACGCTTCCTAATTTAGAAAAATTCAATATAAAAAATTCTATTGTAATGAATGTTGATATAGATATTGGTATGATTTTAGGTTCAATTTGTTATGCTATTTTTTATATTACTGCATTATTAACTCTTACTATTTTAATCTTTAATAAAAGAGAATTTCAATAATGAAGTCAAAACTTTTTATCTTTATTATTGTGTCATTTATACTGGCAGGATTATTTCAATATGATTATGATTCACATAGCAATTACTTTGCTGAAAAAAATATTTTTGTTACTTTACCTAAGGGAAAAACTTTAGAAATATTATCTTTTGGTTTTAAAAATTTTGTGGCTGATATGATTTTCATATGGTCTATGCAATTCTATTCCAATTATAATTTGAAGAACAGATTTGAATACATTGAAGACATTTATAATATAATAACTGATCTAAACCCAAGATATAGAGCACCATACTATGTTGGTTCATGGATAATGGCATTGGAGTTGAATAATTATAAAATGGCAATAAGACTTCTTCAAAAGGCATCAAAAAATTTAAAAGATGATTGGGATTTTGATTTTGAATCAGGGTATTACGCATATAAGTACCTTAAAGATTATAAACTGGCAGAGAAATACTATAGAAAGGCTGCAGAAAAACCAGATGCACCTTCATTTGTAAAGAGGTGGCAAGCACATACGATTTATATGGAAGATAATTTGACATATGCATTAAAAATGTGGTTGGAGATTAAAAAAAATGCAAAAAATAAATTGGAAAAAAATTCCGCATTTAATCACCTTTATCAAATTAAATTTGAAATTGATAAAAAGGACCTTGAAGAAAAGATAAAACTCTTTGAACAAAAATTTAGAAAAAAGCCTGTTAATTTAAATGAATTAAAGAGAAAGGGAATTATAAATATGATTCCTAAGGATTTTAAAGGTGAAGATTATATATATGATTTTAAAACAGGTAAAATTAAAGCAAAGAAGGTATTTCAATGGAAGAAATTTTATTAATATTGTTCGGGCTTATTATAGGCAGTTTTTTAAATGTTGTTATTCACAGGCTACCTATTGAGAAAAGTATATATAAACCTCGCTCTTATTGTCCTCAATGTAATCAAAACATAAAATTTTATGATAATATTCCAGTCATAAGTTTTATTATTTTAGAAGGAAAGTGTAGAAGCTGTAAAGCAAAAATATCATTACAATATCCTTTAGTGGAAATATTTACTGCTTTGACTTTCTGGCTTTCATATAGCTTTTATTTTTCGGCCTCTCCGGTTTATACTGTTTTTACAATTATATTTTTGTGCATAATTATGGTTCTTGCAATAATTGATTTTAAACATATGATCCTTCCTGATGAACTTACAATTGGGGGTGGCGTTCTGTTCTTAACATATTCCTTTTTTAATCCTATAATTACATATAAAAACGCATTTATTTCTGCTTTTGGTTCATTTTTAGTTTTTGCTCTTTTATATTTTTTTTATTTAAAGGTTAGAAAGATTGAAGGTCTTGGTTTTGGAGATGTAAAGATGATGGTTCTTCTTGGTGCATTTCTTGGTATACATAAATTATTAATTGCTGTTTTTTTAGCCTCTTTATCGGGCATAATTATTGGGTTTATATTTATTATATTCAAAGGTAAAGATTTAAAGACAAAATTGCCTTTTGGTACATTCCTTGGCTTTGGAACTTATATTTCTGTTTTTTGGGGAGATAATATTTGGAGATTTATCCAATCTCTTTCCCATTAAAATTTATATAATGAGGTATGTAAAAATTTAAATGAAAAAAAACAGCTTACTATTATTTCTGATAATCCAAATATTTTTGATATTTATCTTTGAAAATATTTATTCAATATTAAAAGAAATGGAAAAAAAAGAGATTGTTGAAATTAAAACAAAGTGTGATTTGATGTCAGATTTGTTTGTAGAAAAATTCAAGTTTAATATTAATAAAATGAAAGAGAAGGGCTATTTTGATCGCATTTCTATCTATTCAAATTTAAAATCTGTAACTGCTATATCTGGAATAAAAAAAGGATTGATTTATTTTATAAAATCTCTAAAAGACGATAACAGACGTATTGTTTTTGAAAAAAATATTGACTCATCTACACTTAGGGTTATAAGAAAGCTAAAAAGCATTTTCCTGGGTTTTTTGATTATACTTGGTGCTTTTATTGTTTTTACAGTATTTTACCTGGTTTTTTTGATAAAGAAAATTAAAAGTGATATTAAAATAAAAAGCATATCTCCCCTTCAAAATTATCTAAAAGAACTAAAAGATAGTGAAGTAGAGCTAAAGGATATTGTAGAAAAACAACAGGCGAAAGTAGCTGAAGAGGAAGAATTAAATAAAAACATTATAAATAAAATTAACAGTGGAATAATATTTGTGAATAGATTTGACAAAATTGATAGGTTTAACTCAGTAGCAGAAGTAATGTTTTCCCAAAGTTATGCAAATGCAAGGAATAATAGCTTGGATAATATATTAAAAGAGTTCCCTGAAATTTTAGGTTTTATAAAAGAAAAAAAAGATCAAAAGATCTCCTCGCAGATAATTGAAAAAAGTAAAACATTCAATATTGACTTGATTCCTATAGGAGATACTGGGAACCTGATTTTAGTAAAAGATATTACTGAAGAGAAAATGAGGGAAGAGATAGATGGAAGAAACAAGAATTTTATAATGCTTGGAGAGATGACTACATTCCTTGCACATGAAGTTAAAAATTCTCTTGGCGTCATTTATGGATATACAAAAACAATGAAATCTAAAGAAAAAAAATTAGATAAAGTAAATAATGAGATAAAATTTATATCAAATATGATGGAGAGTTTCCTGAATTTTTCAAAACCAATCATAGGTGAGAAAAGAGAAAAGGTTAATTTAGTCGAATTGCTAAATAAAGTTGCATGCGAAAACAAACTTGAGATTAAACTTTCTAAAAAAGAAATTTTTATCAATATTGAAAAGGCTCTCATAAGTTCTGTGTTCTCAAATCTTATAAAGAACTCCAAAGAAGCAGGAGCTGATATGTTGGAAGTTGAGTTCTATGATACCGATAATATAGGAATTATTTTAAAAGATAATGGGAAAGGTGTTGATAAGAAGAATGTTGATAAAATTTGGTATCCATTTTTTACAACTAAAGATAAAGGAACTGGTATGGGACTTGCAATTGTCAAAAAAATTGTAAATTCTTTGGGTGGAGAGATATTTGTTTTAGATTCAAAAAAGGGCACTACTTTTAAAATTGTTTTTTATAAATAAACTTGATTTATTTATTAAATTTCATTAAAATTAACAATCTATGGGAAAAAGAAAAGTATTAGTTGTAGATGATGAAAATTTTATAAGAGAGTTAGTTTATGATTTTCTTGAATTTGAGAATATTGAATGTGATAAAGCTGAAAATCAGGAGGTTGCTTTAGAATTGATATCAAAAAATGATTATGATTTAATATTATTAGACAGAAATCTGAAAGATTTTAAATCAGAGAATATGATTGAAAAAATAAAAAAGGACATTCCAATTGTGTTGCTAACAGGAGAAGATGGCGTATGTGAGGATTATTTTAGAGAACTAGGTATAAGTGAAATTATCTCTAAACCTTTTCAATATGATGATTTTATGAATAAAATAAACCCCTATTTAAGGCTCAAATGAAAAAAACATTGATTTTTTTATTCATTATTTTTCTTTGTGTGGGTAGTTCACATTCTGAAATAATGAAATTAGCTGACATACAACCTGGAATGCAAGGTGAAGGTAAAACTATATTCAAAAACACAAAAATTGAAACTTTTAAATTCAAAGTGCTTGGTTTTATTGAAAAATTTGTTCCTGACAAAAATTTAATTATTGTTGAAATAGAATCTCCAGTTCTTGAAGGAGGAGGGATTTTAGAAGGTATGAGCGGAAGTCCTTTGTACATTAATGGACAAATAATTGGGGCTGTATCTTACGGATTTAGCTTTTCAAAAAAACCAATTGCAGGAGTTACCCCAATTGAAAATATTATAGAGACTTCAGATTATAATAATCAGAAATTTTTTATTGATATTTCGAATATTAAGGTTGAATTTGATAAAAAAAGCATAAAGAATGTTATACATTTAATCCAAAAAGAATTAACAAAAAGAATTAATTTTTCTCCTGTTAGTAGTATCTCACCTATAAAACTAATTTCAACAAATAAGGGGATAAACCCTTCTGTACTTTCCTATTTAAAACCAGTGTTTACTCCTTTAAGTAATATTAAATTCTCAAAAAATATAAAAAAGAATGTTATCAATAATAATTTATTTAAAATATCTGAAGGAGATGCTGCTTCAATCCCTTTAATAAAAGGTGATTTTGAATATTCTGCTTCAGGCACAGTTACTTATGTTGATGGTAAAAAAATATATTTGTTTGGTCACCCTTTTTTTAATTTGGGCACTGTTGATTTTCCCTTACACAAAGCAGAAATAATTTCAGTTGTTCCATCTTACCAAAGCGGCTTTAAACTTGCAGCCTCAAAGAATATGATAGGAGCTGTTCTTCAGGACAGGTTTTCAGGTATTCAGGGAGAATTAGGTGCAAAGCCCTATATGATTCCCTTAAAGGTTTTTCTGAAGAACAGAAACAGAAAATTTGATATTAAGATAGTAAATCATCCTCTATTAACTCCTTCTCTTTCTGCAATTTCCCTAATGAACATACTTTCATCTGAATACCAACAGTATGGTTTTCAATCATTAAGGATAAAGGGGAAAATATTTATAGAAAATGAAAAGAATATAGTTTTAGATGATCTCTTTAGTGGTATGGATTCTTCTTATGAATTTACAAATTTAATTCTTGCTATAAATTTTTTTCTTATGAATAATAGAGAGAAAAGAATAAAAATTCAGAAGATAGATTTTGAAATAAGTAGCTCAGAGATAATAAAAAGAGCGAACATTGAAAATGTGATCATTAATAAGAATTCCTTTATGCCTGGTGAAATTATGAGAGTTAAGCTCATTTTTAAAAAAGAAAGAGGGAGCAGTGCAGTAGAGAAAATAAATGTGAAAGCCCCGAATTTAGAGCCAGGCTCAGATTTTTATTTAATGGTAGCAGATAAAGATGAAATGGCGAATTTTGATTCAAAAAACATTAAATCTGCATATTTTCCTATAAAATTGAACTCATTAATAAGAGCAATTAATAATCTAAGAAAGAACAACAGAATTTATTTTAAAATATTGGCTCCAGTTAAAAGTTTGTTTATTAAAGGGTATGAATATTCAAACCTTCCGCAGAGTTTAAGGAATGTATTTATTTTTAATTCTTCTTCAAATGTTCAATCAGAAATGAAATATTCCACATTAATGGAATATCAAATGGAGGTTCCAGCTGTTGTAAAAGGTAAAAAACTATTTAAGTTGAAAATAAAAAAGAGGTGATATGAGAAAAACAAAGGTTGCTTTTTTTGTTTTATTTTTATTAGCATATTGTATTTGCAGGGTCTACCCTGCTCAAGTAAAGAAAATTGAATTGAAAAGTTATAAAGATTTTCAAAAAGGAGATTTTAAAGGAACAAGTATTAACAGTAGAGGTAGATTATCTATTGGACCTGAGATAAAATATTTAAAAGGACCGGAAAAAGAGTACTATCTGTCACTTGATTTTATAAATGACAAGGAAATTTTTGTTGGTGTAGGACATAATGCTGCAGTCTATAAAATATTACTAGCAACAGGTAAGGTTGAAGAGATTTTTAAAACAGATCAACTCGATGTATATGCTCTTCTAGTTAAAGAGAGTGGAGAGGTTTATATAGGAACTTCTCCAAGTGGAAAAATTTATAAAATAGGAAAAAATAAAAAGGTTGTTGAGTTCTATGATGTTGATGAAAAATTTATATGGGATATAAAGGAAGACAAAAATGGGAACATCATTTGTGCAGTAGGGAATAATGGTGGCGTGTATAATATTAAAGGTCCTGGAGATGGATATAAAATTTTTACACCAGAGGATTCTCATATTGTTGCTCTTTATATTACAAAAGATAACTCAATACTTGCTGGTAGCGGAGATCGGGGGATCCTGTATAAGATTAATAATGGAAAAGTTAAGGTATTATTT
>Ga0255388_1021_pt1 | contig 11666 bp, 10 predicted proteins | sample ANMaggSeSYBR01E3_FD_182118 | JGI IMG/M metagenome (GOLD analysis project Ga0255388, IMG submission 182118) | Sediment cell enrichment communities from methane seep in Santa Monica Basin, California, United Staets - ANME aggregate JGI... | ecosystem: Environmental > Aquatic > Marine > Cold seeps >...
ACTGGAAGCATATGATCAGCCCGAGTGGTGGGATACCGATGTGTTACCCGAATCTTTGAGGCATAACAGCGGTCATCATGGGTCCCATACCTTCCTGACCCATGAGTTCATTGATGCTCTGTTGAATGAACGAAAACCAACGGTGGATATCAATGAAGCACTTGCCTACACAGTGCCCGGTATCATAGCACATGAATCCGCATTACGGGGTGGGGAACTTTTAAAGATCCCCCAGTTTTCTACATAGACTAATTGCCCTAATTCAATACCAAGTAATACCTCAAAGTATTTGCACCTTACAAGTAAGTCGTTAAATCACAGGTGTAAATTCCATTTCACTAACTCTTTATGTCCAATCACTTTAACCATCGTTAGTTTGCCGCTTAATGATTCCAAATGAGAGAATGAGGATTTTGAATAAATCTATAGTTCAAATAAAATATATCGTCTAGCGTGAGTTTATCATGAATACTGTTTTTAGGATCCTCATATGTTCTTTAATTGGCTGTATGTCAGTCGAATCTATGTGTGTTTTTCATGGATTATTATGTATACACTAAATGGCGTTTATAAGTAATATTGTAATAGACTAATATGTAACGTAATATGGCAGCTTAAGGTGTAGAAAACGCTCATAATGAACGGCCAAAGAAAAACACATGTTGGTGTATACAAATAATTGAGCCGTATCATCGTGTGTATCTGCTTGTTATGAAGATATATCCTTTGTGCCGTAATAAACTCACGCTAGGGAGTTTGAGTGAAAAGAGATTATTATAATATCTCTTAATATCATTAACTTATTAATGTACTTAATTGATTTTGATACATTATTAGTTAACTTTGATACATGGAGAAGAGGCGTCAGATCATATACTTCAAGACCTACTTTTTAGGTTTTTTTCAATCCCCAAACGGAGGGAGTAAAGGATAAGATCGATTATGTTCTCTACCTGCTTAGTGTGACAGAACGAATACCGGGCAAGTTCTTTAAATATCTGGAAGGTACAGATGGATTATTTGAGATCAGGATTGAGTTTGAAAGCAATATTTTCAGAATCTTTTGTTGCTTTGATGAGGGGAATATAGTAATCCTGTTCAATGGTTTTCAAAAGAAGTCTCAAAAGACTCCAAGAAAAGAGTTGGAAAAAGCAATCAGAATTAGGAAGGAGTATTTCAGAGAGAAAAATATGTAGTCATGAAAAATATAACAACTTTTGATGATCACCTCGATAGCAGGTATGGAAAAATTGGTTCGAAGAAAAGGACCGAATTCGAAATAAAGGCTAAAGCCTTTGCCATTGGAGAGATTTTACGTGAGGCGAGGAAAGAGGCAAATATGACCCAGGAAGAACTGGCAAAAAAAACAGGCACCAAAAAGAGTTTCATATCGCGTATCGAGAATGGCCATAGTGATATTCAATTGTCCACTTTGTATCGGATTGTTGAGATTGGATTTGGACGCAGAATTAATCTTACAATAAGTTAAATCCAAAAAAAGCCCTCAACAGGGTGAGAGAATGAAATGGGTTGAAAGTGTCTCTGGTGGAAATTTTAAGATCATTGGTCTGTTGGAGTTGTTGGCGGCACTTGGTATGGTCCTGCCTCCTTTAACAGGAATACTGCCCTGGCTCACCGCAATGGCTGCCACTGGTCTGGTTCTGACCATGATCGGTGCCACGCTGTTACATATACGCAGACGGGATGGTGCAAAAGCATTTTCCATAAATATTATGCCTCTGTTGCTAGTGGCTTTTATTGCATACGGACGTTTTGTAATGGTCCAGGTTTAATCACTATGGAAATTGGGATTGACAGTTTCGCCGGTTTTGGTAATACATTTGGAGGGGCAGCGGATCGTTCAAGAGCCCTTCTAGATCTGCTCGAAAGAATTGAGCATGCAGACAAAACAGGTCTTGATGTATTTGGGATAGGGGAACATTATCGCAAAGAGTTTTTAGATTCGGCACCACCCGTTATTCTGGCTGCCGCCGCCGCTCGCACAAAAAACATCCGGTTGACAAGCGCTGTAACTGTGTTAAGCGCAGCAGACCCGGTAAGGGTATTTCAAAGCTTCGCTACGTTGGATTTGATATCTGGTGGCCGCACTGAAATGGTTGTTGGTCGTGGATCTTTTATGGAATCCTTTCCCCTGTTTGGGTTGGATCTAAGGGATTATGATGCGCTATTTGCCGAGAAACTGTGTCTTCTGCTTAAGATCCGGGATAACGAAGTAGTCAACTGGGCGGGTAAATTTCGTGCTTCACTTAAAGATCAGGCCATTTACCCAAGACCCATGCAAAATCCCTTACCCGTGTGGGTTGGGGTAGGTGGTACCCTTGCTTCATTTAAACGGGCCGGAGAATTAGGGCTTCCCCTGATGGTAGCTGTAATCGGAGGTGAGACACATCGATTTGGGCCACTGGTTGAGCTTTACAGAAAGTCTGGGTTAGATGCCGGACATTCTCCGGAAAAACTAAAGGTGGGATTACACTCACTTGGGTATGTATCAAAAGATTCCAGGGATGCAGTAGAAGACTATTACCCTGGTTATGCGGAGGCTTTTACACGAATAGGCAGGGAACGCGGATGGCCCCCGGTCACCCGCTCCCATTTTGATGCCCAGGTTGGTTCCACCGGTGCCCAGGTTATTGGTAATCCCGAGGAAGTAGCTGAGAAAATTCTTCGTCACAGTGATTCACTGGGTGGTATATCCAGGTTTACCTTCCAGATGGATAATGCCGGACTCTCCCATAAACAGCTCATGGAAGCTATTGAATTAATTGGCAAGGAAGTATTGCCCATTGTGAATGATCGGGAGAAATGATTTAATAGAGAAGATTCACATGATCTACAGTGACACTTTCATTAGCAGATTTTTCATAGCCTATGGTGCTAAACTCACCGTGTCCGGGATATATCCTGGTTTCATCAGGCAATAAAGCATACAATCGCCGGACAGAATTAACAATATCATCCGACGATCCACCCAAAAGATCAGTCCTTCCAACACGATGCATGAGTATCAGATCTCCGCAGAACAGATCAGTTCCTGCCAGAAAACAGATACTTCCCCTTGAGTGTCCTGGGGTTAATAGCGTCTCAATTTTATTATCCCCCAGATAATATGCCTGTTTGTCCTCCAGGTGAACATCGATGTTACCCAGCGTAGAGGGATCAAATTCAATCCACTTTTTCAGAAGAGGATCTTGTTTGATTTCATCAAACTCTTCAGTAGTAAAGGTTTCTTGCACCCACTCCGGCGAATCCAGAAAGTCTTCCTTACTTTTCTGATCATAAATGAGGTAACTATTCGTTTCACCAAGACCTGTCACCTGGTGCCTGATGAGGAAACCTTCCTTTTCCCTGTTGCTGCTGCTGGGTTACCTTAAACCGCTATAAAGCAATTGGTTATTTTAAAATCCTTATCTTGTTTATGCTATATATTTACTAATTGGTGCTACTAAAGCTTATACCATTGGACAGATTTGTAAAATATTTTTCGAAATTCTTGACTCTTACGGAAGAAGAGACCAATGCTATTGTTAAAAATACCTGTATTCAAGATTTTAAAAGAGGGACAATTTTACTTAATCAGGGGGGTATTTCAAAAGAAAGCTATTTCATTCTAAATGGATGTATACGTCAGTATTGTATAATTGACGGAGAGGAAAAGACACTCAATTTTTTTACCGAAGAACAATGGGTTTCATCCATATTTAGTTACTCTCAGAGAAAACCTGCTGATCACTATCTCGCGTGTGTGGAAGATTGTACACTGGTGGTAGGCAATGTTGAAAAGGAAAATGAATTCTATCAGAATTTTCAGGAATTTCCAAAATTGCAGTCGTTGACTCGTATCATAATGGAGAAAGAAATAAGTAAGTTTCAGGAAATGTCAGCCACATATATCACAGCAGACCTCTCGGAAATTAAATTACAAAATCGTATAAATTCATTGTCACGCCTGCTATAGAGACACTCTGCGCCTAAAATTGGACACTCACTCTAAACCATAATTGGACACGCAAATTATTTATACAACTAGTTAATAAATAAATAAAGGGAAAAAGAGTAATTCAGTAATTATTGTTTATATTTAAGTTGTTGCAAAACAAAAAAGTAAACAATTATGAGTACTCTTTTTCCCGCAGGTAAAAATACGGATTTGATACCAATTGGAAACGGTTTTGGGCTAAAAAAGATCAGTGATGATAGAGTTGAGTTCTATCATTTCGATCAATTGCAAAAGGTAGTACCACGCAAACCACAGATAGATTTTCGGTTATTCGTGATTGATCTGGCACGGTCCTATGCATTGAAAAAGAATAAGATAGCTGAGGCCTTGGACATATCCCGCCAGAGCATCGATAACTGGCTTGACATCTACCATCAGTATGGAGTTTCAGGATTGGAGAATTCTCCCCGCACGCCCACCGGGAATAAAGCACGGGCATTGGAACTGCAGCGCAAGGAGGAGCGGGGAAAACTGGAAAGGCAAGAATTTCATTTTAACTTTTCTTTCGAGCAGGAAGGAGATAAAAAACAAATAGACCCTGAAGAGGCCCCTTTTCAAAGAGAACATCCATGGCAAAAGAGCCGTTATGCCGGGATCTTTGTACATCAGGTAACCCTGATGTCAACATGGCAATGGTTTAAATTCACCATTGGCTATTTTGGTGAGAGGTACAAGCTGTTTCAGGTATTTCTGTTGATGGTATGCCGCAATATCGGTTCGGTAGAGCAAACCAAGCACATCCGAAAAGACGAAGCCAGGGTGATATTAGGCTTGCTACAATTTCCGGGAAAAGACAAACTGTGGGAATGGTTTTACCAGGCGACCGGGGAGTGCTTATCGCCCCGTTTGCTGAAAGACTTTTTCCGTTTCCAGATACTGCGTGGGATAGTTAATCTCTGGTTTTGGTTTATAGACGGGCACCGGTTGGGCTATACAGGAAAAAGAAAAGTTCATCACACCTACAATACCCAGCGTCAGATGCCGGAACCGGGGCGCACCAACATGGTGGTGTGCGATGTTCAGGGCAATGTTGTGGACTTTGAGATCCAGGAAGGCAAGGGTGACTTAAAATCATTTGTGGTAAATCTGGACGACCGATGGGAAGGTGAGACAGGGAAAAAACCGGTAAAAGTATTTGACCGCGAAGGTGATGGTAACAGTTTTTTCTCCTCCATGGTACGTAAAGAAAATCCTTTTGTCACCTGGGAGAAGCATTCCGATAGTAAAAAGCTGGATGCGATGCCCGCGAAGTTGTTTTCCATCAGCTTTGAAGTCAATGAGAAGGAGTATGGGGTATTTGAAGATGAAAAGAAGTATACCTGTGAATACGAAGCCGGGGAGAGCACCGGGGAGAAACAGGTCCACCGGTTTTCGCTGCGAAGGATTTACTTATGGAATAAGAGCAGTGACAAAAGGACCAGCGGTCTGGCCTATACCCCCCACACTGAGTTAAGCACACAGGATTGTGCCTTTGCCATACTCAACAGGTGGGGGGCATCGGAAAATACGTTTAAACATATACAGACCCGCCATCCCTATAATTACCAACCGGGGTACCTGTTTCATGAAAGCGACAACCAGTCCATTGCGAACCCGTTGTTAAAAGAGAAACAGAAGCTGATCAAGCGGCTAAAGACAGAAACAAACAAGCTTTACAAGCAAATGGGAACCGCCAAAGAAGGACTGACAAAAGAGGGCACACCCAGGCAAAACAGCATAAAAGAAAGGCTTAAAACACAGATCGGGGAAAATGAACTGATGATAAAAAAGTTATTGCAGGAGGTAAAAAGTTTACCTGAGAGGATCGAACTGTCATCGCTTAATGGCAATAAATCATTCAAGGTCATAGATAATGAAGGTAAAAACCTGTTTGATTTTGTGACAAGCGCTGCATGGAACTCCAGAAAGCAGGTAATTGAATGGTTGCGGCCCTATTACCCAAACAAAAATGAGATCGTTGATCTGTTCTATGCCATAACCCAATGCCAGGGGTGGGTAAAGACAACCCACGCGAGTGTTACCGTACGAATCGAACCTCTGCAGCAAGCAAGCCGCAGGGCTGCCCAGGAACAGTTATGCAGAAAACTGACATCATTGGGGGCACAAACCCCAACAGGGAAATTTATGATAATTGAAGTTGGGGACTCACCGATATGAAAAATGTCCAAAAAAATAGGGTATTTTTAAGGTTTTCCGAGAGGTCTGCACAGATACTCCTGAACAGCGTTATATTAGTTTACTGAACAGTCGACCGGAGCTAATGCAAAGAGTACCCCAACATCAACTGGCAAGTTATATAGGAGTAAAACCTGAGTCACTCAGCAGGATCAGGAAAAGGATATTTAATAGAAAAGAAAATCTTTGAACTCATTTAATTTGCTTCTCCAGGGTTTCTTTCAAAACAACATTTACCAATAAGTCACGGTACTTCTCATTTTCTTCTATGATCGGTAAGTGGGCAGAGTTTTCAAAAATGATAAGTCTTTTACCTTCTTCAGCATCTAAGTTATGGTAGAAATTTTCAACCTGATCAGTTGGAGTAATCATATCATACTTACCCATAAAGAAGTATGTGGGAACTTTAATGGATTGTATTTCATTGGTGAAATTGATGTTTCTAATTTCCTCATACCTGGCGTTCATTGTAAAATTTAATCCCTTCCCAGCAATAGTTTTAATTCCTTCAGACAATGAATATTCAGGTGAAATCAAATAGTTTAATACAATAATTCCCATTTTTTTAAAGGGTTTATCATGTATAAATCCTCCATATCGAATAATGTATTTAACTTTTTTTAATTCCTTTTCTGGTGTATCATATGGTGGAGAACCTATTGCTTCTACTGCGTGCTGTAGTTTAACATCTCCGGATTTATCAGCTTCTTCAACTATAAAATCATAAAATAATTTTTGTTGCTCATTATTGTTAATGATTTGTGAAACACCTACATAGGCATGAATTTTTTCCGGATATTTATGTGCGATTTTAATTCCAACAATTGATCCTCCTGAGTGTCCAACTATAAATACTTTTTGAGTATTAAATCTTTTTCGTAAAAAATCAATTAACTCATTGCAGTCTTCAACCCATCTTTCGAATGTCATTGAACTAATTGGGATAGAACTATTGTAGGATTTACCTGCTCCCAGCTGATCCCAATGAATAACTGTAAAATGATGGATCAATTCAGCATCTAAATTTCGGGAGCTTGACATACCCATTACTGGTTCACCGGGTCCACCATGCAGAAAAAGTAATACCGGGTTATTTCGATTCAAACCTCTGATAAATATCCACTGGCTTATTCCACCCAGCGTAACTTCCTCCAATGAACTTATTCCCTCAGGTGTCTCAATTCTAGTTGAAATTTTCAAATAGGATTTAGATACGAGCAAACATAGAAATAGAAGCAACAGAACTCCTCCCAAAATATATGCTACCCATTTAATAATCTGTAAAAGCACTTGTGCCATTTTTTCAAGATATTAGTAAATAAAAAAGCTCACTTTCAAATACCTTAAAATTACCGGGTCCAAGATTTAAAAGCATTGACTTTCGTTAAGAAATTATATTCAATAGCTCCGTAATCTGATTCCAGGTTGACTGAATCATCACAGGGTCAACGCATATAAAGATCTGGAAATGAACTGGGATTAACAATTTCGTTGCGGTTGTTAACACCCGTGGATCCGTGCATTTGTGAAAGTGATGTGTTTATTAACAATTGTGCGTAAGCTGAGGGAAAAGGTTGATTGTTAGACGCCTCAATTACTGGGTTTTGCATCTAAATCTAGCGATTTTTGTTGGGATACAAAAATCTCGACAAAATGAAAACATCGCTTCACCATTATTTTAGTCAGTTGCCCGACCCACGTATCCACCGTAACAAGAAACATCTGCTTATAGATATCATCGTGTTAAGTGTCATAGCTGTTCTATGTGGAGCTGAGTCATGGAATTCAATTGAAATGTTTGGCAATTCCAAGAAGGACTTCTTGTCCAAGATACTTAAGTTACCCCATGGCATTCCATCCCATGATACCATCAACAGGGTTTTTTCGCTTATCAACCCGGGTAAGTTCGAACAACTGTTTATCCAATGGGTACAGTCATTAAGGGATACAAAGATATCCGGAGAAGTTATCGCTGTTGACGGCAAAACCATGCGAGGCTCAAAAGACAGTTATCATGACAAATCTGCCATCCATATAGTCAGTGCATGGGCAAACAGCAATCAACTGGTATTAGGCCAGGTCAAGACCAATGAGAAATCCAATGAGATCACGGCCATTCCTGAGTTATTGAACATGCTGGACATAGAGGGCTGTATTATTACCATTGATGCTATGGGCACCCAAAAGAAAATAGCCGAAACGATCATTGACAAACAAGCAGATTACATCCTTGCCTTAAAAGGCAACCAAGGATATTTAAAAGAAGACGTCCAGAATACTTTCATCAGGCAACAACCTGATTCCACAGATGAAACAGTTGAGAAGAGCCATGGCAGGCTAGAAACAAGGAAATGTGAAGTGATTAATAAACTGGACTTCCTTGATGAGAAAGAACAATGGGTAGGCCTGAAAAGTCTGGCTCGTGTTACGGCTATCAGGGAAATCAATGGCAAGGAAACATCTGAGAAGCGATTATATATCAGCAGCGTTGAAGCAGACGCGAAAAGCTTCAACTCATTCATCCGGCAACACTGGGGAGTAGAGAACTCACTGCATTGGACACTTGATGTGACCTTCAGGGAGGACGCTCAGAGAAAAAGAAATGGGCATGCCGCAAACAACTTCGCGCTTGTGGAGAAAATCGCTCTGAACCTGCTGAAGGCTGAGGGAACTAAGAATATGAGTATCAAGAATAAGCGCTTGGTTGCTGCCTGGGATAATCAGTTCCTGCTAAAAATCCTCCAAATTTAAATGCGTCGACCCTGTGAATCATCATTGATATTTCTGATTCCGGATCATATTCGGAAACGGACATACCTTCTGCCATAGCCTGTACCACTAATTTTTCAAAGGGAATCTTACCCAGGAGGGTTATTGATTTTTCATCAAGCAGCATTTCTATGGATCTGGTCATGTCAAGATGGATATCATATTTATTTATGATGGCACACATGGGTATTTTGAATTGATTGACCAGTTCAACCACCCGTATAGCATCGTGAAGGCTGGATTTGGATGGTTCTAATACCAGTAACACAAGGTCAGTTCCCGTAATGGAAGCAATGGTTGAACAGCCTGTCCCTGGGGGTCCATTTTTTATCAAATGCCCTGCTTCGCTGGTCTTAAATTTGAAGGATCTTGCAGATCAGCACAAAAATCTGTTGGCTGTGGTAGTAAATTCTAATTATTATGCACAACGAATCCCTGAATCAACCATAAAACTGAAAGCTGAGCTAACTGAATCGCTTCTACTAACTCATAAAAAATTCTTCCTGGATCTTAATCATTTCAAAGGGGATGTGGAATATAAGGATGGCAATATAGAGACCTTTGACAACATTCGAATGAAATTAAAAATGCCCAATTCCATCAATGGAAAATTTACAGGGAATAAGTTCGAAGTAAAATGGGATGATATTGAGGATGGATTTAGTAGTGATTCCGGACATGTATGGGCTATAGTCATTGAACAGGGGGATGAATTGCGGCTCAGCGGATTTGATTTTATTCAAGTAATAAAGAATAGTGAAAACCAATCCCGGAAAGCGTATCGACTGACCGGTGGGGGTATACCTTTATCTCTGTTAGAAGACGCTGGAATTCTCCTAGGAAGAGTAGAAGGCTATAATATTGAAGGCAAAAGCCATCTTACCGGATTTGTTTGGCAAGAAGACCGCTACGATGATGATCATAACCTTAAGGATGGATCATACTGGATTAAGGATGTTGAGTTTAATGCTGAAAGCTATTTAGAGGTAAATTTTACTTTACCAGATTAAAAAATTTACTACATTTGCACCTCGAAAATCATCTTAACAGGTGATATGAAACGGGGTATAGCGCAGTCCGGTTAGCGCACCTGCTTTGGGAGCAGGGGGTCGCAGGTTCGAATCCTGCTACCCCGACATATCAGGACATCTTCCTTTTTATGGGCGGTGTCCTTTTTATTTCCAGTCCCAATGATTGATGTCGCTGCAACTGGCAACCTACCTAACCCTGAAAATCAAAGATATCACACCATATATTTCCACGCTGGAATAAGTTTTATGGTAGTCCCTTCATCTTCAAATAGGTCAGATTGATTGTAGGTTAAGATTACACCTTCATTCATTCCAAAATAATCTAGTGCCCTTTTAAGACCGCCCAGCTCTCTTTTCATATTCAGGTCATCAATTCTGTAGCACACTTGAACACAGCTATCTGGCTTACCCTTGTTCATCACTACAAAATCGCATTCCCCTGTTTTATTAAAGTAGTATATTTCTTTGTGTTTTTTTCGAAGGTGTAGGTAAACTGCATTTTCAAGCTGGCGTCCATAATCCTCTGTAAATGTGGTTTTTATTTGGTGAAATATACCGAGGTCGACAGAGTATACTTTTTTCGGGTTACGGCTTTGGGCTTTGACCGAATAATCAAATTGAGGGACAAAATCAATCACATACGAATCCCTTAAATAAGAAAAATAGTCGGTTACCGTTGATGTTGAACTTATCCCAAACAATCCGGTTAACCTTCGTGCAGAAACCGGTTTCCCGATATTCGACACCAAATACACAGTCATTTCCCTTAAAGCATTGACATTACGAATGTTATGCCGCACTGCTATGTCACGGTAGAGAATGTCGTCAACCAGATGCTGAAGAATAGCACCCCTGTTGTTCTTTATATATTCAGGCATTCCTCCTATTTGAAGGTAATCGTTAAAGCTTTCAACGTTGTTGTTCAATTGTTTAAAAGCCAAGAATTCGGTGTAAGAAAAGGGATGCAGTTCTGATGATAAATGCCTGCCTGTGAGGTGTGTTCCCAGCTCTTTACTCAATAATGAAGCGTTAGAACCAGTAATGAATACCAGGTAGCCTTCATTTAATTTTTGATTAATAAAGATTTCCCATTTATCTATTATTTGTATTTCATCAAAAAAGAGGATCTTAACATCCCGCCTTTCAATTTCCGAATTTAAACGCGCAAAATCAGAAGTTTCAAATCCGGATAGTCTTATATCTTCAAATTTTAGAAATAGCGATTTTCCTTTGCTCCTTTTCAATATTTGCAGCATTAAGGTACTCTTGCCACACCGCCGGATGCCGGTTATTATTGAACAAAAATTCTCAATTACTGGGATATCATCGAGTATTTCCCGAAGCAATCCTTCGGGTGTTTTGTCTATATCCTCTTTTTGTGCATCTATTACGGATGATATAACTTCTTGTGTCTTCATTACTTATATCTGTTTGTAATGCAAATATATCACATATGTCCATTAGAAACAAACAATAATGTCCAATGTTAATGAACAATGACGTGTTATCTCTTTTGATATTATGAGGAAAGTAGGTTTATCGAAGCGGGAATATCAGGGCGGACTGCCTTTTAATTGATTTTGAAGCTGAATTATCAGCCTGATTTGCTAGGGTGAGAGCAGAAACATCACATTTCCAATTCATTATAGATCATTAACGGGTTTGGCCCATTC
>Ga0255388_1022_pt1 | contig 11606 bp, 11 predicted proteins | sample ANMaggSeSYBR01E3_FD_182118 | JGI IMG/M metagenome (GOLD analysis project Ga0255388, IMG submission 182118) | Sediment cell enrichment communities from methane seep in Santa Monica Basin, California, United Staets - ANME aggregate JGI... | ecosystem: Environmental > Aquatic > Marine > Cold seeps >...
TTGCTGTTATCGGAAGAAAGATGCACTCATAGGAACGGAGATGTTTTCATACTTGGAGATAGACTTTGAAGGAAAAAGGGAGAGGATCAAATAAAAATTTCTCTCCTTTTTTTTCCGGGGGGTTTTATTATTTTATTCTGGTCTAATTATCTCTAAAAAACACTGCCTTTTAGATTTTAAACTAAACCCCCTAAAATCCCGTTTTGAAAGTCGGCGACCAGATAGCAGAGGCAATTAAATGATGTATCGCAGGAAGATTGTTGGAATAGATAAAGGGCATTGGATTTTGTGTAATAGCGTTACTTGAGATAAATCAGAATTCCAGCGGAAATGTAGTCGAAAAGCTTATTAGCGGTTGTGTGATCTTGTGGTCCGCTAAACAATCACCATAAACTTTATTTCTCGCCAAGCGCTAAAAAGAGATATGGCTTGTTTGCAATTTTATATGGCAAGGGTCTGTTTTTAGTTTCAAAATCCCTAAGCTTTTCAAGATTATTCACTGATATTTTCTTTAATCCAACCTCAGTAAATAGATTAACTACATCGTTTGGCGTAATTCCGTTAAAAAAAGGTAATTGATCTTTTATCGTGGCGTAATGGCTCGTGAACATGCGTGGATTTCGGTTTTCTGTTATAAGAACGATTATACTAGCAAGGAATCGGCGTAAACGCATGTATTGCAGGATCGTGCCACCGGCCATCAATAAGTATGAGTTTACCACCGGATTTTACAACGCGACTCCACTCATTGACTGCGGTTTTGGGATCGGGTAATGTCCAGAGAAGATACCGGTTCATCACGATGTCGAAAGAGTCATCATCAAACGGCAAGTTTTCCGCATTGCCATGCATGAAATTAACAGCCAACTTCTGTTTATAAGCGTTACACTGTGACTTTTCTAGCATAGATTTGGATCTATGGCGTCATTATGGGGTTGGAAAAGTTGAGTTTTGTAAGCCAGCTTTCAACTGAGCATCCATCTTCAAGCAAGTTTATGAATTCTTTCAGAAGATTTGTTCTTTTCGTGTCGGAGCGTATCAGTTCTTTGCGTACGTACGGTCTTATCAGTTCTCTTGAGCTATGGAGTTCTTCAGGTGTGATGTCCCGCAGCTCTCGAATAAAGTCTCTTACGTCCGAGAGTATCTCATTCACATAAGTTTCATTCTCAAAATTCGAAAAAATCGCTGTTAACGCACCGTATTGAGCCATTTCATTCGTTGTTCTGGTCCTTCCGGTTCGTCTTCGTATGTGCATTCTGCTCCACCGGTGGCTGCGTTCTTCAATGTTGTTGTCGCGCATAATTTCCACTACATTACCCGAGTTGTCTTTCACTTCCACGAAAAGTTCGTTCGCGTGATTTCTGCAGTTTTTCGTTATTTGTCTTGCTGCATGGATGAGCTCTCCTCCACTTGCTTCCCCTTCTTTATCGATCTCCGTCAGGATCGTCTCCATCTCTTTTTTCATTTTCTGAGCTTTTGTTGGTGCTGTTTCACTCCCATTTTGACTTAAGTGTCTGCCAACTTTTAGCGTTGTCCGCACTTTTTCGAACCAGCCCCATATTTTTTTGAGGTTCGTATATTGGGTATTGACGATTGTATTGCTAGTAAGGGCATCTAATTTCTTAGAGAACTCAGTGAGTTCGCAGATATTAAGGTTATGGGATGAGTTCCACTCTAGAATTCTTTTGTTCAGGTTTTTTATCTCTATAATTCTGTTCATGATTTCAAGGTAAGGTAGAACGAAAGGATAATTAGAACTCCGTTCACGGATAATGAGCAGATGCTCTATGGCAAGAGCGATCCATTTGCGCTCAGCGACGACTAAAACGTTTTCAGAAGCCAGACAGACCTTAGCACAGATCTGTTCTTTCATTTTTTTGAGTTGACTTAGAATCCGCATTTCCACAATGCTCTTGCGAAACGCGGCGTATTTCTCTTTGAAAATGAGTTTCCCCTGGTTATTGACAAAATGATAGTGACATATTTGCTGTGGAGCCTCAGGAAAAATCTCTGCTACTGCTTCTCGGATCTGTTTGCTCATATCTCTGACTACTACTATTGGAGTCCCGTATAGCGAATTCAGTGCTTGCAAGAATGCCTTCACGTATTTTTTGTTTTCCGTGGGGATGATTTGAGCATCCATAGTGATTCCTGTCTCCCCTTCTTTTGCCATAAACACAATTTCGTTACCTGCCTCCCCTGTTCCGTCCAGATGAAGCCGTACACCCCCTCTTTTTTCAAAAAGGGCTTTCATTTGAGGTACCTGTCTTTTGTGTAGGGCATAAAACCTTAGTAAAAACTCTTCCGACAGGTTAGAAATCTCGCCAGTTGAGATATGGATTCCCTTTGACAAAAGAAAGGTTCTGATCTCTTCTCGTTGATAGTCGAAAAACCATCGTAAAATGCCAATTGCAACCATTACTTTGCTGTCAAAATTGCGACCAGCAGGACATATCCGATTAACGAGCGAAACTAAAGACTCATCGAATGATCCGTGTTCCTTACAGTATCTGAAACGTATAGTAAACCGTATCTCACCTGACAATGTTCTGACTATTCTTTTGTCTGTTCTTTGGACGTAGAGTCTTTTTTTACAGATGGGGCATCTCTTGTGGATTTTTTTGAGTTCTTTGGGTAAAATAGGTAGATACAGAACGTTTTTTTTCCGAAATCGTAGTTAATACCAATACGTTCCAGAGAGTCGCGCGTGACCGGGTGTCCCATACCCTCCAACATATCAAAGACCTCATTTGGTGTTAAATCTCCTTGCATCAGCCGAACCGCTAAATAAGAGAACTGTACATCCCCTATAGGGAAATTAGTTGGAAAAGACGGGTTAGTACCCAAAGATCGAATGTGCCGCTGGATAACTTTTCCACCAACTCGGACAGATTCTACCTCGGCGTAATAGACCTTGATTTTGCCGCTTTTATTACGCCGGATAATTTTTCGTATGTAGCTCATATTGTAGTGTAACATTCCACCACTATATATCACTATCGCTTTTTAGTGAGGAACCCCTGATTCAACACGTAGAGGTATAGTGCGATGCCGTGGGTGGATTTTAGTAACCTAAAAATCCAACCTTATTTTGACGCCATAGATTTGGATATATCTATTCCTGTTACCTTATGCCCAAGTTCCGCAAAGAGGAGCGCTAAAAAGCCTGTACCAGTCCCGACATCTAAAATATCGAGATTTTTTTTTCTGTCCCGATCTCAGTTTTTAGTATGGACTTCCAGAAGTCTTCCGCCGGATTTTGCGATTTATATTTATATACCTTTCTGTCATAAGTCTGGCTTCTTCTGTCCCAGTACAACCCCACCCTGCTTTTCACATCCATCACAAAACCCACCACATATTATAATATTATTTTACTATATCGTATTATTATTCACTTGTTTATTTCACATCAATATGAATAACGTATCTGCTCAAAAATCTGTGCTAAAAGAGAAAATATTTCTTTTGGTAAAGCTTTTCTTTCTAAGAAAAGGTTTTTTACCGCCGAAATCTGAGCGGTAGTGCATAGAGATAGATAGATGACAACAAAAAAGATAATGGTGCAGGGCACGGGGTCAGGCGTGGGCAAGAGTATAATTGTAGCTGCGCTTTGCCGCATATTTACCCAGGATGGTTATAAGGTTGCGCCATTCAAATCGCAGAACATGGCTCTTAACTCGTATGTTACTGCAGATGGCCTTGAAATAGGGCGTGCGCAAGCGTTTCAAGCGTTCGCCGCTTCTAAAGAGCCGACAGTGGAAATGAACCCGATCTTGTTGAAGCCAACAAGCGATACCGGCGCCCAGGTCATCGTACGTGGCAAGCCAATAGGCAATATGACGGCAAAGGAATATCATGATTACAAGCCAAAAGCATTGGCGCTCATAAAGGACTGCTTTGAGCTTCTTGAACGTGAAAACGAGATCGTAGTGATAGAAGGTGCCGGCAGCCCAGCGGAAATAAACCTCCGTGCGAACGATATAGTAAACATGCGCATCGCAAAACTTTTAGATGCGCCCGTGCTGCTTGTAGGCGACATAGACAAAGGCGGCGTCTTCGCCTGGCTTGTGGGAACACTCGAACTGCTTGAGGCAGAAGAGCGCGAGTTGGTAAAGGGTATTCTGATAAACAAGTTCCGCGGTGACCTGGACATACTCAAGCCAGGATTGGAGTACCTAGAGAAAAGAATCGGTATGCCAGTAATAGGCGTTATACCCTATTTTCAGGATATTAAGATACAGGAAGAGGACTCGCTATCACTGGAAAAGGGAAAGAAAAATTCGCCGTTAGAGGAAAAAGAGATAAAAATAGTGGTCGTTTACCTGCCACATATATCAAACTTCACGGATTTCGACGTTTTAGAAGCAGAGGATACGGTCTCGCTGCGATATGTTGGCAAGGGTGAAGAAATAGGCGAACCGGATGTGATAATTATACCAGGGTCAAAGAATACCATTGGCGACCTGCAGTATCTTAAAAGCAGAGGATACGCATCCGCGATAGTGGAAAAGGCAATAAGCGGTAAGTGCGCTGTTTTTGGCGTCTGTGCCGGTTATCAGATGCTCTGTACTACCCTGATAGACCCCAAAGGTGTGGAATCCAAACTCCGTGAGATAGAAGGCCTTAACCTGCTGCCGGCTCCAACGGTATTTGAAAGTCATGCACAGAAAATGACGAATCAAGTGCGTGCGATAGCGGATTTGGAGTTCTACAAGGGGGCTATAGCGGGCTATGAGATACATATGGGACGGACTCATTTCTCCGATGGCGCAATAAAAAATGCCTTTACGATTGTTGAACGCTCCGGTGAGAAGGTTATGGCTGATGTCGGTGGTGCTGTTTCGGGTAACGTCATAGGGACGTATATACATGGTATATTTGACAACGATGGATTCCGACATGCTTTTTTGGACTTCATAAGAAATAAGAAAGGATTAGCAATGTACAAGAAGGTAGACAAAAGTGGAGGGATTGACTGGGATATAGAATATAATAAATTAGCAGATGTCATGCGTAGAAATAGCGATATGAACAAGGTATATGAAATCTTGAATCGCACATGAATGATGACAATATTAGGGAACTTCCAGATATAAATTTACCAAAAACAGTCATCAATAAGACACAGATAACTTAATAATTTTTTAGGACTTTAGAGTAGCATCTGTATAAATCAGTGAAATCAGTGTCTTTGTATGATATTTATCAACATTATTAGTAAACTATTTACTGGGGGTTCCCTTATAAGGTATGAAAATGGATAGTGTTGCAGAACTGCTAAGCGGATGGATAAGGAAGAAGGTGGAAGAAGCATCTGCTAAGGGTGTTGTCTTAGGTATGAGCGGTGGGTTGGATTCTTCTGTAACTGCGGTATTATGCAAGACTGCATTCCCTAAAAGCACACTTGGACTGATAATGCCATGTTTCAGTGATCCTGAGGATATAGCGCACGTGAAACAGGTAGCGGAAAAGTTTGATATAGAAACAAGGAAGGTTGACCTCTCACCGGTCTTCCTCACGGTCCTTGAAACGCTGGAATCTCCGGCATACGAGGTAGGGGATATAGCAACGGCGAACCTTAAGCCGCGTCTGAGAATGCTTGTGCTTTACTATTTCGCAAATAAGCTGAATTATCTGGTTGTCGGTACAGGAAACAAAAGCGAACTCATGATTGGCTATTTCACCAAATACGGCGATGGTGGTGTGGATATACTCCCGTTGGGCGATCTCCTGAAGACCGAGGTGCGAGCTCTGGCTGAGGCGCTGGACATCCCGAAAGCGATAATAGCGATGCCGCCTTCTGCTGGGCTCTGGGCTGGGCAGAAGGATGAAGCGGAGATAGGAATGTCTTACGAGGTACTTGATAAGATATTGGCAGCGATTGCGTCAAATGATTCCGCAGGTTGCGATATGGATAAGGTCGAGAAGGTGAAGGCTATGGTTAAAAGGGCAGGACATAAACGCGAAAAAATTCCGGTTGCGTATCTAATTTAGGACGCAGATTTACACTGATTTACACGGATTTAATTTTTTGTTTTCCTTTGTTGGAGCCGCTGGGCTATTTTTAACGGCATTAATCTTTTCACCGCATTTTTTGGTAAAGCTTTTTGCTTGCAAAAAGGTTTGTGTTAATCTGTGTCTATAATTAATTTTAGTTGGATATTATGCTTTCTTGCGATAATTAAATTGATAGTACAAAATCCAAAATCCGTATTTTTTTGTTACCGCGCATCAAAAAGTTTAAATATTGTGACAGTCAAATGGCAAAACAAAGTAGAAAAGAGTGACTTCCCGGCAGTAGAATTAAAGAAGAGCCTCTGGAAGCATGTCTAAACATCCTTTAATACCAAATTCAGTCATTAATTATGCCCGTTTTCCCCATAATTTTTGTTATATTCATCTAAAGCACATTTAAGCCCATTTTATCAGACATAGGAAAAGGGGTGCATAAAACACTCGATATCTTTAACGAAGCGCTTAATAAAGCTTGAACGAGGGTAATTAAATTTGCCCCTCGCTTTAAGATGCAAAAAGTATCGCCCCATACGACCTTATACGGCCTTCAGTAGTAGCCTAATTAAAGCCGTAGACAAATTTTTAGTGCAAAAGAGGAAGAATTAATAGAATAAAGGTAAATTAGGGCATTGTGGTAGGCGATTCCAGAGGCTCAGAATAAAATTTTGGTGGGTAAAGACCAATTTGAATATTATAAAGATGAACTGATCATTCTTCCGACAGGCATATTTTTATTAATGATATGAAGCACTGTCAAATTTTACAGTGAAATCACTATACTCTCAAGTTTTACCGCAGAGCGCGCGGAGAACGCAGAGGCATTAGAAAATATACGAGAAGTGATTAAAATGACCATCGAAAGCATGATTGAACATGGAGAGCAAATACCAGCGGAAATGGAAAAAGACTCTTCTGAATCTTTGGCCGCTGTAGTCACATGACCAAAATCTATTCTATCTTCACTTTACAGCCACCATCCATACTTTTTCGTAGTTCTTTTGTCAACCCCGCCCTTTATAATTCCTGCAAGACCTTCACCCTCAGCTTTGAGAAATCCGCTTTTATCTATACTTGAAGAAAAAATAAAAAATAAACACATATTATTCTTTTTAATTATATCATGATAATGATGAGGAATGACAAATGGTGCAAGAAATAAAGACGAAAGAAGAAGTATTTGAAGCCATAGAGAAGCGAGCTGTAAAGAGCATCGGACTCTGGTTCACAGACATCCTGGGGCGGTTAAAGAGCGTTGCCATTTCTGTTTCCGAATTAGAAGCCGCCTTTGACGAAGGCATGGGCTTTGACGGCTCTTCGATAAAGGGCTTTGCACGGATAGACGAAAGCGACATGCTCGCGAAACCAGACCCCACCACATTCCGATTTGTTCCGTGGCGACCAAAGGAGGATGTAGTTGCGAGAATGTTCTGTGACATCCTACAGCCCGATGGCACCCCCTACGAAGGCGATCCGAGGTATATATTGAAGCGGAACTTAGAGCATTTGAAAGAGGACGGCTACACATTCTATGTCGGTCCCGAACCGGAATACTTCTATTTTAGAGGCGATAAAAATCCGGAGCTACTGGATGAGGGCGGCTATTTCGATTTGATGACCTTGGATGCGGGAAGCGACTTACGAAGGGATGCGGTCTTAACGCTGGAGGCAATGGGGATAGATGTAGAAGCAAGCCACCACGAAGTTGCACCGTCGCAGCATGAGATAGACCTTCGTTATAAAGATGCGCTTACTATGGCCGACCAGGTGATGACATACCGAATAGTGATAAAGGAGATAGCGCAGCAACAGGGCTGTTATGCATCGTTCATGCCGAAACCCATCTTAGGTGTGAATGGTTCGGGAATGCATGTGCATCAGTCGTTATTTAAAGGTGATAGAAATGTATTCTTCGATCAAGATGAAGAATATCAACTGTCTGAACATGCAAAATGCTATATCGCGGGACTGTTACGGCATGCACCGGAGATAACCGCGATAACCAATCAGTGGATAAATTCGTATAAGCGTCTGGTTCCGGACTATGAAGCGCCGGTGTATATTACTTGGGCACGTCGTAACCGCTCTACGCTTGTACGGGTGCCGATGTATAAACCGGGAAAAGAGAAAGCGACACGAGTGGAATATCGCAGCCCGGACCCAGCATGCAACCCTTATTTGGCATTTTCTGTGATGCTCGCTGCCGGGCTGGCCGGAATGAAGGGTAAGTACGAGTTGCCACCATCCACGGAGAAGGATGTATATTTGATGAGTGGTGCGGAAAGGGCGAAGGAAGGGATAAAGTCACTACCCGGGAGTTTGATTGAGGCTATTGGACTGACCGAGAATAGTGAACTGGTGAGAGAAGCTTTAGGTAACCACACCTTCAACAACTTCATCACATCAAAGAAGATAGAATGGGACAAATATCGCGTGAACGTGTCGGAATGGGAGTTGAAAGAGTATCTATCGGTGCTATAACACTTTTTCTTTTTTAGAAAAAAAGAAAACCTGTGCTAAAAGAAAAAAGTATTTGTTTAGCAAACGACGACATTATACAGATTTTCACGAGAAAAGCAAAAAAAGGCTCAGGCTTAAGGAGTCTATTGGCTTTTTTAGAAAAACATATGGAACCATGAACAATAGTGAAGGGGATTGACTGCAATGAGAACGAGGATTGGTATAATTGCGATACAGGGCGATGTGGAAGAGCACGTTAGGGCGATGGAGAAGGCTTTAGCAGAGCGAGGAGAAAAAGGCGAAGTGGTGAAGATAAAGCATCGAGGACTAGTTAAATCATGTGATGCCATTATCATACCAGGCGGGGAAAGCACAACAATAGGCAGGCTAATGGAGCGAGAAGGCATCCTTTTGGAGATAAAAGAAGCTGCTGAAGTGGGAAAGCCGATATTGGGCACCTGTGCTGGGATGGTATTGCTTGCGGAAAAGGACGATGAAGAAGTTGCAAGGACAGGACAGCCACTGCTCGGTTTAATGGATGTAAAAGTAAAGCGGAACGCTTTTGGAAGGCAAAGGGAATCTTTTGAGGTGTTGTTAAAGATGAGCCTTTTTGATGAACCCGTTCATGCAGTTTTCATTAGAGCTCCTACTATAACCCAAGCGGCGAAAAATGTGGAGGTATTAGCAACTTTCGATGGGCAGATAGTAGCTGCTAAGCAAAGAGAAATATTGGCACTTTCTTTTCATCCTGAATTTACCGAAGATATACGGATACACCACTATTTCCTTGAAAACATATTATAACTATATACCATGGTCTAAAACCAGAGTTAACTGGTGAGAGAAGCTTTAGGTAAGTACAGCTTCAACAACATTATCATTTCAAATACGGTAGAATGGGGTGCGTACGCGTGAACGTTACGGGATGTGAGCGGAACGGGTATCTGGCGGTGCTGTGAAGAGTTCATAACTTTTATGAAAAGTTCTTAAATAGTCTTTTATAGACCACTATGAAAAGTAAATACGGAGAAGATTTAAAGATAAAAAAGGAAGCGCATAGTGGAGAGATAGGACAGATGGACGAAGAGAAGATAGATGAAATAATAGAATACCATAGAGCAGACAAATCAAAGTTGATCGGCATATTGCAGGTGGTATGAGTATCAAGAGACCAGGGAGCAGTTCCAGCATGCCCGTCATCAAACTCAATCCAATTCCAGCCAGGATACCGGTAAAAGAGCAGAATAGCAGTGAAAAGGGCGCTTGTCTAAACAAAGCAGAGAAGTTGTGAAAAAATGATCTGACGTGGCTGAGGGGTGCTACCAGGACATGAGCAGCAATAAGAGCTGAGCAAAAGCTGCTGGGCTTCGCTTTCTTTTGCTCTTCTTGCATTTCCATACCGCCTTTTAGCTCTGCCATCGTTCTTATGCTTGCCAATACTAATGCCCGTGTTCAAACCATTATCCCAGCTATCCGGGGGCTCAGTATCCGTTTCGCATTCCATATCCTGCATGTGCCTCATTCTCTTTTCTTATGTTTATGTTATCCCGTTCATTTATAAATATAATTTAATTAGAAACAATGTCGCCAGAAGAAGAGGAACTGGATGAGATACGGAAGAGGATAGATGAAATAGACGCTGCTATTGTTGATTTACTTTCCAAAAGGATGGCATATGCGAAGCAGATAAAGGCTGTGAAAGTGCGAATGAATATACATATTAAGGACGGACGAAGGGAAGAGCGGGTAATAGAGAACTGGTGTGAGCATGCAAGAAGGAATAAGAGCGGCGGTGAGTATGATTTGAGTGAAGAGATGATGAAGAAGATGGCTGCACTTATAATCGAATATACAGTTAATAATGAGCTGCTAGCTAATAACTCAGATATGAGCGTGTGACAGAGAACATGGAACTCAGAGTGAGGACGGCGAAAGGAGTTGAGGTAAAAATAAGGGACTTTGAAGTTGCAGATATTAGAAGGGTGATGGAAATAGAGGTGGATTCTTCTCTTGATGGCGATGCGGGATTGTATCTGGAGTTACGTGATGAATGGCCAGCGGGGTTCTTAGTTGCAGAGAGAGAAGGGCGTGTAGTGGGGTTTATAGTTGTGATTTTAACGCCGGAAGGCGAAGGGCGTGTATTCACACTCGCTGTCGATTCCCGATTCCGGGGGTGGGGTGTTGGGCGCGTGTTATTAAAGGCTGCTTTTGGCGTGTTGAGGAAACGGAAAATAGGGTATGTTGAGTTGGAGGTCCGGGTAAGCAATTCGATAGCTATGGGCCTATATAATCGTATGGGCTTTATGGAGGTTGGGTTCTTCCCTTACTATTACAAAGATGGTGAAGGCGCAATACTAATGAATAAGGTTTTGTAATGGCATAAAAATTTAAACACGATTTGACAGCACCTTTATCAATCCCACTGGTCCTGTCATCATCATGTCGCCACCGGGAGCGGAGAAGACACCAAGTCCTTTCATCTTCGCCCGCCGCGGGCCGGTCAATGAGATTATATCGGGTTTATTTACGCCTACTACCAAAGCACCATGTCCACCATCATCAAAAACCTCTTTGTTAGTTATAGTGCCGTCAGACAGTTTTTTTATGTAGTAATCGAGCTTTTGTTTGTCGAGCATGCGTGTATGATGCTCAAAGACACCTAGTATTCGGTTCCCAACCAATGACATCGCAATAGTATGCGCATTGCCGACATTTATGCAGATAGCACTCGCCTTCTCTTTTATCCGTTCGTCTTCAAGCGAGCCCAAAATTGCTGCCGGTCCCGTGTCCATCAAGAGTATGTGTCCATCATACCATCTTTTCACCGAGTGCAATAGCGAGTGCATCCTGCTGAGGTTCTCCGGTACGGTATCGAAATATCCAAAGGCATCTAATCCGCCGTCCCCTACCTTCTCCTCGATCAAATGGAACCTATTTTCTCTATCTGTAACTCCTTTTGGTGCAACGCCATGGTCCTGAACAGCTATTGCGATAAAATCAAATGCCGTTTCAATACCGGAAGAAGAAAGGAAAGGCAAAAGCTGGCGATTTATATCGGAAACAAATATATGCTCCGCATTTTCTCTTATGCGTTCTACCTCATCATCAGTTATAATCTCGATCCCATAGCT
>Ga0255388_1023_pt1 | contig 11563 bp, 5 predicted proteins | sample ANMaggSeSYBR01E3_FD_182118 | JGI IMG/M metagenome (GOLD analysis project Ga0255388, IMG submission 182118) | Sediment cell enrichment communities from methane seep in Santa Monica Basin, California, United Staets - ANME aggregate JGI... | ecosystem: Environmental > Aquatic > Marine > Cold seeps >...
GGACAAAAGGTGAATATGCCTATTGACAGAGGCATTCAAAAATAGCCAGATCACTGCGGGTAGCAGTAAAAGAAACAGACTTTCTGAGAGGTACCGTTGAAGATTTGTTAACCCCATCACTATGTCTTTATACATGTAAATTTAGTGAAAATTCTTAATTAATAAAAAATCTGCACTCCTGGCTTTTTGCCAATGAAAACATTAAGAAAAGTTGTTATAAACACCCTCCATTTGCAATTTTTTCCCTACGAGTTGTATTTTACTTCTTTCTTAGGCATTGCTCAAAAATTAATTGGGGTTCTTTCATTCATTACGATAATAGTGAATAATTCCATTGAGGAAGAATTTCATCTCTTCTAATCTTGATTGAGTTTTCGACTTCTGTTTTATTGAAATTCATTCCTGATTGATACTCCTTTTCATTTAAGAAGGCTTGTATAGCAAGTCCTTTAGTTGTTGTTGTCGATTCAATATAATTCATTGCTACCTCATGTGATCGTAAAGGCACACCCTCCCAGTTTTTTGAAATATGTGAAAACATTCTATGTTCAATCGGATTCCACTTTGAAGCACCTGAAGGATAATGGCATACCTGAATGTCAATACCATAGATTGAAGACAATTTGGTGTAAAGAAAATATTTCCAACCATGTTTTCTATAACCATTACTACCACCGGAATCACAAAGAATCAACAGTTTTTGAATATCAGAATATCTTTTGTAAGCAATGCAGGTTAGCCAGGTTTCAATTGCATCGACTGCAAATTCAGGTGTTTCGCTGCTTGTGCCTAATACCACAGTACCTTTACCTGTTAGTTTTTCATAAATGCCATAAGGGCTGATCTTCCCTATTGCGTTGGACAAAAAATCATGATCCATTGTTTTTTCTGCTTCTTTACCATACTTCCTGCCCTTGTTGCTGAAATTACCTATCATCTCTTTTTTCTTTGTGTCAACGCTAATAATAGGTTGGCCCATATCTTCATATTCCTTTACTCTTGATTCGATATATTGAAATTGTTGATCTCTATCGGGGTGCTGTGTGGTTGAAATTGACTTTCGGTTCAATTTTAAAGAATAACCAATGGCTTTTAATACTTTCCCTGCAGTGTTTGGAGAAATATCAATTCCCTTGCCCTTCAATGTTTTACTTAACGAGTAGGTGCTTTTTCTTGTCCAGTTCAATGATTTTCCCATTGGATCACCTGCTGTTTCCGGTTCCATAATCTCTTCAATCAATTTCAGGATTTTTTTGTTTTTTTTAGTGATGGTCTGCCTGCCCCCGTGTTCCGTATTCTCGAGAAATTAATATCTTTTGTTAATAATTCTTCCCTCCCCCGGGCTACCGTTTTTTCATTTATGCCAAGCTTTTCTGATACAGCTTTGTCTCCTCCATAACCTGTTTGTATCGACTCTAATCCTGCGTATAGCCTGAGTTGCTTTTCATTTAACCCGTTCAAAAATAAACCCAGGCATTCTGCATAGGTTGAAACCGGTTGAAATATACGTTGGTTTCGTTGTTTTAATTGGTCAGCTATTTTACCGGGATGGAAATACACGAAATTATTGCCTGTTTGCTCCCTGATTATTTGATTATTCCGGCATAGGGCCAACAAAACATTATGAGGGGTAACTTGTAATATTTCCTGTAACTCTTTTGCAAGGTAACCTTCTTCTGATTGTTCTAATAAAGATATGATTGTGTTTCTTAAAGTACCCGAACTTGAGAAATGTATATCGTTGTAATGCCATAAACCATGAAGGTCAAATCTTGCAAGCCTTTTTAGTGAATAATACTTCCCTGCATGGGAATAACTCGATACATAGCATAAGCGTTTTAAATTTCGATAAATGGTCATATCTACATCAGTGCCTAAAATGATTTTCATTTCTATCATGTCTAATACAATCTGGCTTTCAAATCGCCTTTCTAATTGATCAACAGGATATTGGGTGGTTTTCATAATGTTGGAATTGTGAACAGAAATGCATTAATTCACAATTATAACATTTTAATTACAAAATAACAAATAAACATTAATCATTGTTTGTCAGATTATTAACAGTATAGCACATTGCTTTAGAGTAAAGTATAATGTTGTATTTAGGATTATAAATGTGATATTATTTTTGAGCAATGCCTTATTAGTGCGCGCGTCTGATTTCTATCCCGACAGCCGCTCGTCCAGGACTGTGGGGGAGCGGGGAGGTAACTAACCGCTCTACCCGGAAGTGTTGGCCAATATATGTCTTACAAAAGAATTGCTTCATTTTGCAGCAATGTGTTGCATATCCCAATATCACAGGGCAGTATCAAAAACATGCTTAACCGGGTTACACGATTTTATTTGCTGTAAATCAATTTCTTTGTGACAACGCTACCATCCACCAAAATCTTGAAGAAATAGACTCCGTTTGAATATTTAGATAAATCCCACTCCAATGATTCGAATTGGATTTTCTTTTGAGGCATAGCCATCATTTGTTTTCCCTGACTGTCATACATTGCTATCTGTACTTCGTGATACTCATTAAGATTCAGGGTTAAGAGAATCCTGCCATTTGTCGGATTTGGTACCAGGCTTATCAACTTATCAAAAGTAATATCATTTAAGGCTGTAGCTACAATAGTATTGGTCACAGAACATCCCTGGGAATCAGTAACAGTTACGGTAAATGTGCCTGCAGATAGATCCGTAGGATCTTCAACCTCCGAGATTACAGTGTTTGATTCATCACTCCAGGCATAGTTATATATTTGTCCCGAACCTCCAGTAACTGTAATATAAATAGCACCGTTTTTGTTGTTAGCTGTTTCATTTATGATAGAATCCACTGTTACTATTATTGGATTGGGTTCAACGATGCTTACATCTGATTCTACATGGCAATTACTGGCATCGGTCACAGTTACTGAATAGGTCCCGGGAGCGAGGTTTCGCTCGATTTGTTTGTTTCCACCACTGGACCAGGAGTATGTAAAGGGAGGGATTCCACTTTTTATAGATACAGATGCTTCGCCTGAGAAAGAATTGCAAATTCCTTCCGTACTGGTTTCCAAATCAAATTCTAAAGATTTAAGTTCTGCAATTAGAAATGTGTCGCTTGCAATACAGTTGCTAGCGTCTGTAACAGTAACAGAAATCATATCTTCGCTAGTAGCAACAAATTGTGTTTCCGTAAAGGTTGCCCCGTTGGACCATAAATAATCAAATGGTGGTGTACCCCCACTTACTTCCACCTTTACCTGACCCTCAGAATAGTTGATACATTGGATTCCACCCAGCAATTCTACTGAAAAGTTGGTACAGCACGCACCAAATGTTATTGAATCACTTGCCCCAAAGTTGTTTCCACCTTTTAAAAGAACACCATTCCAATAAATAGAGTATCCATTGTATTGAGCAGTGTCAATTCCGTTTCCTTCGCTATCAAAAATTGTAAAAAGGTAACAGTGGTCTGTTCTAGCACAAATCAACTCCTGATACGTAGAATCAGATACTAAGCTATCTCCTGAGCCAATAATGGTTCCATCCGTTTGGTCCTCTACTTGCCAGCTAGTCTCTTGTGCCTTGCTATCCGTTTTTAAGATAAGGAGAATTTCAGCATCATACACCTCCGGGCAAGGTGATTCATGAAGATTACAGTCTGAGATTCCCAAAGCGCCACCCTGGGCACCTCCAGTGATGCCGAAGTTTTGGGCGATAAGAAGATGGGGAAATAATGCGAAAAGCAGTATAATAGTTTTTTTCATGTATTATTTATTTGCAATTATTCTACTTCGTTTTGCTGATTCTTTAAAGAATCTGTGACAATGAGTTTTTCCAATGTCCTGCTAACATCACATAATCGAATATTAAAAACCTTTAGGTGGTGAAGTAAACTTCATATTCACCATACCAGTCTTCTGGTGAACAGGAATAGGAACAGAAGTCACCGTAAAAGCACTACCCACAATGAAATATCCAGCCTGTGTTCTCCACTGTCCAGAAGAGCTTCGTATATAAGTCTTACCACCTACTGATTTTTTAGGCCTACTTTTAGATTTTTTCTTTTTGTTATAATCACTCCAATCTACGTTAAAATCCCAAACGTCATATGCTTCAGCATTTCCTGTTACACTCCAACTCTCGGGCGTACAACATTTCACTCGGACATCTAATTTCAGCGTGTATCTACCGAGGGACGCTTTCAATCTCATTGCAGCTGAAAAATTATATTTTCCCGAAAAAATTACCTCCTTTTCACCTTGACAATACTTTTGCAGATCGGCTAGGAATTGTTTATGTTCTCTAATATCGATTTTATGTGGACGTGCCTCAAAAAATTCAGCTTTTGATAAATTATAAGTCAACCCATATCCAAACATGTACCTTCTTAATAATCTTTGTGGTAGCCCAGCATCCAATGACCCAGCCTTTATTGCTAGCTGATACATTATCTCTTTGGCTCCATCAACTTTTGGACTGGGTACTAAAGAAGATCCACCTGTAAAATCGTTTATTGTTTCCCCTAAACTTTGTGAAGTAATCCTATCCCAAGCAAACTCAACGTCATCCCAAAAACTAGGTTCGTCATCCAAACCAAAAGGATCAATGCGGTTTAAGGGATTGTTCCCTACATATTGATACAGATTCATCCCATCAACAAATCCAACGGGATCCCTCTGCAAAAACCTTCCGTTATTCGAATTGTAGTGTCTGGCCCGGTAATAATAGAGGCCTGACTCCTCATCCAATCTTCTTCCTGCAAAAAGGTATGGATTGACAACAGCTGAAGTGCTCACTTCATCAAAGTTGTAATCAAAAACTCTCACATTACCATAGGCATCATACTCATAGTATTCTATTGGGATTCCAGCAGCATCAGTAAGCGCAACTATTGAGCCCAATGAGTTTTTGTGATAGTAATAATCCTCTCCATCTCTTTGCATGACCAGGATGTCGTCTAATCCGGTGCCATACAGATAGCTGGCTTTAAGGGTGCCTGAACCGTCTTTTTCTTCCAAAACTCTAGCTCCGTCATATACATAATCAATAATATCTGTTGCTAACGACTTGCTAATTCTTCTACCCAAGGGATCATATTCGTAGGTGGCAATACTTCCGTTATTGACTGAGATTAATCGGTTTTCAAAATCATATTGATATGTAAAATTGCCATCTTCCATAAGATTACCATTGGCATCATAAACAGGATTTGACATCCCGCTGATAGAAGTATATTCATTCATTTCATTAGCTGAGTACATAGTTGAATTGTTATCTGTAATCACTTGCTGACGATTACCCAATGGATCATAATCAAAGCTGTGTTGATTTGAATAGATACCTGTGGTAATATTACCTCTTTGAAATCCTGTTAGCCTGAAATTCTCATCATATGAATAATTTTCTGAACGATCCGGGCTATGGTTTTTATCTACAAACTGTATATTACCTTCAGCATCAAAGGCATAATTCAGGTGAATATAATTGCCGCTATTATTGGAATGCTGCAAAGAAGTTATCCAATTCGCGGTATTATAAGTAAAATGACTTTTAGTACCATTCATATAAGATCTTACCATAAGGCGGTTGCCTCCATCATAAAACCATTTTGCCATTTCATCACTATTTCGTTTCAATTCTTTTAGTCTGCCCCTTTTATCATATAATTCTACAACAATATAATTTCCTTCAGAATAGCTTATGGTTCGTTGGAAGTTGGGAATGTCATAAGTATAATTGGTGGTGTTACCATTAAGAGTTTCAGAAAGTATACGACCAGCCTTATCATAAGCAAAGAGGACAATTGCCTGTGCATTGGAGGCAGAAGTCATACGCCCCATTGCATCATATGCAAAACTGTCATCGTTGTTCCCGGGATAATCTCGGAGTATTAGCCTGTATCTTTCATCATACTCGTAGGAAGTTACAATACCATTATTATCCTTTCTCGAAATTACATTTCCAAAAGAATCGTAGGTATATACCACCGTAGTTTCGTCTGCATAGGTTTCTTTTATCAGACGATTGTTGTCATCAAATTCATAAGCAGTTGAACTTCCATTTGCGTCGGTGATGGTGGTCAAATTCCCTGTTTCATCAAAAGTATAGCTTGTTGTATTGCCTAAAGCATCGGTTTGACTGGTCTGCCGATTGAGGGCATCATAGCTTTGCGTATTGATATTCCCCTCCCGGTCGGTAGTCTGCAACAGGTTGTCATTATTGTCATAAGCATATTGGCTAATACCTCCGTTTTGATCAGTGGTAGCTATAATACGTCTGAGAGCATCATATTGATGAGTAATCGAATTGCTGTTGCCATCGCTCTGCGTAAGTGTATTTCCCAAAAGATCATATGTATTTTTATCTATTCTTCCAAGCTCATCATAAGAAGCGATGAACCGGCTCTCCTGGTCATAAACGTTATGGATAATATTACCGGATGGAAGGGCAGTTGTTAATACGTTTTCCAGATTATCATAGGTCAAAGCTGTTGTTTCATTCTCAGTGTTTGTTGAGCTTGTCAATCTGTCTAATGCATCGTAAGTAAATTGATCTGTTTCGTTGTCTTCATTGGTAATAGAAGTCGTGTTTCCATTTTCATCAAAAGACTTCTTAATGCTGGAACCATCTGCATAAACTGCTTCTTTCAACTGACCGAGTGCATCATACTCGAAAGAAGTAATTCTTCCAAGGGCATCTGTTTCGCTGATTCGGTTTCCATTATTGTCATATTCAAAATTTTGGATCCCTGCAGGGTCTTGAATAGAGATTATTCGATCGAGTTCATCGTAGGATAATTCAGTAGTTAAACCTCTTTCGTCTGTTATCATTATTCGATTACCGGTTTCGTCAAATCTAATTTTGATGCTATCCCCCAGGGCATTGATTAGCAGGATGGGCTGATTCAGGGCATCGTAAATTATCTGCTTCGTATTGCCCATTTTATCAGTGGTCTCAACGCTATTGCCATTGTCATCATACTGATAGCTTATTTCCTCGCCTAATGCATCGGTTATTTTACTCAGCCGATTGTTGGCATTGTACTCGTAGCTCGTGGTATTGCCTAGTGCATCCTGTTCTTCTATAAGGTTATTATTCTTATCATATGTATTTGTGGTTTGATAGAATGCATGTTGTGTGTTAGTTAGTAAATCCAACTCATTGTATTTAAAAGTAGAAGCTACTCCATCCGGACTAATTACTGTTGTATTATTCCCACTGGCATCATATTGAAAGCGAGTCTCATTTCCAAGTGCATCTGTTACTGAGGTACGCCTGTTGAGCTTATCATAAGCGTATGTAGTGCTAAATCCTCTATAATTAGTTTCTGTCATTAGGTTACCATTGGCGTCGTATTCCCAATATCGGGTATGGCCAAGCGCATTCGTTTCAGCTGTTTTCAGGTTCCGTTGGTCGAAGGTGAATTGGGTTTCATTGCCATTTGGATCCATCGTGGAAATTAAATTACCCACTTCATCATAACTGAATTTTGTTATTCTCTCCAGCGGTTCCATATTTTTAATCATGCGGTTATGTGCATCATATTCATAGGTAGTTTCATAACCTCGTTTATTTTTCATCCATATCTCATTTCCATTGGGATCATAGAACCTTTCAATACTATTGCCCAAGGGATCTGTTGTTTTTACCAGCTGGCGTAATATATTGTACTCATAATATGTTGTATCTCCATTAGGTGTGACAGAATAGAGGAGGTTCCCTGCTCCATCATATTCAAAGAATTCTGTACCAATAGGATTAGCAATTGTTGTTTGGTTCCCAAAGCTATTATAGGTCAGATTCGCGGTATGTCCTTCTCCATTGGTGGTGGTTTTCAATAAACCATTATCGTAATAGGAATAAATTCTGGTAACTCCCATAGGATAAAAAACGGAGGTTACATTGCCCGAAGCGTCAAAACTACTAGATGTAATATTTCCATTTCTGTCTTTCCAATATGCCAATTGGTTGAATTGTGTTTCATATTGAAATTCTTGAATGTTATTTAAAGGATCAGTTTCAGTCAACACATTACCCTTTTCATCGTAAGTATAGTTGTATTCCAGTCCTTTGGCATCAGTAATTCTGGTAATATCATTTTCCGCGTTGTATTGGTATTGTATATCAAAACCACAGCAACTGCCACTGATCTGGGTAGCGCGGCCTTCACCGTCAAATGTATATGTTGTGGTTTGGATGGAACCCTGAACAGGTTGAGTGACAACGGTCTGGCTATTAACCGGATCATATGATACGTAAATCTGACTGATGCCTGACTCCAGGCTTGTAACGGCGTGTTCATTATTGTACCCGACCTGGACCACATTACTTCGCTTGTCATTTATTTGTGTGATCAATCGGTCAGAGTTATAAATGAAATCTTCTGTAAATCCCAGAGGATCAGTTATTTTACGTAAATTTTGGTAAGGATCGTATTCAAAATGTACAACCCTGGGAGGTGTGGTGTTGCTATCAATGATCTTAGTTAAAAGACCTGCCGAATATTCCAAATGTATGCTTCTTCCGCAGGCACCTGTAATAGTGGTTGCCCGGGATCCCGTAAAATTAATAATGAGTTCATTGTTGTTTCGGTCCTTGACTTTTGTTAGACGCCTGTGACTAGAATCCTCAAAATGATATTCCAGACCGTATTTGGATCGCAACAGGAATTGGTCATCACCGAGGTGGATCAATGTATCAGAAATACCTATAGGGGAAATATATGATCCTGCATTATATTGGAAAATGTCTTCACGCCCATCCCCTCGATGGATATGAATATCAGTGCCGATTCTTTCCCAAACCATATTATAATTGTAGGTCCAGCCATTGCCATATCCGTAGTTTATCCCTGAATTGCAAGTATTATATGCAAAGTCAATGGTAAGCTCAGGGCCAAGCCCGGAAATGGATAAAATAGGTTCTTTTACGAAAAAATTACCACTATAGCTATTAAACTCTGTTTCACATGATGGAGGACCCTTAACATTGGGTCTTGTTTGCTTCTGAGGTTTTGATAGTTCTTCTACCATTGGTGGAGATGGCATTTCATCACCACTGTTCTCTTCTTCCTCACAACATTGAGTACATGAAAAGAAACCAAATGGGTATAAACTATTATCCCGGTAGTTCGACGAAATATTGTTGTATTGCATCCCTATCTCATCCTCAACAACATCAACATTAATATTAGAATTTGTCTGATTATCATCTTCATCGATCATTTGCAGGGTATACATCCCGGCATCATTCAGTTCAGCGGGTCCAACAAGTGGATTCTCCTCTGAAGAACTAAATCCATTAGGGCCCATCCAATAAAAATTATATGGCCCTTCGTCAGGAGGATTAGCAAAAAAGGAAAGCGGATCGTCTTCAAATAGAGGTCCTGTATAGCTTGGTGAAGGTGCATTGATACCAGGTGTACAATCCGTCCTAAAAAACACATTTGGGCTATTTTCTGTATTAACATCAATACTTACAGGGGGAAATGGAAGTGCCCATACACAGACTCCATGTAAAGTGGGCATAAAGGATAAATCCAACATCGCTAACGCAATATTATTTGAAATATCCAGGGAGGTTAAAAGGTTATGATAACAAAATAACTCTATTAATGCAGGATTATTAGAAACATCAAGATTGGTTAATTGGTTGAAACTACAATACAAAAATGCTAAAGCCGGATTATTTGAAACATCAAGTCCGGGCAATTGGTTATGCCAGCAACCCAATGCTGATAAAAGAGGATTATTAGAAACATCCAGATTGGTCAACATGTTATTATAGCAACCCAATACGGTTAAAGCAGGATTGCCAGAAAAATCCAAACTGGTTAATTGGTTATGATTGCAATAAACCTCTGTTAATGCAGTATTGCTAGAAAGATCCAGATTGGTTAATTGGTTTTCGCTGCAATACAATTCTGTCAGAGAAGTATTAGTAGAAACATCCAGACTATTTAATTGGTTAGCATGACAATACAAAGATGTTAAGGTAGGATTGTTAGAAACATCCAGGCTGGGTAACTGGTTATTCCAGCAACCCAATATTGTTAAAGCAGGATTGTTAGAAACATCCAGACTGGTAATCTGATTATCATAGCAATACAAGTAATTTAAAGCTGTGTTTTGGGAAATATCTAAACTTGTTAACTGGTTACCAGAGCAATACAGATGTTTTAATGCTGTATTATGAGAGATATCCAAACTGGATAGTGAGTTAAGATCGCATAGCAGCGTTACCAGATTAGTAAAAGCTTCAATACCTGTCATATCAGAAATTGCTTTCTCACTGACATCTAAGGCTTGTACAGTTTCAGCTTCAGAATGACTAATTTGATCATCTCCATTTGTATCAACCCCTTTTTCAATCAGGGCATTAAATAAATTTACTCCGTGAAATCGACATTGGCACTTCCGGTTTTAATTACGACAGGAACTTTAGTCACGTCTCGTTGTCCGAACCAGGGCCGCCCGGTTTCTCTTCCTTTGGTCATACTGCCACTATTGGCATAACCATCGGGTTGCATGAATAGAACTTTCGATTTTCCATCCGGCCCAACCCACCAAAAGGGATGATTGTCGATTCCTTCATGTGCATTGCCTGCACGGCTTCTGTTTGGCCAGGACATGATGTATCGTACACCCTCATGTGCCAATACTGGAACCAGGCCCCACGAAATACCGGGTATATCTATTTGCTGGAAAACATCCATAGGTTTACCGGTTAGTTTCTGCATTTCACGGCTGAATCTGAAAGCGTGAAACATCTCTTCGTCAGAACAGGCACTGGTGTTAAGGTTCAAATAATTGGCATCTACACAAAGTTGTCCTTCACGGATGGCATTCAGAACATTCTCACGCTCTCCAGGCATCGAGTGCCATAAGCGTTCAAGGGGCCAGGTTACCTCAGGGTTCCATCGATAACGGGAGCCTTCCGGATAATCCTTTGTGGCTTTAGCAAGCTTAATGCCCTCAATGATATTGGTTTTATGCAGAATCTCAACATTTTTATGAGTATTCGTGTAACCAATATCTACATGAGCATGGTTATAAAGGTAGAGGTCCCAGTGTCGCATGGGCGGCACGATCACGGTCTTATTCAATCTCTTATTACCCTGTATCAATGTCAATATTACGCTTGCTTCCTTCTCAACACCCACATTTTCAGGCAACAGAAGAGTGTAACTTGAGAAGCCGCTATCGGGAGGAGTAAGTTTTGTAATTTCAGCTAGTCCGTTTACTTCTACTTGAATCTGAGCTTTGTTATAGATTTTCCCACCTTCAAAAGAGATGTTGATCTCCCTGCCTGGCCTTCCATCGTGGCGATGGCCATAAACCGGTTGGGGCAAACACTTAATATCTCCAGGGAAAAGCGAATCTATTGTATCAAAGTGCATTGACTCTATATTTGTGAATTTCTCTTCAAAATCATTGGCTAAAAGGAAAAATGAAGTCAAAATTAAGGTGACTACGCGCCACAAAGTATTCTTTTTCATATTTCAATTTCAAATTGTTTTGCAGCTAAATAAAATATTGACGTCCGGACTAAAATAGTTAAAAAAACAGTATGA
>Ga0255388_1024_pt1 | contig 11499 bp, 9 predicted proteins | sample ANMaggSeSYBR01E3_FD_182118 | JGI IMG/M metagenome (GOLD analysis project Ga0255388, IMG submission 182118) | Sediment cell enrichment communities from methane seep in Santa Monica Basin, California, United Staets - ANME aggregate JGI... | ecosystem: Environmental > Aquatic > Marine > Cold seeps >...
AAAGTTCTACATTGAAACCAGGGCGGAAGGGATCACAGCAGAAACAGCAGCTCTCCTGAAACGCTTAAATGTGGATGGTATTGGAATGGGCATAGAACTGGCTGCCCAGGATTTCAGGGAATCAGAGTTAAACCGGTTTTCGGACCAGAATAAAATCATTGAGGCTTTCAGGATACTCAGGGAAAATAATATTAACAGAACTGCTTATAATGTGATCGGGTTCCCAACGCAGGATGAGGAATCTATAAAAAATACAATCAGGTTTAATAAATTGTTGGATCCTGATAATATTACAGTGGCTTTTTATACTCCATATTTAGGCACTCAGCAGCAAAAAAAAGGTGTGCAGGAGAATTATTTTGTTGATAATGAATTTAACCTGGATTCACAGCTGCGAACTGTAACCAGACATTCACTCTTAAATAAGGATCTGTTGGCATTTTATAAGAAAAACTTTGTAAAATTATGCAGAGAAGGCCTGTCAAATCTGGGAGATTATAAAACTAATGATGGGATTATTCCATCTGAATGAGAAACCTTAAAAATCAAGCCAGCTACTATGATTTAATATGAGTAAACTTATATTGTTTGTAAGCCAGGATTTGGGAAGTGGAAATGCTCTGGCTCCGGTTATAAAAAAAATTATAAATAAAGACGAAATCAGTGTTAGAGTGTTTGCTACAAAATTCAGTAAAAAAATCTTTCAGGATCTGGATATTGCTTTTACTGACCTGGATGTAGGGATTTTTGAAAATGCTGTGGATAATAAACCCGACCTGATTGTGACAGGTGCCAGCATGCTGGACAGTGTTGAAAAACAAGCGATTCACTGGGCTCAAAAGAATGGAATTAAAACCCTGACGGTTCTGGATTACTGGGGAAACTACTGGTATCGATTTACTGTCAGTGGCAGGAGAGCTCCAGAGGCATTACCAGATAGTATTCTGGTTCCTGATGATTTTGCCAGAGACCAGATGGTAGAGAAGGGATTCCCCACGGGGAAATTAACGGTTACCGGTAATCCTTATTTTGACTCTTTTTCTTTTTTAAAAAAGCAAAAACAGAACAATGATATAACATCTATTTTATTTATTTCCCAGCCTGTATATAAAAATGGCAGATATCTGACAGATATAAAAAAACCCCTTGATGTGATACAAACTGTATTAAAAATAAACCAGTCGGTTAACCTGGTTATTAAACCACACCCAAAAGAAAATTCTGATTATTACGGGAATATAAAAAGCGACAGGGTTAAAATTCATTGGGGAAAAGATATAAAACCACTTATCAGAGAATCCGATATTATCATTGGTACGGATTCAACCGCATTGTTTGAATCTGTTTTTTCCGGTAAACCAGTGATCAGTTATCAACCGGAAAAAGGAAGAAAGGATAATTTAATTACCAATAAACTGGGATTATCTTATTTAGTAAAATCCAGAGATGAATTAAAAACGATGGTTCAAAAAATTATTAAAGAAGATCTCAAAAAAAAAACACTACCACTGATGAAATATTATAACGATGGTAAATGTACAGACCGGGTTGTCAAAAAAATAAAACAACAGTTAACTGTTTGGGACTAAAATAAAAAGGAAAAATAGTGAAGATACTTTTGGTTGTATATGATAATGATTCTTATATTCACCTTTTTCCTGTTGGATTAGGATACATTGCATCTGTATTGCGTGATAACGGAGTAGAAGTAAAAATATGGAATCAGGATTTACATCACTATCCAGATGAATATCTCACGGAATATCTGGATCAGGAAAAATTTGATTTTATTGGAATAAGCGTTGTTGCTGGCTATTATCAATATAAAAAATTACTTGCTCTATCAGAAGCTATCAATCGTTCAAAGAATCGTCCGATTTATATTCTGGGAGGGCATGGCCCTTCTCCGGACCCTGAATACTTTTTAAAAAAAACATTGGCTGATGTGATAGTTATGGGTGAAGGAGAAGAAACAGTAGTTGAATTGATACACGCAATAACTGAAAAAAGAGATCTAAGAGGAATCAAAGGAATTGCTTATCGCAGCCATAACACGGTTATTATAAATGAACGGAGAGAACTCATTAAAGAGATCGATAATATACCATTACCAGCATATGATCTATTTCCAATTCATTATTACAGGTTATTTCGTACTCCTGACAGCACTAACAAAGACTTTACTTTACCCATCCTCTCCGGACGGGGCTGTACCTTTAGATGTAATTTTTGTTACCGCATGGATAAAGGCTATCGGCCCAGAGATCCTCAGGCAATTATTAGAGAGATTAATTATCTTGTAGAAAAATATCGTATCACCCGGATTTCATTTATGGATGAGTTATTAATGAGTTCTGTTTCCCGTACCGAAGAGATATGTAAAGTTTTTATCAAAGCAAAATTAAAAATTAAATGGGGCTGTAATGGAAGGTTGAATTTTGCCAGACCGGATTTACTTCGTTTAATGAAACAAGCTGGTTGTGTCTTGATTAATTATGGTATTGAATCCATAGATGACCAGGCATTAAAAAATATGAACAAAAATCTGACAGTTGATCAGATAACCAGAGGAATTGAGGCAACCAATGCAGAAGGAATCATTTCCGGGTACAATATAATTTTTGGAAACATTGGGGAAAATCGCCGGATCCTGCAAAAGGGTGTAGAGTTTCTTTTAAAATATGATAAGGCTGCTCAAATGAGGACCATTCGTCCGGTTACACCTTATCCGGGCAGTGATTTGTTTTATTATGCCATAAAAAAGGGTCTGTTAAAGGATACTGCTGATTTTTATGAAAACAAACATCTTAATTCTGATCTTTTAACTGTAAACTTCACTAATATGACGGATGATGAGTTTCATCAGGCTTTATGTGAAGCAAATAAAACATTGATTCAAAATTTTTATAAAAAGAGAAACAAATCATCTTTCAAACAAACTGAAGATTTATATTTCAATAAAAATGTAAATTTCCGAGGATACAGGCAAACATAAGTACAAAGGCTCATTAAATGATACCAAAACTTGTGTCATAATTTCTTTAGAAATATATTGAAAGAGAAATGAATTTTTTGACCAGATTTAATTTGCGAGAGTTTATTATAAGAACAAAATCAAAAATCAGTGTAACAGTAATTATTATCACTTTTCTGGCAATAATTTTTGCCATGCATGGCGGGACACCCATAGAACATGGTGATAACTTAGCGCCAAAGGCAAAACATACAGTTCGCAATTTTGGGGATCCTAAATTCTTTAATTATCCAGCCCTGATGATTTATATGAACGCATTTGTATATATTGTCTATGAAATGGTTTTAAAAGTTTTTCCTTACCAATTATCAAGAACTTTAGATAAATGGCCTTACCGGGATATCCCCGGTCATCTGCTCACCATATTATTCTCTATTATTGGTGCTCTGTCTGTCTACGGAATATGTTTCATTCTAACAAAATCAAGGTTATACTCAACTATTGGTTCTCTCTTACTGATTACGTCTCCTTTGTGGAATGCCAATTCCCATTTCAATACTGTTGATATCCCTCTCTCAGCTTTATGTGTACTTACTGTATTTATACTGGTGTATATATTAGAGAAAAAAAAAGAAATCACAGTACATAACATAGTTGCACTCGGCATATTAATAGGATTTACGGCCTCCGCTAAATATAACGGTGCATTAATAGCGACCGCTGTATCCGCAGCCTTATTATTTAGAATAAAGCCATTTTTACATGGACTTAAACTTCTTGCTATTTGCGGACTTTGTGCAATCGCAACTTTTTTGCTTATAAATCCATTTATATTAATTAATTTTCATACTTTTATGCATGATTTCCTTTTTGAATTAAATCATGTTGCAACTGGCCATCCTGGATTTACGGTTTCTGCATTTCACCACCATTTGTCAAAATCACTGTATTTAGGCTGGAATTTTGGTCCTATTCTGCTCTCAGGGGCTGGTTTTATTTTGGTATTAGTGAACAAGAAACTGAAGATTTACACAAAATTGGCTATTTTTGTATTTCCTATTCTATATCTAATGATTCTTCTGCGCACAAAACTTGCATTTCAACGTTATGCTCTCCCCATGATACCCTTTCTTGCGGTACTTGCTGCGTATGCAGTGTTTATAATCGGACAATATATTAAAAATCGCCATAATAGATATCAGCGTTGTTTAATAATCATGATACTATCAGTGGTAATTCTAATGGTTTTAGGAGTGAATACATATCAATCTTTGCGTCATAATATTGTATTACAAAAAACAGATACTCGGATCATTCTTGGAGATATCTTTTTTGAAAATAGCAAGGAACTCATAGGTTCAAAAATTGGAGCAGGAAATTATTGTATGAATTTTCTTGGTGTTTCAGCAAAAAAGAAAATCATGAGTTGGGTAAGGAATTCTGAGGCTAATATCCCCAGTGATTATGATATCATAGTGATAGACAGTTTCACCCATGACAGGTATATCAGTGATAAAAATATGCAGCTGCAAATTGATTTTTCAAAATTATCAAGCGGTCGTTTAATAACAATATCACCATATACTCAAAAAAAAACAGCCATCCCATTCTCACCCAAGTCGATGTATTCTCCATATTATCCGGACCTTCCTTTCAGAATAAAACCAGGGCCATATATTGAAATTTATTTTGCTGATCCGCAATTAGCTCAAACATTTTCTCAAATACTGACTCGTAAAGGAATTGATAACACACCCAGTGATATTAAACGGGGGTACTACTATGGGATGTTTTCAAAAGAGGGATCAGGAGCAGGGGAAAAATCACTTTCAGATAAAACGAAAAAAATTAATCAGAGATTTTTTGAATTATTCAAAAAAAGGAAAAGCGGGAAATTATGAAGAATTCTCCTTTATTTTAATAAAATCAGTTAAAAAAAATCCATGTTATACAATTCTATGATTTTTAATTAGGAGAGAGAAATGGCTGATTTATGGATAGAAGATAGAAAAAGGATCAATGGAACTATTGAACTGGCGGCACGGTTTGAAAGTCAGAATATTCATCAGCGGTTATGGTACAGAGTAGAAGCTTCAAGAGAAAATGAACTTTGCTCTAATGCTGATCCTTTTGTATTGGGGATTTTGCAGATTGCTATGAATGCAGGAGAACCTCTCCAGGTTCATGCACAGGTATCTCCCTCTCTTTTGAGAAATCTGGAAGATTTTCAGAGAGCTTGGGCAATCTGGATACCCGAAAAATACAAGATTATTGAGATCAGAGCTGATGAAGAACAAGAACCTGAACTTCCTGATCGTACTGCAGCTATCATGTGTTTCTCCGGAGGCGTTGATTCTTGCTTTACTGCTTTTCGGCATGCCAAAGGAGTATTGACCCGTTTCCCGCAACCATTAAAGACTGCTGTGCTGGTTCATGGTTTTGATATTCCTCTGGATCAGACTGAATATTATGAAAGTGCCTATAAAAAAGTAGAATATCAGTTGAACAGCTTGGATATTAAGCTCTATCGGGTTGCAACCAACTTTAAGGAGATCTCAGTGTTCTGGCCCCATGCCTATGGTACAGGACTGGCGTCTATTTTATCCTTCTTCAAAAAACAATATTCTAAAGGTTTGATTGCACAAACTGTCCCCTACAGCAGCTACAAAAATTTGACAGAAGGTTCAAACCCCATGACTGATCCCCTGCTCTCCAGTAACTCCTTTCCAATTATCACTGATGCTGGAGGCTTTCAAAGATCTGAGAAGATACAGGTTATCAGCCAATGGCTTGAAGGCATGAAACACCTCAGAGTCTGCTGGGAGGGAGAGGAAAAGGATAAAAACTGTTGTAATTGTGAAAAGTGTATCCGTAATATTCTAACTTTTCGTGCTCTGGGACTTCCAATCCCATCGGCATTTTCCAAAGACGTGGATGATGACCGGATTTTAAGACTTGGGCCATTAAAAGAATTTACCATTAGTATTGGATATAATGTGATCCTGGATATCGCTAAAAAAAACGGTATGGAAGATGATTCCTGGGTTAAAGCATTAAAGAAGTCTATCCACCGGAGCAGAGAGATCAGAAAACTAGAGTTGACCAGGAAGGGAAAATTTAAACTCTGGGTAATTCGACGCTTCAACAAGGTTTGGAGGCATCCTGGGTCAAGAATAAAATTTTAAAATGCTTGAATATTCTCAGTTATATTAATGCTTTATTGTGTGAAAAAATAAAATTTTCTTTTGAAACTAAAGTTTTTTCTATTTTCAAATGATATAATTAAAACAACAGGAGTAATCAGATGAGTATATTTATAATCGGAGAATTAGGTATTAATCATAATGGTGAGGTTGAAATTGCAAAGAAATTAATCAAAGTGGCTAAAGAAGCTGGCTGTGATGCGGTTAAATTCCAGAAGAGAACAGTTGAACTGGTCTATTCAAAAGAACAGCTGGATACACTGCTGGAAAGCCCATGGGGGAATACCAGACTGGACCAGAAACTGGGTCTGGAACTTGGTCAACAGGAATATGAAGAGATCGATCAATATTGCAGAAAGCTTGGTATTGAGTGGTTTGCCTCTGCCTGGGATGCTGAAAGTCTGAAATTCCTAAAACAGTTTAATTTAAAATATCACAAAATTGCTTCAGCCATGCTGGTGGGTATCGATTTTCTAAAAAAAGTAGCAGCTGAAGGGAAACATACCTTTATCTCTACTGGAATGAGCACTTATGAAGATATTGACAGGGCTGTACATATCTTTAAAAGAACCAAATGTCTATTCGAGCTGATGCATTGTGTGTCTACTTACCCCATGGATGACAGCGATGCCAATCTGAATTGTATTCCCAAATTACGGGAACGTTATAACTGCAATATTGGATACAGTGGCCACGAGGTGGGGCTGGCTGTTTCTTATGCGGCTGCAGCCCTGGGGATTACATCCCTGGAGCGTCATATTACCCTTAATAGGTCAATGTATGGATCGGATCAGGCTGCCTCAATTGAACCCAATGGCCTTAGAGCCCTGGTTGGTGCTGTCAGGAAAATCGAAAAAGCCATGGGAGATGGTGAAAAACGTTTTATTAGAAAGGAAGTTCCCATAGCAAAAAAATTACGGTCCCATCTCAAATGGGAAGCTAGTGAGTAAATCTGAGTAGAAATGGCTAAAAATCTTAAATTAATTCATCTGGCAAATTGCAATAGCACCAATATTGGCAATGGTGCTCTGATTACAGGGCTGGAGAAATTGATCTCTGAGGATTTCAAAGCTGAGATCGAGTGGGTCAGAGAAGCCTGGGATGATTATACTTTTGGTATAAAATATTTTAATGAACAATTTGTGGATCTGGTTAATCACAGCAACGGCCTGATCATAAATGGGGCTATCACCATCCACGGCAGGGAATACCTCAGGGAAACAGGCATGCGTTTTGAGCTGCCTCTTTCATTGGTAAAAAAAGTAAAGAAACCTATTGTTTTTTATGGAATCTCCTATCGTCATTTTCATGGGCAGGTTTTTCATCATGCTGAGACGCTTAGAAAAACTTTCAGAGATTTGACTGAATTCCCGAATGTATTGATGGGAGTAAGAAACGATGGAACCAGGATATGGTTGGAGAAAACCCTCAAGCTAGATCCAAAGACTCTTACAAAGATCTATGAAATTCCGGATACCGGTGTGTTCACCTATGCCAAATCAGGACAATATCCTGAAATATTGGATGAACGCAAAGTGATCATCTTTGCTCCTAATGATGAAGATGTGATTTGGAGGTATGGGAATGGCAATGTTCATCATGTGAAAAAGACAGGGTATGAATTGCTTGATGCTACCGTAAAAGAACATCAGGACTATTCCTGGAAAGAAAATCGCCGTAAACTGATTGATAACATCAAATTAGCTTTGACCAGATTATTACAGGAGACTGAAGGTCAACTTTTACTGGTACCCCATTATCTTGATGACTATAAATTTATCACTGATCTGGTAGATAGCTTAGAGCCTCAGGTAGCTCATCAAAGTTCTATAGCTACTGGATTAATGAGAGTTCAGGGTACAGAATATTTTTATGGCCGATATCAGAGAGCGGATCTTGCCATAAGCATGCGTGTGCATTCCATGTCTCCTTGTATTGGTCTTGGTGTACCTATGATTCCTCTTATCACTCAGCCTCGTATGTGGGATTTTTTAAAGATCACTGGTTTGGAGGACCTGGGCCAGGATGCTTTTTCGGATAATCTGGGGCAGGAATTAATTGATTCTGCTATGAGGGTTCTAAAAAATCCTCAGGAACGAATCGACAAATTCAGAAAAGCCAGAACAGAGATGAGAGAGATTGCCAGGCTGATAAATGCCCGGATTGAAAAGATGTTCGATTAAAAAGTAACTGATGGAAAAAAAAGAGATTTTAGCTCTAATTCCTGCCAGAAGTGGTTCCAAGAGACTTCCAGGGAAAAATATTAAAGAACTCTGGGGGAAACCCCTTATCGCATATTCAATTGATACTGCTCTTAAATCCAGGCTTATTAATAGAGTAATTTGTAGCACTGAGGATCAGGAGATTGCAGATATTGCCCTTAAATATGGAGCGGAGGTTCCTTTTCTCCGGCCTGAAAAATTTGCACAGGACAGCTCGGGAGATACTGAAGTTTATTTGCATGCCCTCAGATGGTTGAAGGAGAATGAAGATTATCAACCGGATATTATAACAAATTTGAGGCCTACAAATCCTCTGAGAAGACTGGAGGTGATTGATGATATTTTGCAGACTTTTGTGCCCCGGCCGGATGTTGATTCTATTCGCACTGTGTGCAAATCTCCATATTCGGTTTTCCTGATGAGAACGATTAATCAGGAGAAAAACCTGATCGAATGTCCAGTAAATGTTCCTCGTGTGGGTCCATATAATACTGCAAAAAACCCTCTTCCTGAGACTTTTTTATTAAGCTCGTATTTGGATGCCACCTGGGTAAAGGTGGTTCTGGAAAAAGAGCTCTCTCTCGGAGAGAAGATGCTTCCCTATATTCTGGATGAGACACCTATTGATATAGATACGGAAGAGGACTGGAATAAATTAATAACTAAATTCTCCTCGTATGAAGATTATCTGGCAGAAAAAACCAAAAATAGTTTTAAGTGTTAAGTTTTGGGTTTTAAGTTGAAAAAAAGATAGAAGTTAAAGAGTTGAAATGTTGAAGAGTCAAAAAGTTGAAAGTGAATTGAAGAGAAGTTAAATAGTTAATTAGACTAATAGTTAAATGGTAAAAGACTATAATTTAGAAGATTTAGAAATATGGCAAGATAGTAGATGTTTAAGAAATGAATTCTCAGAATTGGCAAAATCATTACCCCAAATGGAAAGATTTAAATTGATGGATCAAATTATTAGAGCCTCGAGATCTGTGTCAGCCAATATTGCGGAAGGATATGGTAGATATCATTACCAAGAGAATGTTCAATTCTGCCGGCAGGCCAGAGGATCCCTATATGAATTAGTTGATCATTTATCTGTTATGATAGATGAACAATATATAACCAAAGAAAAATATCAATTTTTAAAAAATAAAGTAGATACTTTAATAAAAAGAATGAATGCTTATATAAATTATCTTTTAGATCGTAAAAAAAACCATAAGCAAGAAAACAAATGATAAAAGAAAAAAGAACTTATAAACCATTCAACCAATCAACTATTAGTCCATTCAACCATTCAACCATTAGTCCATTTAACCAATCAACCATTAGTCCATTCAACCAAGACAGTTTTATGTTGAAAGAATAAAATGAAACTTTTAATTGATATTTGTCATCCTGCGGATGTTCATCTCTTTAGAAATTTTATTAAGATAATGCAGGATAAGGGGCATCAGGTTGTTGTAACATCCCGTGATAAGGATGTGAGCCTGGATTTACTGGAGAATTTTCATATTCCTCATATGGTTCTTGGAAAGCCTGGTAAAGGTATTATGGGAAAATCATTTAAGATGATCTATTTCTTCTTAAAGTTAATATGGATATTAAAAAGATATAAACCTCAAATATTAATAAGCTGTTCATCCCCATCTCTGGCTCAGGCAGGCTTTCTATTAAAAATCCCACACATTATTTTCGGTGATACTGAACATTCTTTCTGGGCATATCAGCTTTCAGTTCCTATAAGTAAATGTTTTATTAGCCCTTCATGTTTTTTTAAAGATTTTAAGAGCATGCATTTCAAGTATAATGGATTTCATGAATTAGCATACTTGCATCCACGATATTTTCAACCTGATTCAAAGATTTATGATATTTTAAATATTCGCAAGCATGAAAGATTTGTAATTGTACGATTCGTTGCATGGGAAGCTATTCACGATAGGGGAGAGCAAGGATTTCTTCTTAATCAAAAGAATAAAATGATCAGAGAATTATCAAAATATGTAAAAGTTTTTATTACATCAGAAGGAGAATTGCCTGATGATTTGAAACAATTTCAAATAAAAATACCTTCTGAGAAAATACACGATGTTTTGGCATTTGCTTTGTTATTTATTGGCGAAGGAGCTACAATGGCTTCGGAATGCGCTTGTATTGGAACACCCGCTATTTATATAAGTAGTTTGCCTCTTATGGGTTATTTAAAAGAGGAACAGGAAAGGGGATTATTGTATCATTTTAATAATTCTGAAGGGGTTGTTGAAAAAGCTTTTGAATTGCTGAATGACCCGGATTCGAAACAAATTCATAAGCAACGATGCCAGAACATGCTTGCTGATAAGATCGATGTTACAGCGTTTATGGTCTGGTTTATTGAGAATTATCCAGAGTCAGTTGAGATTATGAAAAAAAATCCCATAGAAATAGAAAAACAATTTCACGGGACAAGTCCGGAATTTCAAAAAAAGTTCAAATAAAGCAGAAGTTGAGAAGTTGAGAAGTTGAGAAGATGAGGGGATGAGGAAGAAACCTCCAAAAATAATGACTTAAAAATGATAAAAATTAGAAAATATAGAGATCTGGATGTCTACAAAAAAGCATTTAAATCTGCTATGCAAATATACAATATTTCAAAATCTTTTCCGGATGAGGAAAAGTATTCATTAACTAATCAGATAAGAAGGTCGTCAAGATCTGTTTGTGCAAATTTAGCCTGCCCCGTGGAATAAAAAATGTATTATACTTATGTTTTTCAAAGTCAAAAAGATCATATGTTTTATATAGGATATACTGGTGATTTAGAGAAGCGGTTATCTTAACATAATGAAGGTAAAGTGAAATCTACAAAGAATAGAACACCTTTTGAGCTAGTTTACTTTGAAGCATGCAGAAATAAATTTGATGCTATACATAGAGAAAAATATCTTAAATCATCCTATGGTCATAGATATTTGAAGAACAGAATGAAAAATGATTTGTATTAAAGATTATTCCACAGGGCAAGAAGCGTGGAGAAAGCGGAAATATATAACTGCATTTAAAAATAAATTAACTGACTCAATGATGGAAGCTGCGGAGACTCAAACATGGCTTGAGTTTTGCC
>Ga0255388_1027_pt1 | contig 10901 bp, 12 predicted proteins | sample ANMaggSeSYBR01E3_FD_182118 | JGI IMG/M metagenome (GOLD analysis project Ga0255388, IMG submission 182118) | Sediment cell enrichment communities from methane seep in Santa Monica Basin, California, United Staets - ANME aggregate JGI... | ecosystem: Environmental > Aquatic > Marine > Cold seeps >...
TTTGCATCTTCGGCAGTAAGTTTTGCTTGTAGCATTGCTTCTTCTGCTTTCTTGCGCTCGGTAATATTATCGAATGCTATCCCTACACAATTATTTGGTAAGGGAAATACCTTGACTGAAAATGTATTCTCAAGAAATACACATCTAATGTTCCTAAAAGTGGAAAGCATCTTTTGGAACTGATCAATGATCTTTTGGATTTCTCAAAGATCGAAGCTGGTAAGATGGAGCTTATCCTTGAAGAGTTTGCCATTCAAGATGCCATCAATGAAATAAAAGAGACAATGATACCTCTTGCAATGAAGAAAGAGATTGAACTAAACTATAGCATTAATGTTGAAAATCCTATTATTGTGGCAGATTCAGTAAAATTCAAACAGATACTTTATAATCTCTTGAGTAATGCCATTAAGTTCACTGATCAAGGAGGATCTGTAACAATGGGAATTAATACAACTGATGAGATAATTTCTGTTTTTGTGAAGGACAGTGGTATCGGTATATCACCAGATGACCAGAATAAACTATTCAACCCGTTCTATCAGGTGGATTCTTCAAATGCTAGAGAGTATGAGGGCACTGGTCTTGGCCTTGCACTTGTCAAGAATTTTGTTGAAATGCATGGTGGCGAGATCTGGGTTGAAAGTGAAGTTGGAAAAGGAAGTACATTCACATTTACCATTCCAATTGATCCTGAAAACACATCCTATTAATTGATTTTAGCTCGAATTTAGCTGTCTTTAATAGACAGCATTTACATTTTGTTAGTCCCTAATCAAAGGGACTCACTCTTTTTCATTCTCTCAGTCAATGCTGCATCAACTGCCTTGGCAATACCAACATCAATGAGAGTCACAATCACATGATTATTGAAAGTAAATGGCTTATCCGCCTCAGCATTCTGCTTCATGTAATGCAATGTGCCTTTTGAAAACCCCATTTTCTTCCATTCACCACACAATTTCCTAACACCATAATCTTTATTATTCTAATTTTAAATAATTACAATAAGTTTATAACTACAAACATTATGTTCTAATGTATGGCATCAAAATATTTTGATAAATACAATACAGAAGGCAACATGACGCCGAAAAGATTATTTGAAAAACTTGAAGGGCCATTTGATTGGAATGGTGCAATCTCCGAAAAACTTGCTGACGAAGCAGGTGTATATGTCATCAATGCAAAAGGATGGGACTGGAAATTAGATTATCCATATGGCAAGAGTGATATCATCTATATCGGTGAATCCGAAGATATTGGAAGAAGGCTAAATGAGCATAAATCCTATGGACGGAATCATGGTTTAGCGGGCTATGCAAATAGGCTGCGTTTGAATATTTATTTCAGAAAAGTGTACCATATATCTGATCTAAAAAAGAATGAGGCATACATGATAAAACACTTTGAGAATATGTATGGTCGTGCGCCTATTTGCAATGGTCAGACGCCGAATATTGATTGAAGGAATGTATCCATAGGAAAAATTCCTATGGTATTCATTTTTTTGCATTAAATGAAGTACTGTTATTCATTAAGACCAGTCTACCGGACTATGAACAAAGGAAAGAATAGTTGATGAGTATTTATTATTATTTAGGTATGTGAAATTAACAATTAAAGGCATCATTATTATCTCAAAAAATAGTAACATGAGCAGAAAGAGAAATGGATGCAAATCCTTTATTATCAATGGAAATGAAATAGAAAATTAAGAAATTATGAATTAACTCTTAATTCACATTTATATGTGTTTTTAAAATAATAAAACTGGAATATACTCTATTTGTAGATTGCCGTTACTTTTATAACGCCTTACACGTTTTGTTGTCTAGATTATTACATCATTATTACGTTGTTATTACATTGATCATTGGTGATATTTTTATGAGCAGAAAGATCGACTACCGTGAACTTGGCTTAAAATGCGGACTTGAAATTCATCAGCAACTTGACTCTAAGGAAAAAATGTTCTGTAAATGCCCCACTACGATCCGCAACACGGATGAGTCGAACTTTGAGTTCTTCCGTTATTTAAGGCCGACTGCAAGCGAGATGGGTGAGACAGACAAAGCAGCACTTGAGCAGACAAAGGTCAACAGGAAATACATTTACAAGGCTTACGATACCACATGCCTTATTGAAAATGATGAGGAGCCACCAAGGAAACTGAACAGGGAAGTTCTTGATATCGCCCTTTCCATCTCAAAACTTTTGCACATGGTGCCGGTGGAACAACTCCACATGATGAGGAAGATAGTCGTTGATGGCTCGAACACCTCCGGATTCCAGAGGACAGCATTCCTGGCAAGTGGCGGATCATTGGATACTTCCGAAGGCACAGTAGGCATTGAAGTGATCTGCGTAGAAGAGGAAGCCGCACAGAAGATCGAAGATGCTGGCGACTCCATAATATATTCACTTGACAGGCTTGGTATACCTCTTGTAGAAATAGCTACCGCACCAGACATAATCTCCCCTTCCCACGCCAGGGAAACTGCCGCTAATATCGGTATGATATTACGTTCCACAGGAAAGGTCAAGAGAGGAATTGGAACCATCAGGCAGGATGTTAACATTTCCATTGCAGAAGGAGCAAGGGTAGAGATCAAAGGTGTGCAGGCACTCGACCTCATCGAGACAATCGTGGAAAGGGAAGTTGAAAGACAGGCCAACCTTCTCGAGATACGCAGGTACCTCAATGAAAGGAAGGCCAGTGTTCATGATGAGATCTTCGATGTGACCGAACTCTTCAAAGGCACAGAGTCGAAGGTCATCAAGAGAAGCATAAAGAAAGGGAAGGTATTTGCTGTTCTATTACCTGGCTTTGCCGGACATGTGGGAATAGAAGTACAGCCAGGAAGACGTCTTGGCACTGAGTTCTCCGACCGTGCAAAGACATCAGGTGTTGGCGGCATATTCCATACCGATGAACTGCCCAACTACGGCATTACTGAGGACGAGGTCACAGCACTGCGCGAATTCATTGGTGCCGGTGAAAATGATGCCGTGATAATGGTGGCAGATAAAGAAAAGCGTGCAAGGGGTGCAATGGAGAGCGTACTTATCCGTGCCGCTGAAACACTTGAATTCATTCCCGAAGAGACCCGAAAGGGATTACCTGACGGGAACAGCGCTTATATGAGACCACTTCCAGGTGCTTCAAGAATGTATCCTGAAACGGATGTACCACAGGTGGAAATAAGCAGGGAATATTTTGAGTCTATCCCTGTACCAGAACTGCTTACTGAGAGAGCAAAACGTTTCAGCAAGGAATATGGACTTAACGAAGAGCTTGCAGAAAAGATCGTATATTCACAGGACCTGCCGCTGTTCGAAGAACTCATCGCCAAATTCAGTGGGGACAAGATCATCACGGCTACACTAATCGTTCGCACTATCACAGGCACGGTTTCCGAGCTTAAACGTGATGGTGTTGATGTCGAGAAGATAACAGATGAACACTTTAAACAGATGTTCGAGGTTATAGCTTCAGGAGAGGTCGCTAAAGAGGCAATTGAGAAGATCCTCCGCCATGTTGCACAAAGGCCGAATACCGTTGTAAGGGATTCACTGGAAGAGCTTGGACTGACAGGGTCTGATACCGCCGAGATCGAAGCGTTCATTGAAAAGCTTGTGGAAGAAAGACAGGATTTCATTACGGAAAAGGGTGCAGGAGCAGTTGGTCCACTCATGGGACTCGTCATGGGAGAGTTCCGCGGAAAAGTGGATGGCAAAGTTCTCAGCGAACTATTGAAACAAAAGATTAATGAATTCTTTAATACATAATATCACTATGGTGAAGTGTATATATAATCAAAGGAATTTGATTATCATATCTGCAATGATACTTTTTTGTGGTATTATTGTCATTTCCTCTTGTAGGAGCGATCACCGTAACTGATCATTACCAGCTTACCGAAGGTATCAATCAGGTAGCTCCTGAATGGAGCCCTAATGGCGATAGGATAGTATATTCTTCTGAGCAGACCATCTGGACAATGAATGCCGATGGTACGGATAAGAAAGAGACATATGACAGTATCGTCTGGGATGGTGAACCTGTTTACAGTACCGATGGCAAGCACCTTTATTTTGCATCGGAGCATGTCAACCCATACTCCCCTAAGTTCATCGGCATCCATGTCATAGACATTGACGGAATGAAACGCACACAGCTCACTAAAAATGCTGATATGAGAGCACCAGCTGTGAGTCCTGACGGTAAACAGCTCGCTTATCTTTCAAAACTTTCCGGTAACTACGATATCTGGGTAATGGATATCGATGGAAGCAATCAAACGCAGATAACAGACTCTAATATCGATGAAGGTATACCTGCCTGGTCTCCTGATGGAGAACAGATAGTATATTCACTTGAAGGAAATATCTGGAAGGTCGACACAGGATCGAAGGTTCCGGCCATTCTGAAAGAGAACTACTATAATAGCTACGATCCCGTATTCAATCCTGAAGAAACTATGGTAGCTTTTGTTTTAGAAACGAATGGGGCAAAAGAGATCTACGTGATGAACGCTGATGGAAAAAGAACGAAGCAACTTACTTTTTTCAGATTCGGATGAGATGGACCCTGCATGGAGTCCTGATGGGAAAAGTATAGCATATTCGTCAAATAAAGCTGGTGAGTTCAATATATGGAAAATGGAACTTTTAATGACCGAGCAAACCCTTCCTCACGAACCTGAATATATCGAAGAGGAAGACATAGTAGAGGAAAAAAATCCTATCATTGAAAAACTGGACGATTTTGGAAGATCATCACCATTAAGACTAATTATAATGGGTTTTATTCTGGCTGTTTCAATAGTTATCATGATCACTATGTTTTTTCCTGAAAAGGTTTTGAGGACAACTCATTTTATTCTTTTATTAATGCTCTCGGTGATGGTTTAATTACATTTATAAAACCGTAATATTGTTTCTCTAGAGCTCCTTTATAGATGCTCTTAATATATAGGAGAAATAATCAACGCGGCATATAGAACATGACAAAAACTCCCACAAGTGCGATCAATGCCCCTATGATCTCATATATATCGGGATCTTTCTTATCAACAACAAATCCCCAGATCAGGGAAGAGACAATGAATATTCCCCCATAAGCAGCATACACCCTTCCAAAATGTGCAGGTTGAAAGGTTGGAATAATTCCATAGATAGCAAGGATCAAGCCGCCTAACAGTCCCACACCTAATCCTTTATTCTCACGTAACCATAACCAGACCAAATAGCCACCACCAATTTCGAATAGAGCTGCAAGGAAAAATAATGCCAGAGAAGTTGCAATATCGATCATTCATTATCACTTCCCCTTGGCCAGTAGTATATGATCGCTACACCAACAAGGATCATTAACGCCCCTGTAGTGTCATAAATATCAGAAATGGTACTATCGAATAGCCAACCCCATAGTAGAGACATCACTACAAAGACACCTCCATATGTTGCATATATCCTGTGGAAATAGGATGGCTGAAAGGTTGGTACTATCCCATATAGAAACAGAGTAATGGCTCCAAGAAATGCAAACGTGATCTCTTTATTCTCACGTGCCCATAACCAGATGAGGTAACCCCCACCGATCTCCAGAATACCAGCAAGAATGAACAGGAAAATAGTAATGAGAATACATCTGGTCCTGGAAACACAGCTGGATTCAACTTTAATTTCCATACTTATTGATTATGAGAAGCGATAAATAAATACATTTTTTTTTTGGAGCTATCAGAAAATATGGGGAGATCTTTGTACAAAGAAGTGAGGAGATCAGGTAAAATAAATGAAGTTCAAGGTATTGATACACAACCTTAACAAGTATGCCAAAAGCGTGTTTTAATTTGTTTGAAGAAAAATAAAGGATCAGAACACAAGTACATTTATATACTGACAGTATCTTTACGAAGCTCAGCTAACATTAACAAGATATGTCTGAAGGATGTATCTAATGGAATTAGAGAACAATACCATAGATCACTTTAAAGGACCAGTTCCAAGTGATCTAAAGCAGGTTTTGTAGCAATCGTAGTACTTCCAATTGTCTTTGTAATGGCTCCTGGATTGAAAGAGTTGATAGGCTTTTATAAGACTATGACTGGATGTATGCTTGTTTTTTCCATTGATAATTCAAAGTATTTCATTTCCACATGAATATTCACAAGTTTTCACCATCTGGATCTACGTTTTTCGTAAAATTCCACCCAATTTATGTAATTGGGTCTTCAATTTTGAAATTTGGTGGAAATTGCAGGTACATAGTAATTTTTAAAATGGGATAATTATGGCATTTATAGAAAAATTAAATAACGATCAAGTAAATTTCAAAACTGAGGTCCTATCCGGACTGACGGTTTCATTGGCCCTGGTGCCTGAAGCTGTAGCTTTCTCAATTATAGCGAATGTCAGTCCATTGGTCGGACTATACTCTGCATTCATCATTGGATTAATAACTGCGATATTCGGTGGCAGACCGGGAATGATCTCGGGTGCTACAGGTGCAATCGCAGTTGTAGTTGTGGCTCTGGTGATCCAACATGGAGTAGAGTATCTTTTTGCTGCCGTAGTTCTAATGGGAATTATCCAAATGACCATTGGAGCCTTAAAATTGGGTAAGTTCATTCGGCTTGTACCCCATGCAGTAATGTTCGGATTTGTAAATGGACTGGCTATAGTGATCTTCATGGCACAGCTTGCCCAGTTCAAGTTCAATGACATCAATGGGATAGAGCATTGGTTAGGTGGACAGGCACTTCTGGTAATGTTAGGCTTTGTAGTATTGACCATGGCCATCATCTATTTGTTGCCACGGTTCACAAAGGCAGTTCCCGCATCACTGGCTGCGATCATAGTTGTTTCGACCATTGTGATCTATTTCCAGATCCAGACAAGAACTGTTGGGGATATTGCATCTATTGCAGGCGGATTCCCGGAGTTCCATCTTCCAAGTGTACCACTTAACTTGGAGACCATAAAGATCATTTTCCCATATTCGCTCATAATGGCGCTTGTAGGATTGATCGAAAGTCTATTGACACTGACAGTCATCGATGAGATGACAGAGACCAGAAGCCGGGGAAATAAAGAAAGTGTTGCACAGGGTGCTGCTAATCTCGTTTGCGGGTTCTTTGGAGGCATGGGCGGCTGTGCAATGATCGGACAGAGTCTCATTAACATAAATTCAGGTGCAAGGAACAGGATATCAGGCATAGTTGCAGCTGTGGGTCTATTGCTTTTCGTTTTAGTAGGTTCAACTCTTATCGAAAAGATACCAATGGCAGCATTGGTCGGTGTGATGTTCGTGGTTGCTATAGGAACATTTGAATGGGCATCATTAAAGATATTCAGAAAAGTGCCCCTGACAGATTTCCTTGTGATGCTGGTAGTTGCAGGTATAACCGTGATCTACCACAATCTTGCAGCAGCAGTGATCGCAGGTGTCATCATTTCTGCATTGGCCTTTGCCTGGGAACATGCCAAACTTGTGCGTGCAAGAGAAATAGTCGATGATAACGGGATCAAGCATTACGAATTCTTTGGTCCGTTGTTCTTTGGTTCAGTTACTGAGTTCCAAAGTAAATTCGATGTGATAAATGATCCCGATGAGATAATCATCGATCTCAAAGAATCAAGAGTAGTTGACCATTCTGCCATCGAAGCATTGAACAAGATCACTGAACGCTACGCCAAGGTTGGTAAAACAGTCCATCTGAGACATTTGAGCGAAGATTGCAGAGTACTGTTGGACAATGCATCTGCCATAATTGACGTCAATCACTGGGAAGACCCGCATTATAAGGTACCTTCCGATATACTGGGATAAGACGTGGTGGGTAGACTGAGTTTACCCACATGATGCTAAAGTTAAATTCAAATATACTTCCGATCAAAGTAATGTCATCTCAATGATCACACTGCTAATCGGAAGACCTCTTTTCTTATTTTATCGCTATTATTATTCAGCAAAGTCATTCCATGCAGTTCGAACTCTTAAGAAAAGTACATTTATAGCTTTAGGAACTTTCATCCCACCATGAGTGCAGGTAATACCAGAGCAAATATCAAAGTTGGAGCAAATGTAGGGATCGTCTTAAAGAACGATCAAAGGTCCGGCAAAATTACTCAAGGCATTGTAAAGAGAATTCTAACCAAGTCTTCAACTCACCCTCACGGAATAAAGGTTCAACTGGAAGATGGTCAGGTTGGAAGAGTAAAAGAGATCCGTTCTTAAAGCAAGAGATGAATGCCAGGGAAGAAATAAGGAATGAATGATAAGAGATGGAAAGTTAAGGGAGGAATGATATCCCCTTATCTTCGGATCTTACATCTTTTGAAGAACTTCGTAACTGATAGAGATAGACCAAAACAAATTGTTTCGTGTCCCAAGATTATATCAGCATCTTCCCTCTTTGCCAATCATTGATGATCTTGATTGCGATCCTCATTTCGTCCACTTCCCCACCCTTTTTAAGGCAATTTCCCTTTAGACCTATGAGCTCTAAGACCTTTTCGGGATTATTTTCCTTTATCTCTATATTGTAAAACTCTTCAAGTACAGACTTATTATTATCACAGATGTGCGCAACTATCTTCATGGCCACTCCTATGGGATCATTCAGGTGACTAGAATCTTTAACTCCAAGAAGACCCTGTCTGTACTCATCGTTATCACCAAAGGGTATGACACCAGGCGTGTCAATGAAAACTATTCGGGAACCTGCCTTCACAATTTGCACTCCCTTTGTGTGTCCGGATATTGAAGACGTACCAGCTTTGTTCTTTCCGGCCACTCCATTGATGACCGAGGATTTACCGGTGTTTGGATAACCGAGGGAACCGATCAAAATATTGCGCCCCTGAATGTCAGCGATCTCAAGGATCTTGTGCCTCAACATGGTCGTTCCATATCTTTCCTTACTGGAAACAAAGACCGTTGGTGCGACCTTTGATAAACGGGATTTAGCTTTCTGAAGAGTTTCCTTTGATACAAGATCACATTTGCTGAGAACTATTATCAGTGGCTTACCTGAACGTTTGACATCACGCTCGACCTCAAGATTTCGAGTCTCATCTGGAAAACGAGCATCCACTACCTCAAGAAGGATATCGGCCTGCTTTATGACATCCTTTACCATCAACTTGTAACTTGCCATTACGTGTCTTACAACATGAGCCTATAAGGATGTGTTGAGAGGTGCGTTATATTTTCGTGCATTTTGGAGTAACAAATGGTAGATACGAACTCACATCATACCGCTTGATCACACTTCAATCCCCACACCTTACTATCTCATCTCACAAAGGAAAGACAGAAAATTTCTTGTCAACCGAGTATAGCATCAGTTCATTCCATCTCTTTTGCAGCTTACACAGATGCTCAAAAGGATCAATGTCGGGCATTGAATCGGTAATTACAAGTTCTATGTTCCTGAGAGATTCTTGGCTTCCCACAGCATCCCCTTTATCCAGATATTCTTCAGACAGCAACCTGCAGGATTTACCGATCTTTTCTTCAAGATCGTCACCAAGGAAACTTCCGGGATAACAGCTCAGATCTTCCGCAGCCAGTGCACTCATCCCCTCGGTTTCTTTCTGGCTCATGAGCTTTGCCCGCTCATAGACAAATCTGTAAATGTCTTCCCTCACCCTTTTCCACGTTGGATGGGATTTGGCAGGAGGCAGGTGCTTAATGGCAAGTTCGTTGTCAAGGAGGAAGGAATATCCGAACATTCTTGCATTGATAAGATAATCGATGTCCTCACCCCGTGGAACCATCGGATCGAAAGGAACTTTCATGAAAAGGTCCCGATGAATTACCATATTCCCTCCAAATACGAAAGGAGTCTCCTTGAGCCTTGGGGATGTGCCTATGACCTTATCAAAAGCTTCGTTCATGCAGACATTCTTATCCCAGTATCGGGTCCAGGGATTTTCAGGAACCCCAACATGATAATCCCCATTGGGCTGGAGATAGTAACCAGCAACCGCATTGATGAATCTGCCCTCATGGAATTTCCCTATGAATTCCTTTGCCTTGGATATGAATTGCGGGTCTTCGAATACCTCATCGTCATCGATAAGAAGTGCAACATCTGACCCCATTATGTGTGGAACAAAAAGACACATGTTCCTTATGTTGGAATATCCCGTTAGGGAAAGCAGATCACAGTATTCCCCCATTCCATCCTTTTTCAGGTCCTCATGTAACTTTTCTAGCTGTGATGGCCCGAACATATGAACCTTGACATCAGCATTCGAAGAGGATCTGATGATATCCCTAACCTTCTGCTCGACCTGCTCCACGATCTCCATATTATTTGGAGCCACCAGCACCACCAGTTCAAACTCCGTATCTTCAAGTATAGCCAGACTCTCGATAGCCCTCCCAAGCGTACCCTCAGAGTCCAAAGGCGTGGCATGATCATATACAGCATCACCTTCAAGCCAGCCTACGCTACATTCCCTTCCCCAGTAACTGGGAATAACCATTGTTAGTTTCAAAATTATATATCCCCCGATATTTAATTTGTTTGAATACTAATAATATTTACGCTAAATTATAAGATGATATAGTATAATGATTTTGTTTTTTGGTTAGTTTTATGTTTATTCTTAAATCTGGCAAAATTGAATGAAATGGTAAACTTAGGAGCTTATGCTGTGGATGATAACCCGTTTATACTCTCAATTTCATGTGAGAGAGGGTGGAAAAGTGGGAATAGGGATTAAAAAAATGAAATATCTTATTGAAACAGGAGAATGACTCTAATTTGTTTGAAATCTGGATTATCCCATTTTAAATAATATTCTTCCTAAAGAAATAAGGAGTTTATATATAGATTCATAAATCCAATATATTTTACGAGTCTCTGTGAAATCAACTT
>Ga0255388_1028_pt1 | contig 10730 bp, 10 predicted proteins | sample ANMaggSeSYBR01E3_FD_182118 | JGI IMG/M metagenome (GOLD analysis project Ga0255388, IMG submission 182118) | Sediment cell enrichment communities from methane seep in Santa Monica Basin, California, United Staets - ANME aggregate JGI... | ecosystem: Environmental > Aquatic > Marine > Cold seeps >...
GGTTGGATCAATATTAACAATAACAAGCTTTGCACCATGATTCTTTGCAATTAAGGGAAGAGAGGCTGCCGGCTGCACAACAAGAGAGCTGCCCGCAGCAATAAAAAGATCAGCTTTCGCAGAGTCTTTTTCAGCTCTGAATAAAATAATTGGATCCAGAGACTCACCAAAAAAAACCACCTGAGGTCTGATCAACCCACTGCATTTATTGCATTTTGGAGGTAAATCCTTTTTTAAAAACTCATTGACCTGATCCATGTTAAACTCTGCTTTGCACTCAAGACATGAGAATGTTCTTGTGTTTCCATGGAGTTCTAAAACCTTTTTTGATCCGGCTTCCTTATGCAATCCATCAATATTCTGAGTAATTACAGATTTAATTTTACCTAGGGTTTCTAACTCTGCAATACTTTTGTGGGCAAGGTTTGGCTTAGCAGTTTTTAAGACAGGGTATCTTACTTCTTTAAAAAAATTCCAATAATATGATGGGTCCTGGTTAAAATAGTTAATATTGGCATATTTTTCAGGGTCATACTTTTCCCAGTAACCATCCTTCCCTCTGTAAGTCGGAATGCCACTTTCAGCAGACACGCCTGCACCGGTAAAGACCACAATATTTTGTGATTCAGCAACCCATTTGCCTAATTTTTCAATTTTTGCAATAAGTTCCATAATCTGTTTATATATTATTCAACGTGGAAGGACAATAGATGGATGGCTGCTCAATTCAGAAAAATCAGGCCTGGGGCTCCAAAAAATTCACCAGCTGTCTTGGCCCGCCTGCATGGCTTGCTGCCCAGTTCTTGAGCCGGCCAATTTTTGAATAATTTTCTAATTGCCCAAGTTCTGAAAGACGTTCAATTATAAGATGCCATGCGCACTCTACATCTCTGTCCAGAGCAATACTGATTTCACACAATCCATTACTGGAACCACCACATGGTCCATTTAAAAGACTCTTTGCACATCTTGCGACAGGGCAGATGCCACCTGTTAGCCCAAGGATACAATCACCACACCCAACACATTTTTCATTTAACACGCCTTGTTGATCCAAAGCACCGAGAAAAGTCGTATTAAGCCCCGGGATTACTGGTGTTTTTCTAAACACATCTGCCATGGTCTGTACGCCTGCTCCACAGCCAAGGGACAAAATAGCATCAACATCCTCAACACTATCAAAAAAGGGTATAATCCAGTCTTTTTCACACTGCCTTTCTATGGAAGTACTCTTAAACAAATGTGGGGTTTTGCTATCTTTAAAAACATGGGTCAGGGACTCAGCAAGCTCGCCTGCTGCTTTGTCACCACCCGTGAGGCTCACTGCAACGCAAGTCTGACAGCCGACAACCATAACATTATTGTATTCTTTTACAGATTCTATAATTTCTTCAATTGGTTTAGATTCACCTACTATCATCTCTTATCTCCTGTTATGAAACCTTTTTGAACGCAAACTGTTTCCATACCTTTACTGCTTCTGAACCTTTATGTTCAGGACATAACGCTTCAACTGTGCTCTCAAGGTTCTTTGATACAGTCTCTCCAAGGTTTGCAGTAAATATAGGCTCACCACATACCTTACAATGGACAAGGTCAAGAGATGTTACAGTATCAAACTCTCCGGTCAGCAAATACTTAAACTCAATGGCATCCTGGGGGCAAATCCTCCAACAATGACCGCATCTTGCACAAAGAGACATATTATGCAAAATTTCACGAGTCTCTCCTTTATCTATATATTTTAATGCACTTGCCGGGCAATTTTGTACACATGCAAGGCAGCCATTACATTTTTCATTCACCTTAAAATATGACATTTTAAATATTTCTCCTTAAAAACAATTATTCTGTGCTCTGCCAAGGCATAGCATTTTACTGGCAGAATCATACATGTTGGGATATTTAAGCATTTCAAAATCTAAATATTCAAGGGCGTTGGTTTCACAGACTTTTACACATTGAGGCTCTCCTCCACAGAGGTCGCATTTATACGATTTACCACTTTTTTGATCCAGTTTCATAGTTCCAAAAGGACATGCGGAAACACACATTCCACAGCCGACGCATTTCAGACGATCTATTAATACACTATCTGTCTCTTTATAAATAGCATTTTGGGGGCACACAGCCAGACATGGCGGGTTTTCACATTGCTTGCAGGCAACAGGGAAGAAAAAATCATCAACCGGATCAATATTCTCGCTCATAATACGAATGCATGACAACCCAGGGCTTGTCAAACTTGTATGAGACTCAATACAAGCAGTCTCACAATCTTTGCAATTATTACATTTTTCAGGGTGAATTATTAAGGTTTTGGACTCCATTGTAGAGATCTCCATTATCTTCAAATAATTAATCTTGATTTGCGTTCACCATACTGAACACAAATTATATATATATTATAATATAGCATGAATATCATGGGGTCAATGTTTTTTTTTAATATTTTAAGAAATGATGTGCGTTATATTTAACAATGATTTCAAAAATATAACATATTATCATGATCGAATCGGAGTGTGTTCTCTATAGCGAACTAGATTAACCTTTTCAGGACATCCCTTATAACACCTCATCCATACTACCAGAACGATATCCTTGTAAATCCAAGGTAATATATTTAAACTCCAACTCTTTAAACTTTTTAATTATCGCAGCTTTCTTGGATAAAATTTTAGCAATGTCATTTTCCGACACTTCTATTCTGACAATATTTCCATGGTGTCTGGCTCTAGAGTCACTAATACCAAAATTATTTAAAAACTTCTCAGCCTCTTCAATCTGGATTAATTTCTTTTTATTGATCTCATTACCATAGGGTATTCTTGAAGCAAGGCAGGTGGTTGAGGGCATATCATAATTTGACAGCCCTAAAGAATGAGCAATGTCAGGGATTATCGGCTTGCCAATTCCTGCTCTTTCCAACGGAAAAAAAATACCCTTTTCCTTTAAAGCAGTTATGCCCGGTCTGTGTTCATTTTGATCTGATGCATTCACACCATAGGCAATAGTTTTGATACCATATTCTGCGGCAACTTTCTCAATCAGGTTTATTTCTCCTTTTTTACAGTGATAGCATCTTTTTTTAGAATTTTTAGCAAAACTTAAATTACCAAGTTTTGAATGTTTAATAATTATATGTTTAATACCAATCTCTTTTGCAATCTTTCTTGAAAAAACCAGATCGGTTTGAGGGAAAACATCTGAATCCAAAGTTATAGCAATAGCTCTCTCTTTAAGCTCATTATATGCAACTTTTGCAACCAGAGAGCTGTCAATTCCCCCGGAAAATGCAATAGCCAATGATTTTTCTCTCTTTATAACCTTTATTAATTCTTCTAATTTTTCCATTTATTTCTCATACAGTATATTTATCATCAAAGCAATTAATTGTTGGGTATTTCTGGACTATCATAAGGATTGATCAACGAATTATTCAAATTTGATGTATGGGATTGATTTTTCTTCAAAAAATGCAGATAATATATTGTTTTTAAATTTGTTAATTAGAGAGAAATATATGAAAAAAGTCGGACTGGTTATTAAGAATGATTCTGAGGCTCAAAAAAAAGCTGAAGAGATAAAAACACGGCTTGGCAAACAATGTGTTGTTATTGATGCTAATGGCTCTAAAAAATCGGAACTTCCTTCTGATCTTTTTGCTATTATTGTGCTTGGCGGAGACGGGACTTTTTTAAGTGTTGCACGATATATCGGAAATAATGATATCCCTTTAATGGGTATTAAATTCGGTGAGGTTGGTTTCCTTGCAGAAACACTTGAAGATAAGCTCTTTCATGCTATAGATGCACTTTTTGATGGAGCATTCAGTATTGGAAAAAGAGAGCGCCTGACAGTTATTGTAAAACGAGATGATAAAATCAAGACTTCTGTTGATGTGTTAAATGATGCAGTAATTAATAAGTCTGCCCTGTCAAGACTTGCTTCATGTGCTGTGTATATCAATTCAAAATACATTACAACTTACAGAGCTGACGGGTTGATTGTAAGCACTCCAACAGGTTCCACTGCATATTCTCTTGCCGCAGGAGGGCCTGTCGTTCATCCCGATGTGCCGGGAATTATTCTCACACCGATTTGCCCCTTTACTTTAACAAACCGCCCTATTATTATTCCTGATTCTGCATCAATTGAAATAAGACTGGAAGGTAATCCATCAGATATCCTCCTGACATTTGACGGCCAGGAAGGAATCGCAATAGACTCCATGGATAGGATTTATCTGAAAAAAAGCGAGAATCCCATAAAAATGATATCACTCAATGATCAGAATTATTTTGATGTACTAAAAGCCCGACTTATGTGGAGCGGAGGCAAAAGTTAGTAAACCCTCTTAATAGTTACTATCTGCATATTCAACCCATCCACCGGCAAAGATAAGTTCCTGATCAAATTCTGATATTTCAAACTCTATTTTTTCTTTTTTTGCTTCAGACTCAATAGAAATGATACAATTTTTAATATCAATCTCAATATTAGTTACATTTGAACTATAATTATCAAAAATATGATCAATGGTTTTTCGGGGTAACTCAATTGCCGCCATACCACAATTAAACATATTCTGTTGAAATATTCTTGCAAAGCTTTGAGCAATCACAACATTATACCCGTTTACTTCCAGTGCCCATGGGGCATGTTCCCTTGATGAACCACAACCAAAATTAGCTCTGGTTATTATAATTGAATTAGTATCAATATCATTTCTTGGATCAAACCCTTCGAGTTTTAGATCTTCCATTAGATAGGGTTTTAATGCTTCTTTTATATTCTCTGTCAGATACTTTGCAGGTATGATTTCATCTGTATTTATGTCTGATCTATCTAAAAAAAGAACTTTGCCTTTAAATTCTTTCATTTTTATTATGCTCCTCTATTCTCAAAAAGATCTGAATTTGTAATTTTACCGGTAAGGGCTGTAGCCGCTGCCGAGGCAGGGCTCATTAAATGCACCATGCCACCTTTGCCCATGCGGCCGAAAAAATTCCTGTTTGTTGTTGCTGCTGCGACCTCACCTTCTGCAAGTACACCGTTGCTCATCCCAAGACAGGCTCCACACGTTGGATTTGTAACACAGAATCCTGAATCCATGAAAATTTTTATCAAACCTTCCTCTAAAGCCTGGTTAAAAATTTTCGGAGTGGCAGGGGAAACAATAGCTCTGATATCATCTGCAATATGCTTATTTTTTAAAATTTTAGCTGCAATTCTTAAATCTTCTATGCGTCCATTTGTACATGACCCAATATAGACCTGGTCAACTTTTGTCTCTTTTATTTTTGAAATTTCAATAACATTATCAGGCTTATACCCCTGGGTTACAAGTGGTTCAAGTTCACTCATATTAAAATCTAAAATATCATCATATTGAGCATCTTTATCCGGGCAAAACTTTGAAAACTCCTTAAGCGCTTTTTCCTTTGATTCATAATCATGTTTTATAAATTCCCATAAATAATCTATGGTTGTCATATCAGGAGCACATATCCCACTGGTTGCCCCTGCTTCCACAGCCATGTTGCAGATTGTCATGCGTTCTTCCATGGACATATTATCAATTGCATTGCCTGCAAATTCAATGACTCTGTTTGTCGCACCATTTACACTGAGTTCTCTTATGACATGAAGAATTGCATCCTTTGCAAAAACCCCTTTTACAAACTTCCCATTTAATATAATCTTAATTGTCAAAGCATCTTTAAAAGCGCATACACCTTTTAATATCCCAACTTCCAGGTCAGTTGTTCCAACTCCGGCAGCAAAAGCACCAAAAGCACCATGGGTACATGTATGTGAATCTCCCATTATTATAGTATGCCCCGGCATTACAAAACCTTTTTCAGGGAAAAGTGCGTGGCAGACTCCATTTTGCCCTATATCAAAAAAATCTTTAATATGATGCCGTTTTGCCCAGTCTCGCATAATTTTCCCCTGCAAAGCAGTTTTTGAATCTTTTGCAGGTGTTACATGATCAATAACAGCTTTGATTTTCTCCGGGTCAAAAACCCTGTCTTTGCCCTTTGAAACAAGATCGGATATTGCAACAGGTGTGGTTATTTCATGGCAAAAGACCCTGTCCAGTTTTAAAATGTTTATTCCTTTATATGGTTTATCAACCAGATGTGACTCAAAAATTTTTTCTACTATTGTTTTGCCCATATTTTACTCCATGTCGGCAATCTCCTACCGTAATTATTACTACATATTTTTTTTATTTTTTATTCGCTTTATTTTTTATTCTCACCAAAATAGTCCTCACCATCAGCAGGTGTTACTATCCAGTATGCCTGAAATATTTGTTTGCTGCTGTTCTTTAAAACATGGGGGATTTGAGAAAAAAAGGAGACGCTGTCTCCTTTATAAATTTCGTATTCATTATCACCATATATTAACTTAGCTTCCCCTGAAATTACTATTCCAAGCTCGCGCCCTATATGTCCATTTTTATAATCACCTCTTGTTGAGCCTGGTTCAAGTTCAAGAAAAAATGCATTAAAAGAATGTTTCCCTTTGACCTGACTGTTTCCACAGAGTTTTTCATACTTGCTGTTTTTTCTATAAAAAATCTCTCTTTCATCTTTTCTAATAATTTCAACTGTGGAATCTGTTTCATAATTCTTAAAAAACTCATTGGGTGATATTCCATACACCTCAAGTAGTTTGAGCAGTGTATCAAGGGATGGTGAAATTCTGTTATTTTCAATCTGTGAAAGCAGACTTGTGCTTAACTTAGCTTTTTCAGCAACTTTTTTACCAGTCAGGCTTCTTTTTTTTCTTATGGCTCTGAGCTGTGCCCCTAATTTGTATTTCATTCTTCCAGTGATTTAATTTAGTATTTATAATCTAATTTTAGATATACTAAATATTTCATGTGTGTCAAGCAAAAATTTATTTACCCCTGATATTTTTCTCTTTATTTTTTCTTGACACTTTTCCATAAATATCAGACAATTCACCCTATAAAGTAATTTCGTTAAATATGTCTAAAGTAAGGGCTATCAGTGCTTGCATTAACTGCAAATACTGTATTAACTTATTTAGAATGCATTAACATTATCGTCTGTTTTGATGAGGAATGATGAATATAGTCACACAGGGCATTAAAAAAAAAACCAAAAAAGACAAACAAGTTTTAATGTTTGTTAATATTGCCAATACTCTTAATTTTATTTCAAAAAAAATTGCTGAAAAAATTTTAAAACAGTATAAAAAAACTGGCGCGGCATTCGACCCAATGTCATATATGCTTGATAAAAAGTATATTAATAAACCCGATCTAATATCTTTAAAAAAGAGCTTGCATGCTTTTGAAACCATACAGGATGATGCAAGATTTGGCGCTTTATGCGTAAGTTTTGATTTTTTAACAAATAGTAATCTTGAATTTGCGCTGAAAGAACAAAGACTATTAATAGAGCAAGGAAAAAATATAAAACTTGGAGAGCTTCTTGCTGAAGCCGGCATGACTTCTAAGGGGCAGCGTCATCTTGTTTTAATCAAACAAAAAACAAATTTAAAAGCGCTTGAAAAATTATCAGAGGCAAACAGTAAAGGAGAAAAAAATTTTAGAGTCAACAAAGAGATAATGAGAGAAATAAAAGAAGACAACCTTATATTCTTTATTCAACATGATTTGTTAATGGCTTATTTAAGTAAAACTGAATCATTTGACCCTGCTACTTCTTTAGAAGAGCTTAAACAATTTATCACAAATCAGGGGATTCTACATGGAGTTGCAAATGACGAACAATTACAACATTTTCTATATTCAAAAAAATATTCACAAGGCAATTATTTTAAACTTGCCGAAGGAGACGCTCCGGTTGACGGAGTTGACGCCACAAAAATAATTTACTTTAAAGAAGAGTACAAAGTTGCAGGAAAAGTAGGGATAGATGGCCATATTGATTATAAAGAAAGAGGGGCCATACCCTTTGTAAAGAAAAATGATCTTCTTGCTGAAAAAATTCCTGCCAGAGAGGGTGAATCCGGCTTGAATATTTTTGACAAAATTATCCCTCCTGAGGCTCCAAAAGAAATATTCCTAAAACCGGGCATAGGAACAAAAATATCAAATAACGGATTAAAATTATATGCTGAAGTACATGGTTATCCGAAAAAAACCATTACCAATGAAATTGTAGTTAATGAAGTTTTTATCATTGACGGCGATGTGGATTATAATACAGGCCATATTAATTATGATAAAAGCGTACAAATTTCAGGCACAATCAGAAATGGGTTTAAAGTTAATGCTATTGATATTGTTGCAGATGAAATTGATGGAGGAATTATACATGCTCAAGGCGATGTTATTATAAAAAAAGGGATAATAGATGCCAAGATAAAAGCAAAAGGCAAAATTACTGCAAGCTATATATTACGCTCAGACATTTCATGTTTTGGAGATGTTGTTGTGTTAAAAGAAATTGCCGATAGTAAAATATTATCTGATGGTAAATGCAGAGTTAAAGCCGGGAAGGTGTTTGCATCATCAATTACTGCAAAAAGAGGAGCTGATATCCATAACATTGGAGCAGAAAAAGCAAAAAGAGTTACTCTTACTATTGGGACATCTCCAAACTATGATAAAAAATCAAACGAATTAGATAAGCTTATTAAAGAGAAGCAGGATGAGCTTGAACAAATAATATATGAAAACAATAATCCTCCGGATGAAATAAAAAAGTTTAAAGATGCTGAAACAGAATGCACAAGATTACTGGGAAATTATATTAAAGATAAATTGATGTTGAAAAAAACAGATCGAGACAATCCTCCAAAGCCTGTTGTAAGAGTAAAAGGCACTATAGTCAGCGGGACAATGATTTCAGGAAAACATTCTAAACTTATTATTAATAAAAACAAAAGAAGAGTAAAAATCATAGAAACTAAGATAACAGAGGATGATACTCCAGAAAAAGACCTGTGGGAAATGATAATATCAGAACTATAAAAACCTCCCCCCTGAAAGAACACTTCCCTTGTAGAAATATTTAAGAAGGCTGTTTCATCACAAGTCGGCATGCCAGAGCAAAATCTTCAGGATAATGTCCGTTTATCCATCTTAAATGTGCTTCACTGAATGCACCGGGCGACATGGGCAGCTTTGGCAAAAAAGAATAAAAAATATTCTGATCATGCTTTTTATCAAGATCAAAGCGTTTGGAAAATTCTATTGAAGTAACCATTCGAGCACCAAGAGACTCAATAGTCTGAATAGCTATTAAGATTGCCCTGTCAATTGATTTTCTCATACTTAAATCTGCTTCTAACACATTACCGCATTGCTTTTTTGGCATGAGCTGGAGTTCAAACTGGGAGGTCTGAGCCTTGGGAACAAAAAGAATAACATTTTTATCTTCAAAGACCTTTAAAGATGCTTCTTTGGATAGATTACCATCAGTTCGTGCATTAGAATTAATGGCAGAAATATAATTATTAAAAAAACTTTTTCCTGTTTTTTCTCTGTATGCCAGGACAAATTCTTCAATTAAATCTCCTGAAGAATATGAAGAGATTGATGCTTTGTTATCTGCATTTTCTGTATTTTGGACATATTTTGGAATCATTGCATATTGCTGGTGTATTTGCTGATGGGAAGCATGAAGGTTATAACCTGAATGGCTATAGCCGAATCCATAATTCCACCCCCATAATGACCTGTTAAAATTAAGTTCTCTGCCATTATTTGAAAGCTGCTCTATTATTTCTAACCGCAAGTCTTCAATGGTCTCATCTGAAAGAGGTTGTTTTGAGCTTACCTGGGACAGTGAAATATGAAGCTGTTCTGCAAGTCTTATGTATGTTCGCTGATAATAAAGGCTGCGCATTCCTTCCATATCGCTGAGCAAAAGCTCTCCGGCACTGTACCTTACTGAATTATTTGCCATGTTTGCTGCGAAATGCCCCCAGGGGATGTATGAATTCCTTCGTAAATATTCAAATACATGACTTTCTTGATTGTTTATGTGCTTATCACCTGTTATTTCGCTTGTGCCCTGAATGCCCGGGACCAAGACCATGGCATTTTTATAAACATCTGGAAGACATCGGTTATTTGCAATTATTTCATACAATGTATAATCTTTGATATCCGGAAAAGCATTACCATTTTTATCTTTTTTAAAATAAAGCCCTTTAGGAATATTGCTATTATTATCAAATATAAACGTACAGATTGTTTTTGCAAGTTCAATAAGTTCATCAGGGTCAGTTGAAGACTCAGCAATTGCTATAATAACAGGTCTTGGAAGAGTCTTGTAAAGATCATTAATTTGTTCTAAAGAAAGAGTATCCTTTTTCAACCATGTTTTCATACTCTTTTGAAAGGAAAAAGAATCCCTTTTTTCTATTTTTATTCTTTCAGGCTGGGAAGCATACTGATCTGCCCAGGCAGAATTAATATAGGTCGTACCCCTGAAAGGGAATGGATTTGGAACCTCATAAATTATATCAGCATTTTCTTCTTTGACATCATTGGCTGGAAAATTTGTATTATTATCGACCTCGGTTTTGTCAGGAAGAACACCTATTGCTTTAATAAAATCTTTTTCTCTTAAGTTGGTAATATTAAAATGGGGTTTATGGACTCCATAAACAAATTGTCCTTTTGATGAGACACAGGTTCTAAGGGAATTCTTATCCGGCGAATCCTTAATTGGTGAAGTCATAAATCAAGCCTCAAACAATACTTCACCAGT